>Ga0157370_10008174_pt1 | contig 11309 bp, 12 predicted proteins | sample C35metaG_FD_113463 | JGI IMG/M metagenome (GOLD analysis project Ga0157370, IMG submission 113463) | Corn rhizosphere microbial communities from Kellogg Biological Station, Michigan, USA - C3-5 metaG | ecosystem: Host-associated > Plants > Roots > Rhizosphere > Soil | place: USA: Michigan... | reverse complement strand
ATTCAGAGCGATTCTGTATAGCCATGTTGAAAATTCGCTTTCACCTCTGAAACCGGGAAATGCTTTCCAGAGCTGATAGGTGATCTCCTGAAAAAGATCATCACGGTCGTCTTTTTCAGTCATGTACATTTTAGAAATCTTAAATAGGATTCCTTTATGCTGTTCAATTTGACTTATAAACTCTTGTTCTAATGAGGTCATGGGCTTTTACTCTATAGAGTTAGTTTTCGTTTAAAAAAATTGTTACAGTATTTTTACAAAAGAAATAAAAAAACCCGACAGAAATTTACTGCCAGGCCTCATTATGTGTTTTTTAATGGTTACTATTTTCTCAGGATAGTATTTACTCGAAATAATTTGTGTTGGATTTTATCTTTAATATAGCCTTCCAAAGGCATTTCTTCATTTTTGATCTCAACAGTTAGTAGGAAAAAAGTAAAAATGTTACATAAAAAAAATAAAAACCTGATATTTTTTCATATCAGGTTCTATATTTAAGGTATTTAATTCTTTTATTATTTAAAATCTAAGAAATCATCTTTTTCAAGATAATGATTCAGAGCTGTGATAAGCTGAGAAGAAGTAATATCAGCACGCTGCTTGAAAGCAAGATCCACGACATCCTGAATATTCTCATCAGAACACAAATAATTAAGTTTGTTGTGAAAAACAAAATCAGGTAAGATTTCATTATCATTTTCCCCGATATCCAAAGGATCACCAATAAAAATTTTCATTTCAGGTTTAAACGCATCTGTTGAAGAATAGACCGCATAATTATATTCCGGATCAAAGGATATTTTCCTATCCTGTTTATTCTTTACAAGCTCCAGGAATTCTTCTATAGAATACACCTGGTTTTTAAAATCATCCATCTGATATTTTTTTACAACTCAATTTTTTAAAGATAGAAATTTTATAGAAGATAAAATAATTTCTAATTCAGTTTATTTAAAGCCCTCTGCAGCGATCCGACATCCAGAAAATTAAGCTTAGCTCCTACTATTATAATGATCAGAAGAACAAATGTCAGAAATAAAATGATAAAAAAATACATGGATACAAACCAGATGATTGTATTCAGAATATTCCCTTTAATTCCCATTTTATTCATGAAAAACCTCTGTGAGCGTTCAAACCATGTTTTTTTCTTTTCGGATCTTGAGCTTACTTCAATTCCGTTGAGTTCATCTACCAGACGTACCACATCATCTATATACCTTCCATACATATAATACATCCAGTATCTGATAATAAAAGCAATCAGCAGCAGGGTAATAAGAACGCTTATCCCGAAGATCGCCAGGTTATATTCCATATCAAAATGGAAATTAATCTGGATCAGAGACAAAAGAAACCCAAGCGGGATATAGGAAATATAATATGAAATATAAATTTCTTTCGAAATAAGAAGCTGGGTTTTAAGGTTGAACAAATCATAATTCGTATTGATACTGTTCTTCTGAAGCAGCTTATACAATTTCAGAAAACGGGAATAAAAGTAGACAATGATAGCAACGGTCAGGATGGTAACAAACAGTGATATGGTTTTAATATTAGAATCTTTAGATGCAAATGGGAAGCTGGTCAAAAGCAGCGGTAATGTCACAATCATCAGCCAAAATTCCGTCTGCATATTCACTTTCAGCATCTGCAGCGGAGAATGTATTTCCTTCTGTTTTTCCAGAGAAATTTCAGGGGATTCCTGTCCTGTATCTTTATTCCAAAGTTCTTTAAAATTTTCTAACTCCATAGTTTTATCAATTAATTCGAACCGGTCTCCTGTCTGCTAATGATTTCTTTCAGTTTTTCTTTTGCCCTTTTCAGCTTTACCCGGGTATTTATTTCTGTAATTCCGAGCTGTACCGCTATTTCTTTACCCGAAAACCCTTCCAAAAAGAAAAATATAAGGGCTTTATCTATGGGACTCAACTGATGGATGGCTTCATACATCCGCTTCATATTCATATCATCCGTATCATTATAAGGTTCCTGTCTGGCGCTTAGCCCATCCACATTCTGATTCTGTATAAAACTACGTCTTTTTTCACTTCTCAGAAATACTATTGCCGTGTTAAGTGCAGTTCTGTACAGCCATGTGGAGAAATCACTCCTCTTTTGGAAATCACCGTATGATTTCCAGGCCTGGTAAATGATCTCCTGATAGAGGTCATTCTGATCGTCCTTATTATCCATATACATTTTAGAGATCTTGAAAACAACACCTTTGTGCTTTTCAATTTTCTCTAAAAATTCTTTTTCCGGTGAAGACATGATTTACACACTGATCCTTGGATGATATTCATAAAAACATCATCTTGATTATAACACAAACTCTATTTCCGCTATTAAGTTAAAAAAATCCTCAAAAAACAAAGTAGTTTATTGAGGATTTTTATTTATGTTAAATTCGATACCGATGAGAATCAAAAAATATAATCAGTGCTTAAAAAATTGGAATCATGTTCCCTTACAATGGTATTGAGTAATTCTTTGTTGGATTCTGTCAGTTTTGCAGCCACCAGAGACCGGATAGAGAATGAACGGAGCGCATCAAACACAGAAAGTGTTCCTTCTGCACTGTCTTTTCTTCCTGTAAAAGGAAAAACATCGGGACCACGCTGTGCCTGGCAATTGATATTCACACGGCTTACAAGGTTCACAAACGGGTCAATCAGTCTTGCTACTTCCTGTGGATCTTCACTGAAAATGCTCACCTGCATTCCATGTGAAGCATTCACCTGATATTCTATTGGTTCCTCTATGTCTTCAAACGGAACCACAGGAATTACAGGACCAAACTGCTCTTCATGATACAGTTTCATATCACTGTTTACAGGATACACTACCGCTGGAAAAACAAAAGATTCATCCGTATAACCTCCATCTTTATTCAAAACTGCAGCACCTTTCTGTAAAGCATCTTCAATACATTCTTTCAGATAAGCAGGCTTATTTACTTCCGGAAGCGGCGTTACTTTTACATCTTTTTCCCATGGCAGCCCAGCCTTCAAAGCAGAAACCGCTTCGCTCAGTTTCTCTGTAAATGCTAAAGCAATTTCTTTCTGAACGAATATCAGCTTCAATGCTGTACATCGCTGTCCGTTGAAGGAAAGCGCCCCTAAAATACATTCGCTCACCGCTACATCCAGATTCGCATTTTTAGTAACAATGGCAGCGTTTTTCGCATCAAGGCTCAGAATAGCTCTTAAACGGTTTACTTTTGGATGAAGTTTTTTTAATCCATTCGCTACTTTACTTGATCCAATAAAGGCCAGTACATTCACTTTTCCGCTTTCCATAATCGGGGTGATAATCTCTGATCCTTTTCCATATAATGTATTCACCGTTCCTTTCGGGAAGGCTTCTTTAAAGGCATTTAACAAAGGATAATGAGCCAGTACACCATGTTTTGGAAGCTTAAACAGGATGGTATTTCCCATAATCAAAGCAGGAATCAGTGTTGTAAAGATTTCATTCAGAGGATAATTGAACGGTCCCATACTTAAGACTACCCCAAGCGGAGCTCTTCTGATCTGCGCAATGGTTCCCTCTGCCTGTTGAAAGCGTGAAGATTCTCTGTCAAGATCTTTTAATGCATCAATGGTCTGATTGATATAATCTACAGTACGGTCAAATTCTTTCGTTGAATCTGCCAGGGTTTTTCCAATTTCCCACATCAGCAGTTTGATGATCAGATCTCTTTGCTGGATCATCAGGTACACGAATTTCTGCATGCATTTGATACGTCCTTCTACAGACATGGTAGGCCATTCGCCCAATCCGTTATCATAAGCTTTTACACAGGCTTCAAGAACTTCCATAGCCTCGTTCGGGCCAATATTCGGGATGCTTCCCAAAAGCTTTCTTTCCAATCCGTTTTCTGTAGGAATGCACACTGGAGAATAAATTTCCGTGACATCTCCCTTCCACTCTACCAATTCACCATTCAGAAGATAAGTTCTCTGATGAATGACCGGAACTTTATATTCTTCCGGAATTTCGTTTTCTCCTTTAAAAATGTGATGGAATGATGCTGTATTTTCTGAACTCATAAATCTTTCTATTTTTTTATGTGATAAGTTTGAGATTATTTCAAAATTTAAATTATTTGCCTTTCGTCAGAATGACACCTTTGAAACAACCATGTTTTATAAGATAAAGGTAGAGGTAAAATGTTTTGAAAAAAACAATCTGACAATAGATTTGATCTATTTGAATTAAAATTAATCTCAGCTCCTAAAAAAAGAATAATTTAGCTTAAAAATAAATTTCATGTTTTCAAAATTAGTTTGCGGCACACTGCTATTCTTCTCTGCAGCGGGCTTTGCTCAAAAATCTAAAGCAACCAATACTGTTTTAATGGGAGGAAAGGAAGTTCATACTTATGCCAAATTACCGGCTCTTAATAAACCAGCTCCTAAATTCACTCTTACCGATGTGAATATGAATGATCAGTCATTAGACTCATATAAAGGAAAGTATGTTATTCTGAACATCTTTCCTAGTGTAGATACTGGTGTTTGCTCTGCTTCTGTACATCATTTCAATGAAGAAGCGGGGAATCTTCCCAATACGGTAGTACTTTGTATTTCTAAAGATTTACCGTTTGCTCAGAAAAGATTCTGTGGTGCAGAAGGAATCAAAAATGTAGTAATGCTTTCGGATTTCCGTACAGATTTCGGATGGAACTATGGAGTGGAACTGGTAGATTCTGCGATGAAAGGTCTTCTGAGCAGAGCGGTTGTGGTAATAGATCCTACAGGGAAGATCATCTATGAAGAGCAGGTGCCGGATATTTCGCAAGAACCGAATTATGAAGCAGCTATTGCGGCTGTGAAATAATAAAATACATTAAACCATTAAGAAAAATGCATAGCTTAAAAACATCTTGATGTTTCCTTCACTTGCCTTAACAACTAAAATTTTCTTAATGGTTCAAAAAAATAAAACTCAGCTACATGCTGAGTTTTTCTGTATTATTTTTAAAGTCATAATTGAGACTTCTGCGGACTGACAATGGAGGCTGGTTTCTGAAACTATAATGACATGATCATTGAATCTTTATATGAAGAATTTTAATCTCCATCTCCGCCAATAGAATTAAATTCTTTTGTTGAATAGTGCAAAAACAGTAAAGTAAGCAAATCATCAACAGAATCATCCACTTCCACATGGAAAAAGGGTTCTTTAAACCATCTTTTTTCTTCGCTTATCTCGATCAATACTTTCCCTTTTTCTATCAGCTGCCGGATCTTTTTTAATGTAAAATAATAGATCCGAACGCCCTGTCCCGACTTAATAATTCTTTCTTTGGCCAGATCGGTAAAGTAAACTACTGTATCAGCATCAAAAAGCTCAACATCATTCTTCAGAAAGCCTACATTCTTAATAGTATATTTTTTTGAGTGTAAAGCGATATATTCCTCATAATGAAACAATTTACTGATCTCTGATATCCTTCCGATTTCATGCTGCGTGTCTGATATCAAAACCAAATCCTTTTTTTGATAGTGTGCGGTATTTTTTTTCAAAACGGTCTGTAACTTATTTCTTCTTTTTAGTTGTTAAAATAACAACCTTGTTCTTAGCTTTTGCACCGTACTTTTTTAGCATTTCCGGATCTCTGATAATCTGAGTACTTTCTACCGTTTTAAAATCAAAATTCAAAGCTCTGTATTCCTTGAAAGTCATTTCTTTATCATCCAGAATAATTAAAAAATCTTCATCATCTGAAGAAACTCTTCCCACTTTTATACTTAATACCTTCTTTAGGGTATCTTGTTTTGTGGATGGAGCTGTAAAACCACTTGAAACTTCAGTAGGGTTGTTGGTCTCTTTAGGTTTTATTTCCTGTGCATTGACAGCAGATAAACTACCACCAGCGATAAATAAACCAGCAGCTAATTTACCTGCTATTGAAAAATTCAGATTTCTGTTCAGCTGATCTTCCCGGAATCGTCCACATACTTTCTGATCAAAATCAAAGTTGAAATTACAGATCTCTTCATCAGAAAAGCCAGTAAAATCATACACAGATTTAGAACATACGGAACAAAATTTACCTTTTTCATCAGGGTTCATCTGCTCCCAGTTTTCATGACAAGGCTTGGGAATCGTCAATTTCATGGTTATCTCTTTTATCCTCTAAGATAATTAAATCTTTCTTTTCTTTTTAGTCGTAATTACGATTACCCCATCTTTGGCTTTTTCACCATACTTTGCAGATGCAGAAGCTCCCTTCAGAATATTCATTGTTTTTATCAGATTAGGATCCAGTGCATTTATTTTCTCATAATCACTTATTTTCCCATCTACAATATACATTGGTTTGTAGGCTGCTCCACTTGATGGAGCTTTGCCGATACGTATACTATTATTTTCTTTAGGAGGCTGCCCAACAGTTAGCCCTGACAATTTTGTTATGAGTTCTTTTCTTTCTTTTTCTTTGTTGTCTAATAAGGCGCTGGAAGGTACCACTGAAACAGATCCAAGCAATTTCCTTTCTCTCTGAGTACTGAAAACAATTTCCTGTACTTCTTCAGCCTTTAAGGTATCACAGATTTTATTTTCCTGTGCATTCACAGCTACTATTCCTCCCGTTGTCAGCATAAAACCCACCGCAAACTTCACAAAAAGAGCATTGATATAAGAATAATGCAAATCCCTGTTGAGCTGTGATGGATTAAAAGTTCCACAGATTTCCTCCGAAGCATGAGTAAAAACCTCTATCATCTCATCATCCGGAGCTTTCCTGAAATCTCTCACCGTTTTGGAACAAACAGCACAAAATCTTCCTTTCTCATCAGGTGTCATGGCGTTCCAGTTTTCATGACAAGGTTTGGGTATGGTTATTTTCATAGGATTCTTTTCTTATAAAGATGCATTGATAAGAGAAAAGGTTGGAATTACTATTAAATTCTTTGAGAGAAATAGTTATGTTGTATTCGTTTTGTCAAAATACGCAAAGGCGCAAAAGGATAGTAAAAGCCATATGTTTCAAGGCACAAAGATTTATCTCCGATAAAATTGATGATGCATCACTTGCTGAAAATCTATGATTTTCTTGCACCTTAAAATAACACATCAAGCATAAAAAACTATGCGTCTTCGCGATTCCAACAAAAATTTTGCATATTTGTAGAAAATACGGGTCATGCAAAAAGAAAAACTACGCAACGTAAGAAAAAGAAAAGGCTTCACACAACAGCAAGTGGCTGAATATATTGCTACAGATGTCTCCAACTACAGCAGAAAAGAAAGTGGAGATGTAAAGATTTTCCATGATGAATGGGATAAGATTGCCCGTTTTCTGGAAGTTCCCGTAGAAGAAATTTATGAAGAAGAGGAAGCAAAGCAGATCAATCATTTTGAAAATAATACCAATAGCAACAATATAGGAAATGTTAGTGGTAATTATTATTGTAATGTACCAGAGTTCCTTCTTGAAAGCCAAAGAGAGCTTATAGAAATGCTAAAAAAAGAAAACCAGAGATTACAAGAGGAGCTAAATGCTTTTAAGAAAAAATAATAAAAACTCAGCGATTTGCTGAGTTTTTTTGTATCATAATTGGGATAAGCGCTAAGGCGCAAAATGATAGTAAAAATTTTCTGTTTTAAAACGCAAAGATTTTATCTCCGATAAAATTTCAACGCTCCTACTGTCATTGCGAACCGAAGGTGAAGCAATCTCAATGAAAAGCATCTTGATGTTTCCTTAATCTTCCTTAACAACTTCAATACTCTTAATGGTTCAAAATAACAAAACTCAGCCGTATGCTGAGTTTTTGTATTACGTTTATAAGTATAATAGAGACTCCTACGGAGTGACAAGCTTGTGGCTTACTCTATATAATGGTTAGATTTCTTACCCTTTAGCTATATTATCACCGCCTTCTCTTGCCAGCGAAGAGTTTTTAGCAGCTTTCACCAGCTCATTGGTATCATTGTACAGCAATTCCTAGCCCGGAACCGACTTCATTGCTGTAAGAAGATTCATATAAGTTTTCAATGTTTTCTCCAGATCTTTACGGATGGCACTAGCGCTCGTCATCTGACGAAGATCTGCATTGGCTCCTGCCTGCTCTGCAAACACGATCTCAAAAGCATCCTGCTTAGCTTTCATCTCTGCAAATGCTGCATCCAGAGAAAGAACAGTGATCTTCTGTTTGTTTTCTGTCATTTCTAATTCTTCTATAAGCTTTTTCATCTGAGCGGTTTGTGAAGAGTAACTCAGCCTGTCCAGGTTCAGCCCAAAAGTTTTGAATACTCCATAGAGATCCTCTGCCAGCTGATAATTAGCTGCAGATGGTAGTTTACGATATCCGTTCAGGAAAGATTTCAGATTGGCATAAGCGGTATCTCTTTCGTGATCAGCAGTGGCTACGTCTTTTCCTTTTCCGCTGTAGACCTGCTTTGTATAGACCTTGTCGTATTCCGTATAGGAGGACGCCAAAGCTCCTACAAGAGGATGATTGTCGATAACAGGATATTTTCCGGATTGGGCATTAGAAAGAATTCTCTGAGCTAAAGTCGCAAGATCTTTAGTACTCAGCTGTGTGAGGGCAATTTTCATTTTTTTGTGTTTTTTGGGATTAATAAATTAATAATCAAATATAGAAAAAAGTTGTTGTGTTACAAATATACCTGCGACAAACCTCTCAACAACTTGGGAGGTTTCATCCGACTTGCAAGAGACTTCCCAAGCTCTTGGGAAGTCTCTTGCATACTTGTTTATAATAAACGGAGGGCTTGGGAGGGGTGTTTTGCTAGTGTTTTAAAGTTTTGGAGGGGTTGGAGAGGTTGTAAACGGGGGTGTTTTTGAGGTAAGAAGTTGAGGATTACGGGATACCGTAAGGTTTTGAGAATTATGTAGTTTATATTTGATGAAATTTCCGTATTTCTACGGAAATAAATATAATACTCGTTTTTTATATTTGCTATTTATAGCTTAAAATCAATCTATTATCAAGCAATAAAATGCTATAATTATTCAACAATGATAAATAAATGGAAAAATTAGTTTGCCTACCATCTTTAGAATTATTATCTCCTAATTGGTTAAAATTCATATTGTCTTGTGTAGATAATTTTAAAACAGTTTCTAATTATAAAAGTAAATTCATTATTAATCATAATGGAAGAATATAGTTTTTCTCCAAAAGAAGTTTATCAAATTCTAAAAGATAAAAAAATCAATTTTTTACATCATGCTAATACATTATCAACATCTTTAACTTTTATTGAAAATCGTGCTTTATTATCAAGATATTATGTGGAACAAAACAATTTATATCAAACTCCTCAAAAATCTGATTTAGAAGATAAAAAATATAATGTTTGGGATTATATCTTTTTAGACGGTGAAGATTTACATATTAGATATAATAGAGCTAATAAATATGGGCCAATACTATTTAGATTTAATATAGAAATGTTGGTATCTCCATCAATTAGAGCTATCCAAGTAACAAAATCCAACCCTTGGTATTGGAAAGATAATACTCCTATTTCTGAAAAATTCTACAGTTCAACTGAAGAATTAAAAAATGATTATCTAACAGGAAAAAAATTGGATTCCCAGATAATGTTTCTTATAAAATCACCTGAAAAAGAAATTAAATTGAATAAATTTTTACATTCTATTGATATTGATATACCAAAATTAATAATTAATCTCGTTACAGGTAATAAAATGGATGTAGGTGATTATGCTTATTTAGCTATAGAAAATTCTTTAAAAGAAAATGGTTTAAGTCATATTCCTATTTTAAAAAGGCACAATGGAAATCTCACAGCTTGTGCATGTCATAGAAATTACAATTACTTATATACATTTGATTACACAGAATTTAGGAAAAGATTTGCGAAGAAAAAATAATATATTACTTTTCTAAGATTAAATAGAATAAATACACACGCTTGCATCTTTAAATCTGATTATAACCTTTTATAAAAACTCCATGAGTATTTCTAAACCTAAAATATATTTAGACGAAACTGTCATAGATTCCAAATTATTCAAATCAAAGGAAGAATTTGAGATTTGCAAACAAGAAATCTTTAAATATGGAGTAATGATGGAAGAAGTTCCAATCAATATTAAAGAGGCTGACTTTGATTATCTACAATCTAAAATACCGGCTCTAGATCTTTTGCATTCGGAATTTATAAATGTTCTTCCAACTAGAATTGAAAATCTATCAAATGATGATAGAAAGAAAAAAATAATATCCGAAATAATAGGTGTTGCATTTGGCCTTAAATATACAACTGAGTTGTTAAATATATCACCTAGTAAATTTAAAAAAATTGGAGTTCCAATTACGGGAAAGTATTTAGATTATTCTGTAATTGAAGATAATAAAGAATATGAATTAGAAACAAAAGGTACTGTTTCAAAATATTACTCCTCTTTCAAAAAAGATATTCTTGATAAAAAGAAAGATCAATCATTAAAAGATGTTTATTTAAGATTTGGAACTATAGCAATGATAAATAATTGTGGGGATGAAAAAGAAACTCAATGTGTTATTGTTGATGACCCTCCAAATGAGGATATTTCTACCAATGAGGATGACTCTTTTGAAACTCAACTTCTTAATTACGGAATATTTTTAAGTTATATATTAGATTCAAAATATTACAACAAGTACATTAAGCCTTTAAAAAAAGGACAAGTAAAGAGAGTTAAAATTAATTTAAAAAAATTTTTTACAAAATACACTTTTAAAGGAAAAGAATTTTATGGAGAATGTTTCGATTATAGATTAATTAGAGATGATTTAGACCCATTTATTTATTCGGATAGAAAAGATGATTTATTACAAGCTAAAACAGAAAAGCATGGGATAACAAAATTTTTTATTGGTTTAGATATAGATGTAATTGAGGCTATAAATAAAAAAAAGAAAAAATATTTAAATAACTATGAAGCAGAGTGGACATTAGAAGAAAAATTTAATTCTTCTAAATTCTTAGATAAAGATGGTATAGTAATCATAAAATCAATAGACGGTGCAGATCAACAATTAGAAAATATCTTTCCTGAAAAAGAGGTAGCTATAAGACTAGGTTATTCTTTTAATCAAAGATTAGGAATTACACATAAATGTGGGGCTCCATGTAGAAGTAGGGAAATTAAAGGAAAACCTTGTGATATAAAAACATACAGATATCATTGTCACTTTCATAGATAAAAAATTAAAATCTTTAGCCAAAACTTAATTTAAAATTTCGGCTAAAGCCAATTATATTACGCACAAAAGAAAACGGGTTCACTTCGTCTTCGCTTAGGATAATAACCCGTT
>Ga0157370_10008173_pt1 | contig 11309 bp, 10 predicted proteins | sample C35metaG_FD_113463 | JGI IMG/M metagenome (GOLD analysis project Ga0157370, IMG submission 113463) | Corn rhizosphere microbial communities from Kellogg Biological Station, Michigan, USA - C3-5 metaG | ecosystem: Host-associated > Plants > Roots > Rhizosphere > Soil | place: USA: Michigan... | reverse complement strand
GGCGAGCGTCGGCACGACGGGCCAGTCGTCGCCATGCGCCCCGCGCAGCGGCCAGCGGTTGAGCGACTCGGGTTGCGTGAAGCCCAGCAGCGCGTGATCGGCCAGTTCGGCGGCGGTGCGCGGCTTGCCGTGCGCCTCCAGGTACGCCGGGCTCGCCAGCACCCGCAGGCGGTGCGTGCCGAGCGGCCGCGCATGCAGCGTGGAATCGCGCAGCGGCCCGATGCGGATCGCGATGTCGGTGCGGCGCTCCAGCAGGTCGATGGGCAGGTCGTCGGTGTCCAGCTCCAGGCTGATCTGCGGGTAGAGCTTCCGGAATTCAGGCACCAGCGGCACGACGGCGTGCAGCATGAAGGGCGAGGCGGCGTTCACGCGAAGCCGGCCGGCCGGCTGTTCGCGGCGGGCGGCCATCTGCTCTTCGGCGTCGTCGATCGCATCGAGGATCGCGCGGGTGCGCTGCAGGAAGGCGGCGCCTTCCTCGGTGAGTTCGAGGCGCCGGGTGGTGCGGCGCATCAGCGTGGTGTCCAGCTTCTGCTCGAGCCGGCTCAGTGCGCGGCTGATGCCCGAGACCGTGTGGCCGAGCTGCTCGGCCGCGGCGGTGATCGAGCCGGTGTCCACCACCGTGCGAAACGCGACCAGTTCTTCGATGGTGGTTTTCATGGGGACCGTGTTCAGCCTGCGGTCTCGGCCTCTATCGGCACGTCGATGCGCGGCATCAGCGCGGCGAGCGCCTCGCCGTCGGTGCGGTAGCTGAAGAGCATCGGCCCCGGCGCGAGCAGGCCGGCTCGCTCCAGCACCTGCATCGCGGGCAGCTTGAGGCCGCTCAGGTGCAGGCGCACGCCCTTGGATTCCATCATCCGGCGGATCGAGCCGAACACTTCGGCGCCGGTGATGTCGATGCGGTTGATGGGCTGCGCGAAGAGGCACACATCGGTGAGGTCGGGGCGCTCGGCCAGCGCCACGGTGAGCGCGCGTTCGAGCGTGGAGGCCGAGGCGAAGTCGAGCTCCGCGTCCATGCGCAGCGCATAGAGCTGCGGCGCGAGCGGCGGCAGCTTCCAGAGGTTGCGGTCGCGCAGGCTCCCGTCGGGGTGCAGGCCCACTTCGATGATGCGCGGATGCAGGTGCCGGTACATGTAGTGCGCCATGCTCGCGAGCAGGCCGCCGAGCACGCCCCAGTAGATGCTCGGCGCGGTCGCGATGGTCAGCACGAAGGTGCCGAAGGCGATGCCCGCCTCGATGCGCGAGATGCGCCACAGCGCCGTGAAGCTCGCGGGCTTCACCAGCCCGAGGATGGCCGTGACCACCACCGCGGCCAGCACCGCCTGCGGCACGTGGTACAGCAGCGGCATGAGCCACAGCAGCGCACCGGCCACCACGACAACACTGAAGAGCGTCGCCCAGCCGGTCTGCGCACCCGCATAGAGCGTGATGGCCGAGCGCGAGAACGACGAGCTGGTCGGAAATGCGCCCGTGAAGCCCGAGGCCAGCTTGGCCAGGCCCTGGCCGATCAGGTCCTGGTTTTCGTTCCACAGCGTGCCGGCGCGCGCGTTGTCGACCTTGGCGCTGGAGGCGGTCTCCAGGAAGCTCACCAGCGTGATCATCAATGCGGGCAGCACCAGCGCGCTGAAGGTGCTCAATGGCAGCAGGCCGGGCCAGTAGAAAGAGGGCAGGCCCGAAGGCAGGCTGCCGACCACCGCACCGCCGCGCAGCGCGTAGTTGATGCCCCAGCTGATGGCGGCCGCACCGGCCACCAATGCCATCGTGGTCGGAAAACGCGGCAGCAGTCGCTTGCCCAGCCACAGCACCGAGATGCTGCCCAGGCCGAAGGCGATGGCCACGAGGTCGGGCAGTGGCCCGCCCTGCAGCACCTGGGGAATCGTGCGGCCGGTGAAGCCCAGCAGCGACGGCAACTGCGAGATCGCGATCAGTACCGCCGCGCCCTGCGTGAAGCCGATCAGCACCGGCGAATTGACCAGCCGCAGCAGCCAGCCGAAGCGCCCCGCACCCAGCACGATCTGGATCGTTCCCGACATCAGCGTGAGCCACACCGCCATCGCCACCCATTCGTCGCTGCCCGCCACCGCAAGCGGCGCGAGTGAGGCGCCGACCAGCAGGCTGGTGAGCGCCGTCGGCCCGACCGACAGCCGCTGCGACGAACTGAACATCACCGCGATCAGCGCGGGGAACAGCGCCGCGTAGACGCCCGTGACCAGCGGCATGCCGGCCAGCGCCGCATACGCCACGCCTTGCGGAATGACCATCAGCGCCACGGTGATGCCGGCCATCGCCTCGCTGCGCAGCAGCCCCGCGGAAGGGCGGGGCCATGCAAGACAGGGAACCCAGCGCGCGAGGCGCTGGCGCAGGGAGGTGGGTGAGGCAGCCGGGGTCATGAAGTCGTTTACGGGCGCACTGGGAGAGACGGCAAGCACATGCGCGGTGCGCCGCGCGGAGGCAATGCGGGGCCGCTGTCAGGTCAGATCAGCGATGTGGCGTTCTTGAGCACGTAGTCGCAGGCCTTTTCCTTCACCTTCGACGACAGGATCTTCATGTTGAGCGTCTTGCCGTCGCCGCCCTTCAACAAACCTTTCGCGCCGCTTTCGAAGTTTTTTTCCTGCTGCTTCTGGCCGGTGATCTTGGCCAGCAGCTTGTCTTTCACCGAGGCCGCATCGCCGCCGAGGTAGTTGTTCTTCACGCAGTACTGCAGCACGCCGGCGGCACTGCCGATGGTGCTGGAGCCGATCGATGGCATCTTGAAGCCGAGGTTGCCGAGCGCGGAGCTGGTGGTGGAGTTGCCGCCTTGCGCGCTGGCCGCCGCGCCGGCTTTTTCCTTCAGTTGGTCGAGCAGGTCGTTGGCCTGCGCCGAGGCGCCTGCGGCAAGCAGGGCCAGGGCAATGAGTCTGGAGCGAGCATGCATGGGGGTCTCCTTGGAAAGCGAAGGGGAGAAGCGCCCACCAGCATACCGGAGAGTCCCGGGTGTTTCCGGGGGCATCGCCCCGGGGCTCGTGCTAGTTCTTGCGGGGCGGGCGCTTCTCCAGCAGCGGTTCGCTGGTGCCCTGAACCCCGACCAGCCCCAGCACCGTCACGAGCGAGTTCTGCGCGCCCTTCCAGCCATCGGTCACGTCGATCCATTCCGACAGCGCGTGGAAGCCGCCCGTCTTGCCGCCGGCGCCGATGATGATGGCCGGGATGCCCAGCGACATCGGCACATTCGCGTCGGTGCTCGCGCCCGTCAGCAGGGTCTTGTGGCCGAACGCGCTGTTCGCGCGCGTGGCCGCCTCGACGATCACCGTGTCGGACTGCGTGCGGCCGCCCGGCCGGTCGCCGATCAGCTTGCGGCTCGCGCTCAGCGTGGTCACGTTCCAGCGCTTGTTCTCTTCCTCGACCGCTTCGTCGATGGCCGCGAGGATCTTTTTCTCGGTCTCCAGCAGCGGTGCCATTTCGTCCGACCGGATGTCGATGGCCATGCGTGCGTCCGGCGCGATGGTGTTGACCGAGGTGCCGCCACCCACCGTGCCGACGGTGAAGGTGGTCTTGGGGAAGGTCGGCGTGCGGACTTCGGCGATCTTCGCGATCGCGCGGCCCATGCCGTGGATCGCACTGGGCACCTGGCCGAACGCACCGAAACTGTGGCCGCCCGGGCCCTTGAAGGTGACCTCGTAGCGGTGGCTGCCTGTGCCCAGCATCAGCACCGTGCCATCGGGTGCCGGTTCGAGGCCGACCATGCCGTCGATGTCCAGGTGGTCGCGAAAGATCGCCTTGATGCCGCGCAGGTTGCCCAGCTCTTCCTCGCCGACGTTGCCGACGATCAGGAGGTCGCCCACGGTCTGGATCTTGTTGTCGTTGAGTACCTTGAGCCACGACAGCAGGACGGCGAGGCCGCGTGTGTCGTCGGAGATGCCGGGGGCGTAGAGCTTGCCGTCGCGCTCCTTCACTTTCACGTCGGTGCCCGCGGGGAACACGGTGTCCAGGTGCGCGGAGATCAGCAGCTTCGGGCCGTTGCCCGTGCCCTTGCGCAGGCCGACCACGTTGCCTTCGGCGTCGATCTTCGCGTCGGTGAGGCCCAGCGCCTTCATGCGCGCAAGGAAGACTTCGGCACGTTTCTGCTCCTTGAAGGGCGGCGCTTCGATCTCGGTGAGCATCTTCAGGTCTTCGACCGAGCGCTCGTGATCGGCCTTCACCGCATCGAGCAGCTTCTGGATCGCGGGGGCTGCCATCAGCTGCGTGTAAGCCTTGTCGATCTCGGGCCGGACCTGCGTGGGCGTGGCCGCCACGGCGGCGTTCTGGGCCTGGGCGAGCCCGGCGGTGCAGGCGAGGGCGAGGACGATCGGGGCAAGGCGGAATGACGCGGAGCGAGGCATGGCGGTGGGTTGTCCTTGAAGGTGAAGAGGGCGCGGCCGACGCGGCGCCGTCAGCAATTCTTAGGGGCAAGTGAGGCGCTTGCTCTGGTTTAATCTTTGGCCTTGTCAGTTTTTCTTACGAGACCGCCATGCGCCGCCACATTCCGAGCACCCGAGCGCTCTTGATCTTCGATGCGGTGGCCCGCCATCACGGCGTCGGCAAGGCGGCCGAGGAGCTGTGCCTCACGCACAGCGCGGTGAGCCAGCAATTGCGGCTCCTCGAATCGCAAATCGGCGTGCGGCTGGTGCAGCGCACCGCGCGCGGCACCGAGCTCACCGATGCCGGGCGCCGCTACCACGGCCAGATCGCAGGCGACCTGATGCGGTTGCAGAACCACACGCTCGAAGCGATGGCGCAGCGCGTCGACGGCCTGCGCCTGATCGTCGGCGCGGTGCCTGTGCTGGCGGAGGGCTGGCTCACGCCGCTGCTGCCGCAGTTCATCGCACGGAACCCGGGCTGCAGCTTGCATCTGCAGGTGTTTCCGACCGATCTCTACATGGCCGACATGCCGTTCGACGTGGGCGTGCAGTACGACGACGCGGTGTGGCCCGGCGCCGATGCGCGGCCGCTGATGGGCGAGTTCTGTGTGGCCGTGTGCTCTTCGCGCGCGAAGGGCCGGGCCGCGATGGCGCGCGGCGACTTTCGCGCCGCGCCGCTGCTCCAACTGCGCACGCGCATGGGCGCGTGGGAGGAATGGTTCGCGCAGACGCCGCACGCGCAGCCGCCCGAGAACCTGGTGGCGGGGCATCGCTTCGATCTGTTCTCCTCGCTGGTGGCGGCGGTGCGGGCCGATCTCGGCGTGGGGCTGGTGCCGCTGTACTACGTCGAGCGCGAACTGCGTTCGGGCGAGCTGCAGCTCGCATGTGCGCACCGGGCGCCGTCGAGCCGCGGCTACAGCGTGTTCATGGCGCCGAACCGCACGGCCGATCCGCTGGCGGAGGCGTTCGTCGAATGGCTCTGCGAGGCAGGGCGCGCGTCGCAGCCTTGATCAGTCTGCGCGGCGGAAAAGCAGCACCGAGTTCGTGCCGCCGAAGGCGAAGGAATTGCTGATCGCCGCTTCGAGCGCCGGTGCGGCGGTGTCGTCCTGCGTCACCAGGGTCATGCTGCAGGCCGGATCGATCTCGCTGCAATTCGCATTGGGCGGCAGTTGCCGGCGATGCAGCGCGAGCACCGTGATCAGTGCCTCGATGGCGCCCGCCGCGCCGAGCATGTGGCCGTGCAGCGCCTTGGTGGAGCTCACGCGCAGGCTGTCGAAGTCGTCGCCCCATACCTCGGCCAGCGCATTGCGCTCGACCACGTCGCCGATGCGCGTGGCCGTGCCGTGCGCGTTGCAGTAGCCCACGTCGCGCGGTTGCAGGTCGGCCTGTCGCAGTGCCTGGCGCAATGCGCGCGCCTGGCCGGGGGCGTCGGGCTTGGTGAGATGGGTGGCATCGCTGCTCAAGCCCCAGCCGGCCAGCTTGGCGTAGCTGCGGGCGCCGCGGCGGCGTGCGCGCTCGGCGGATTCGAGCACCAGGAAGGCCGCGCCTTCGCCGAGCGCGAAGCCGCTGCGGTCGCTCGCGAACGGCCGCACCGCGCCGGCCGCTGCGCCGGGCTGGAAGGTGGCTAGCGTCTGCATCGCCTGCCAGGCCAGCACCACGCCCGGCACGATCAGCGCTTCGCTGCCGCCGGCAATGGCGATGTCGACCTCGCCGCGTTCGATCGCCTTGGCGGCTTCGGCGATGGCGACGGACGACGACGCGCAGGCGACGGAGTAGGTGAGCACCGGGCCGAGCACGCCGTTGCGCATCGCCACATGGGCCGCGGGCGCGTTGGGCATGAAGGCCGGAATGGTGAGCGGCGACACGCGGCCGTTGCCGCGATAAGCCGCTTCCAGCGCAGCCGCGCCGCCCATGCCGCAGCCGGCGTAGATGCCGACGCGCTCGAGATCGGCATCGGCCAGGGGCTGGTTCGCATCGCGCAGCGCAAGGTCGGCCGCGGCCACCGCGAGCTGGCTCACGCGGTCGACGCCGGCGAGCTGCAGCTTGGTGAACCAGCGCGTCTCGTCGAAGGCCACCGTGGCTGCGGCGGCCGGCTTTGGCAATTCGGGAAAGACGGGCCGGATGGCCGATCGGGCCTGCAGCAGCGCGTCGAACAGCGCGCCGGGCTCGTCGCCATGAGGCGCCATGACGCCCAGCCCGGTGACGGCAACCTCGTGGCGGTTCACGCTGGCTTCGCGGCCCGGACCTTGTCGACCAGCTGCGCGAGCTCGGCCAGCGTGTCGATGCTCGCGTCCTCGTCGGGCATGGTGATGCCGAAATGGTCTTCGATGGCAAAGAGGAATTCGGCCAGCGCCAGCGAATCGAGACCGCCGGTTTCACGCATCGAGGCGTTGGGGTCGAGCTTGGACGGTTCGATGCCGTACTTCTCGTGAATCAGGTCCTGCAATTCCTTCAGCGAACTCATCGTGCGATGCCTGTCGTCTTGTGCCGCCGTTGATCGATGGCAGCCCTTGCGGGGTGTGCCATGGGGTCGATCCCTTCCTCGCTCGGCCTGTGTTGGTCAGTGATGACCAATGATATCCGCTCCGACCGGAGGGGAATCCCCTGGCAAACGCCTGCCCGGCCGCCAGCGCAGCGACGGCAGTGCGAACGCCATGCCGAGCAGCGCGCCCGCCACCACGTCCAGCACCACATGCTGCTTGACCGCCAGCGTCGAATAGGCGATGGCGGCGAACCAGGTCCAGTTGACGATGCGCAGCACCACGGGCGTGCGCGCCTGCCGCAGCAAATGCTCGATCCACAGGGCCGTGAAGATCGCGACCGCCACGTGCATCGACGGGCAGGCATTGCCCGCCGCGTCCACGCCCTGCAGCATCGCGAAGCCGGGATAGCCCGACACATCCATGGCCAAAGGCGGTATCTGGGTCGGCCAGAAATAGAAGATGCCCAGGCCGGTGATGCACAGCCCCCCGATCCACAACCCGTAGACCACCAGTTCGCGAAAAGTCAGCTGCAGCCCGGGCGCAAGGCCCACGTAGACCCAGAGCGAGAGGTATGCGCCCAGCGTGTAGGGCTGGAACGGAATCAGGTGGTCCAGCGCCGTGAGCGGCATCACCGCGACCGGAAAGGACGGGTTGCGCAGCAGGTGGAAGTAGCCGATGAAGAACAGCCAGGTGAAGGCCGTGGTCCCGACCGCCTTCAGGAGGAAGTGGCGGCGAATGCGCAGGCCGATGTCGGCGGTCCAGGTCTGCGGTCGGGGAGGCAATGCCATGGGCGAATCGATGGGAGGTCCGTGGTTCTTCGGGCCCGCCGATCTTGCCAGAGCGTCGTGAAGCCCCAGCGCCCCGAAGGTCCGGGCAGCAAGGTTCAGGCCGCGATGGCCGAGCGCTTCTTGTGCTGGAACGAGGTCGGCGAGCGTCCCGTGGCTGCCTTGAACATCGCGCAGAACGCGCTGTCGGTGGCATAGCCGCTGGCGGCCGCGACCTGGCTCACCGCCATGCCGCGCGCAAGCAACGGCAACGCATGCGCCATCACCGCCTGCTGGCGCCATTGCTGCCAGCTCATGCCCAGCTGGTCCCGGAAAAGCCGCGCCACCGTGCGCTCGCTGGCGCCGATGGTGGCTGCGCGCTCGGCCAGCGTGGCGCGGTCGGCGGGGTTGCGCAGCAGCGCCTCGCACAGCTGGCGCAGGCGCTTGTCGGTGGGCAGCGGCACGTCGATGCGGATCTGCGTGGCGCGTTCGATCTCGTCCACCAGGAGCGGCGCGATCATGCGCTCGCGCTGCGGCGCCTGCGGGTCGGCGGGCGGCATGCCGTCGGGCGTGGTGTCCAGCGCGAGCATCAGGGCGCGCATCAGCGGGCTGATCTCGAGCACCTCGCATTTCTCCCACGAGGGTGCGAGCCACGCGTGCAGGTAGATGGTGCGCAGCTCGGCGTCCTCGATGAGCATGATGCTGTGCGGCATGTTGGCCGGCACCCAGAGCGCGCGCGAGGGCGGCACGATGTAGCTGCCGTCCTCGGTGCTCAGGCGGATCACGCCGCGCGTGGAGAAGGTGAGCTGCGGCCACGGATGCTGGTGCAGCTCGACGAAGGTGTCGGCGCTCAGGAAGTGTTCCTTGGCGCGCAGCGGGCGCACCGCGTCGGGTGCGAAGAGGTGCGGCGTGAGCGAGGCAACGCTGGTGACCGGGGCGGGAAAGGAGGAGGAAGCGGTGCGTGGCATGGTTTCGACAAATGTTGTCGCTGTATCGCCATTCTGCCGCGCCCCGCGCGCATAGCATCGGTGCCTGCCCCGGTTTTTTGTAGCAATCCATGTCTTCCCACGCGACCACCACCTCCCCAGCGAGCTCCCTGCGCTCCGACGCGAAGCTCATCGGCCTCGTCGGCCTGGCCCACGCGATCAGCCACTTCAGCCAGCTCATCCTGGCGCCCCTGTTCCCCTGGCTCAAGGACGCGTTCAACGTGAGCTACACCGAACTGGGCGCGGTGCTCACCGTCTTCTTCGTGGTCTCGTGCATCGTGCAGGCTGCCTCGGGCTTCATCGTCGACAAGCTGGGCCCGCGCCCGGTGCTGTTCGTGGGACTCGGCGCGCTCGGCCTCGCCGCCTTCGGCTATGCGATGGCGCAGAGCTACTGGATGCTGCTGGTGTGCGCCGTGGTCGGCGGCATCGGCAACGGCGTGTTCCACCCGGTCGACTACACGCTGTTCAACCGCAAGGTCGCGCCCACGCGCCTGGGCCATGCCTACAGCGTGCACGGCATCACCGGCAGCCTGGGCTGGGCGCTCGCGCCAGCCTTCGTGGTGCCGATCGCCATTGCGTTCTCGTGGCGCGTGGCGCTGGCCTCGGCGGGTGCGGTCGCGATCGTGGTGCTGCTGGTGCTGTGGGCGTACCGCAGCGTGCTCTCGCTCGACGTCGCGGCCGTGCACAAGGCGACGGGGCAGGGCGAGCCGGCGCCGATCGGTGGCGAGTTCGATTTCCTTCGCATCCCGGCCGTGTGGATGTGCTTCGGTTTCTTCTTCTTCTATGCCGCGGTGATCAGCGTGGTGCAGACCTTCGCGCCGGTGGCCGCGGGCCATCTGCATGCGGTGCCGGTGGCGCTGGTGGCGGTGTGTCTCACGGTCTACATGGTGGCGAGTGCGGCCGGCATGGTGGTGGGCGGCTTCCTTGCCTCCGACCCGTCGCGCTGCGAGCGCATCGTGGGCGCGGGTTTCGGCATCGCGGCGGCGCTTGCGCTGGTGCTGGCCTTTGCCCAGTTCCCGCCGATCCTCGTGCCGGTGCTGTTCGGCGCGATGGGCTTTGTCTCGGGCGTGGCCGGTCCGTCGCGCGACCTGCTGGTCAAGCGCTCGACGCCGCCCAACGCCACGGGCCGCGTCTACGGCGTGGTGTACGCGGGGCTCGACATCGGCCAGGCGCTCGCGCCGCTGGTGTTCGGCCGCCTGATGGACCACGGTCAGTACACGAGCGTGATCGTCGGCCTGGCGCTGGTGCAGGGCGTGCTGATCGCGGGTGCGTTCAACGTCACCCGGGTGCGCCGCACGGCGCTGGTGCCGGCTTCGGCCTGATCCTTTCTCGGCCCGCCCGTCGAGGCGGGCTCGGTGCGTGCGGCTTCTATCATCGGCCGCATGCAAGCCTTGTATGTCTATGTGATCGTCGGCGCCGTGCTGGCGGGGTTCGTGCAGGGCCTGTCGGGCTTTGCATTCGGGCTGGTCGCGATGTCGGTCTGGGCCTGGACGCTGGAGCCGCAACTGGCCGCGGTGCTCGCGCTGTTCGGTGCGCTGACGGGGCAGGTGATCGCTGCCGTCACCGTGCGGCGCGCTTTCGACAAGTCCTTGCTCTGGCCGTTCGTGCTCGGAGGCCTGGTCGGCGTGCCTTTCGGTGTCTGGCTGCTGCCGCATCTGGATCTCGTGGTCTTCAAGGTGTGCCTGGGCACGCTGCTGGTGCTGTGGTGCCCGGCGATGCTGATGTCGCAGCATCTGCCGAAGATCACGTTCGGCGGCCGCGCAGCGGACGGGATTGTTGGCGCCATCGGCGGCGCGATGGCGGGCATCGGGGGCTTCTCCGGCACGATCCCCACGCTCTGGTGCACGTTGCGAGGCTTTCAACGCGATACGCAGCGTGCGGTGATCCAGAACTTCAATCTCTCGATGCTGATGGTGGCGTTCGCGATTCATCTCGCAAGCGGCAGCATCGCGGCGTCGATGGTGCCGCTGCTGGGGCTCGTGGCGCTGGCGGTCGCCGTGCCGGTGCTGCTGGGCGCGCGGCTTTATATCGGCATCAGCGAGACGGCGTTTCGCAAGCTCGTGCTGAGCCTGCTCACCGCATCGGGTGTCGCGATGCTGGCATCGGCGGTGCCGGCGCTGCTGCGGCGCTGAGCTATCGCGGCAACGCCAGCGCGAACGGCAGGCTCGCAACGCCCAGCACCGTCGACAGCGTCACCAGCCCCGCCACATACGGCCCGTTGTAGCCCATGCGCGCCGCGAGCACATAGGCGCTCGACGCCGTCGGCACGGCAGAAAAAGCCATCAGCACCGAGGCCTGTATTCCGTCCAGCCCCAGCGTCCGAGCCAACCCCCACGCCACCAGCGGAAGAATCAGGTGCCGTATCGCCAGCACCGACACCGCCAGCACCTTGCCCCGCCCCAGCGTCGCGAACTGCATTCCCGCACCCGCGGCCAAGAGGCCCAGCGCGAGCGAGGCGGCGCCGATGCGGGTGAGCGTCGGCGTGAGCCAGTTCGGCACCGTGAGGCCCAGCACGTTCGCCAACAGCCCGGCCACCGTCGCCACGATCAGCGGGTTGCGCACCAGTTGCCGCACGAAGCCGGTTTGCGCATGCCGCGTCATCGGCCACACGGCCGCGATGTTGAACATCGGCACGCATACGCCGATCAGCACCGCGATGAGCAAGAGGCCTTCGGGACCGGCGAGCCGGTCGGCCAGTGCGAG
>Ga0157370_10008172_pt1 | contig 11310 bp, 11 predicted proteins | sample C35metaG_FD_113463 | JGI IMG/M metagenome (GOLD analysis project Ga0157370, IMG submission 113463) | Corn rhizosphere microbial communities from Kellogg Biological Station, Michigan, USA - C3-5 metaG | ecosystem: Host-associated > Plants > Roots > Rhizosphere > Soil | place: USA: Michigan... | reverse complement strand
TTCTTCGTGCCGTCGGCATTGAATCAGCACGGCCGGATCTTCGGGTTCGGACCCGCTGTCCTGGTGCCGACAAGCACGGATTTCATCAGCGCCGACAAGTGGGCGCTCGGCCCGGCCGTCGTTATCGCGCAGCAAGAGTCGGGGTGGACGTACGGTGCGCTGATCGATCATCTATGGTCTGTCGCTGGCAACGGCCCGCAGGAAATCAGCAACACGTTCGTGCAACCCCTCGTGTCTCATACGACCAAGGACGCCTGGACGTTCGGCTTGAATGCGGAAGCGACCTACGACTAGAAGCATTCGCAGTGGACCGTGCCGGTCAACGCCACGGTTTCGAAGCTCGTACGCTTCGGCAAGCAGCCGGTGAGCCTCGGGGTGGCCGCGCGCTATTACGCGGAGAGTCCCGACACGGGCCCGCATGGCGGGGGCGCGCGTCTCACGGTCACATTCCTATTCCCGAACTAGGGAGAGCCAGCATGAACGCGGCGAACGCTGGACAACCCGGTTTAACCTCCACGACGCTCGCAGAGCGAACCGTTCACCGCCGCGCCGTCGAGGCCGTCATCTGGGGCATGGCGGCGGTCAACTACGACCTCATGCTCCAAGCCGCAATCCGCGGCGCCCAGACTGGATTCAACCAGATCATCTACTGGTCGCATCTGCCCGACTGGAAGATCCAGACGCTGACGCCGAACCCTGATGCGGTTTACCTCACGCCGTTCATCAACACGAAGGATGTCGGACCCATCGTGCTCGAGATACCTTCCGCGACCGACGGGTCGATCACCGGCACGATCATGGACGTGTGGCAATCCCCGCTGGAGGACGTGGGGCCGGCGGGCGTTGACAAGGGCAAGGCGCCAAGTACGTCATCCTGCCGCCAGGCGACCGCGCCCAAGACGTGCCTCCGGACTGCATCGCCCTGCCATCGCTCACTTACCAAGGCTATGCGCTGCTTCGATCCATTCCGAAAAGCGGGAGTGAGCAGGACGTTGCAAGCGCGGTGGCGTACGGCAAGCGAATCAAGCTCTATCCGCTCTCGCAGCGAGCCGATCCGCCCGCGACGAGGTTCGTCGATGTCGCGGACATCGTCTACGACAGCACGATCCCTTACGACGTGCGGTTCTTCGAGTCGTTGGATCGCATCGTGCAGGTGGAGACTTGGCTCGAGCGCGACAAGGCGATGATCGCCGCGCTGAAGTCGATCGGGATTCAGAAAGGCAAGGCGTTTGATCCGGATGCGCGGACGCGGGAGATCCTCGACGACGCCGCGCGTGAGGCGCACGCGTGGCTCATCGCGCAATACGAAGCGTCCTTCTCGTCGCCTTACTACCATGGTGGCCACTGGTCGCTGCCGGTGTCGGCGGAGCTTCTCAAGGGCCAGCAGACTCTGTTCGCCGATCCCAATAGCTATCCCGTCGACGACCGGGGCGTCGCGTACTCGTTCGCATATTTCTGCCCCAAGCACACCGGAGCGGGCTCGTTCTATCTGCTCACAATCGCCGACAAGACCGGACAGCTGCTGGACGGCGCCTCGACCTATCGCCTCGCGGTGCCCGCCGACGTGCCGGTCACGCAGTACTGGTCGGCGACTATTTACGATCGTGGCACGCACGCACCGATCCGCGATGCGCGGTGGCCGAGCCGCTCATCCCAGACACCGGGGTTGCAGAAGAATGCCGACGGGTCGGTGGACATCTACCTCGGTCCGACTGCACCGAGCGGCAAGGAGAGCAACTGGATTGCCACCAATGCCGAAGCGGGCTTCGAAGTTCTATTTCGTTTCTACGGCCCCACGAAGCCGCTGTTCGACAAGGCATGGCAGTTGCCGGATATTGAGGTGATGTCATGACCGACCCAGGCGCACCACAGACGATACAGACGCGCATCGGCGCGCTTGAATTCACACACGACTTTGCCAACGGGTATCCGGCTGAAGCGACGCTCGACAAGCTTTACGACGAGCGCGATTTTCAGCGCGCCTGCCAGGCGTATCTATGGGCGCTGCCGGCGGTTGCATTCACGGCGTGGCAGCGCGGCACCAACGAGCAACTCGGTGCAAGGAATGGGCAGATCGTCGTCATTCTTTCCTACGAGGCGCGGCAAGGCATCCTTACGGCCAATGCGACGACGCCGTACTACCTGGGGTTCGCGGACCTCCGCGCCGGCCCTTTGGTATTGGAGATGCCGGCCCGCGGCGTGCAAGGGGCGATCAGCGACGCATGGCAGAACGCCATTCCGGATACGGAAAAGGCCGGCAAGTACCTCCTCCTTGCGCCGGGACAGGAGACGCCGAAGGAGGTCGGCGGCTACGTCGTGTGCCGCTCGCCGACAGTCAACATTTTCCTCGGCGTGCGGCTGACCGATCCCGATCCTGCGAGCGCCAAGGAGGCGCTGTCGCACCTGCAGATGTACCGCTACGCGGAACGCGACAATCCACCCAAGTTGGACATCCTCGACGTGGGTACGAAGACATGGAGCGGCCTGCCGCCGCGAGGGATCGAATATTGGGAGCGGGTGAACGACGTGATCCAGCGCGAGCCGATCGAGCCGCGCGACATCTTCTTCCACGCGATGTTGAAGCCACTGGGTCTGGAAAAGGGCAAGCCCTTCAAGCCCGATGCGCGCCAGACGAAAATTTTGAACGATGGGGCGCTCGTGGGCGAGGCGATGGCGAAGGCTAACTCCGCGGACCGTCGCTTCGCGGATGGAAAGTATCGACCCGATGCGCACTGGGATTACGCGCTGCGATTGGATTCTGACGACCCGAACGCATTCTGGAACCTGCTCGACGAACGCGCTTCATGGTTCTACGAGGCCGTCGGCGCCGGCGCCGCGATGGCACCGAAGCGTCCGGGGCCGTCATCCGCGTATCTCAGCGCTTACAAGGACAAGACTGGCAATTGGCTGGACGGCGGCAACGCGTATCGCCTGCGCGTTCCCGCAAACGCGCCGATCAAGCTGTTCTGGTCCGTCACCGTTTATGACGTCGACACGCGCGCACTGATCCGAAACGAGCAGAAGATCGCAGATCGCTCGTCTCGCATGGACCTGCGCAAGAACGAAGACGGCTCCGTCGACATCTACTGCGGTCCCAAACCTCCCGCGGGCTACGAGCAGAATTGGATTCCGACCGTGCCCGGCAGGAGCTGGTTCGCGTATTTCCGCTTCTACAACCCGACAGAGTCGTACTTCGATCGCTCGTGGCCCCTTCCTGATTTCGAGGCGGTGGAGATCTGAAACGAAATGCCGAATCCGGACAATCGGTCGCTGCCAGTGCCAGCGACAACGTGGCCGGCGGATCAAACCTCTATCCCACCGGCAGCTTCAAGCGGCATGACGGCAACGACTACTGGATGGTTTACGCGGCGGCGGACATTCCCAGCGGCGTGCATCACGTCGGCCGGCTCGCGAACCTCGGGCCAATCACTGGGCGCTGGACGGGGGCGGCGCCTACACAAACTTCGATCCCGGGAAGGGACATGATTTCCCGATCGTTGGGGGATTGACCTATAACTTCGAGAATCACGACACGGACAATCGCAGCGGAGTCGACAGCGCCGCTGGGCCAGGGCAATTGAATCCTCCATGAAGTCTTGCAGTGGAGACGAACGGTGATCGGACCCGGCGAAATCTTCACCATCTTCCTGGTGACTCTCGGACCGCTCAAGCTGCTCGGTCCGTTCGCGCAGCGCACTCGCCAATTCGACGATGCGGCGGCGCGGGCCATCGCGGTGCGCGCATTCGCGATCGCCACCATTGCGGCTGTCGCCGGGGGATTCATCGGCAGGGCGTTGGCTGCGAAGTGGGGTGTGTCGGTTCCGGCGATGGCGATTACGGCGGGCGCAATTTTCTTCATCGTCGCCATCCGGCAATTGCTGGAGCAGTACGAGCCTGCGCATGCCTCCGGGACAGCGCCGCCGTTGCCGCAATCACCGGGTGCAGCCGCCATCCGGCTGGTGTTCCCAATCGTGCTGACGCCCTATGGCATGGCGACCGTCATCGTCGCGCTGTCTGCCAGCAACGAAGCGGCGCGCTCGCTGACCATCGTCGGCTTGCTCGTGGCGGTCATGCTTCTCAACCTTCTGGCCATGCTGTTTGCCCGCAAGATCATGGCAGGCGCTACCCTGGTTGTTCTTCAACTGGTCGGCGCGGTGCTGGCAGTGCTGCAGGTAGCGCTCGCGGTGCAGATCATTATCTTCGGCTTGCGCGATCTTGGCGTCATCCAGCGATGATGTTCCGAAGTTTCAGTGGCGTCCCCCACACGGCGCTGCTCCAGCTTAACCGGTAGTCCAAGGCAAACTCGCGGAGCAACATGGCAAGTCAAAAGGACGGCAGGGCCACCTCGGCCTCCCGCGAAGGACGGATCTCCACCGAGCTGGCCGCGCGGCGCACCGGCATGTCGTTCCAGCGCACGCGCATGAGCGCCGATCGGACACTGATGTCTGTAATTCGGACGGCGCTTTCGCTGATCGGGTTCGGCTTCACCATCTTCCAAATCTTCGAGAAGGCAAGGGAGGCGAAGCTTCTCGCTAACGCAAACGCGCCGCGCGACTTCGGCATTGCACTTGTGGCGCTCGGCATCGGCATGCTGGTGCTCGGGATCGTTTATCACATTCAGTTCATGATCGGCCTGCGAAAGACTCGCGCGGAGATGGCCGCCGAAGGGCTGATCCACGGCGAAAGCCGCTTCCCGGCGTCGATGATCCTGATCACGGCGCTGGTCCTGCTCGCGATCGGCATCGCGGCAATCGTCAGCATGGTTTCCTGAGGAGAGTCGAGCATGGCAAAGAGCACGAGCAAGAGTAAGAGTAAGAATGGCAAGCAGCAACCCAACATCCTTGTCATCTGGGGCGACGACATCGGCATCTCGAACCTGAGCTGCTACTCGCACGGGTTGATGGGGTATCGCACCCCGAACATCGACCGTATCGCGAAGGAGGGAATGATGTTCACCGACGCCTACGGCGAGCAGTCGTGCACGGCGGGACGGTCGTCGTTCATTTCCGGGCAAAGCGTGTACCGCACCGGGCTTTCCAAGGTGGGCGCACCCGCCGCGCCGCAGGGACTCAAGGCGGAGACGGTCACGATCGCCGACCTGTTGAAGGATCGGGGCTACGCCACGGGCCAGTTCGGCAAAAACCACCTCGGAGACCGCAACGAGTATCTGCCCACCGTGCACGGCTTCGACGAGTTTTTCGGCAACCTCTATCACCTCAATGCCGAGGAGGAGCCGGAGATGGCCAACTATCCGAAGGACCCGAAGTATCGCGAGACATTCGGGCCGCGCGGGGTGATCCACTCGTGGGCAACCGACAACGACGACGCCACCGAGCAACCCCGCTGGGGCCGGGTCGGCAAGCAAAGGATCGAGGATACGGGACCGCTCAACTCGAAGCGGATGGAGACCTGCGATGACGAGTTTGCGGCGGCCGCCACCGACTTCATCAAGCATCAGCACGACGCCGGGAAGCCCTTCTTCGTGTGGTTCAACACCTCTCACATGCACTGGATCACCCACACGAAGCCGGAGAGCGTAGGTCAGTCCGGCCGCTGGCAGTCGCCGTACCACGACACGATGATCGACCACGACAAGTTAGTGGGCCAGATGCTCGGCCTGCTTGACGAGCTCGACATCGCCGAGGACACGTTCGTCATGTACTCGTCCGACAACGGTCCGCACATGAACTCCTGGCCGGACGCCGGGATGACGCCGTTCCGCAGCGAGAAGAACACCAACTGGGAAGGCGCATTTCGCGTGCCCAAGCTGGTGCGCTGGCCGGGCAAGATCGCCGCCGGCAGCATCTCGAACGGCATCGTGCAGCACCATGACTGGCTGCCGACCTTTCTCGCGATGGCGGGCGACACCGACGTGGTCGAGAGGCTGAAGAAGGGCGCCACCGTCAACGGCAAGAAGTTCAAGAACCACATCGATGGCTATGACCTGTTGCCGCACCTGACTGGCGAGCAGAAGGAAAGCCCGCGGCAGACGTTCTTCTACTTCAGCGACGACGGCGACGTACTGGGGCTGCGCTTCGACAACTGGAAGATCGTCTTCATGGAGCAACGCTGCCAAGGGACGCTGCAGGTCTGGGCCGAGCCGTTCACGCGCCTTCGCTTGCCCAAGCTGTTCAACCTTCGCATGGATCCGTACGAGCGCGCGGACACGACATCAAACACGTACAACGACTGGTTGCTCCACAATGGCTACATCATGGTCAGCGCCCAGGCGATCGTGGCCAAGTTCATGGCGACGTTCAAGGAATTCCCTCCTGCGCAGAAGCCCGGTTCGTTCACGATTGAAGATGCGCATGAGAAGATCAAGGAGGCTGGCGGTTCGAGCTGAGGTGAAACCCGAGATGCCGGCGCGGAAAGCAACTCCGCCCTGACAACGGCGCATATCCGACCCGATGACATGGCAAGAGCATGAAGCCAACCAACGTCCTTCCAAGCGTGGCCGCGTTGTACCTTCTCGCAACGAGTGTTGCGGCACTCGCAGCCGGCGACCCGTCGCGCGGGGCGAACGTGTTCCAAGCGTGTGCGGCATGCCACTCCATCAAGCCGGGAGAGCAGTTGACCGGACCAAGTCTCGCCAACGTATGGCACCGCAAGGCGGGGACGATACCGGGATTCGCTCGCTACTCTGATGCCATGAAGAAGACCAACATCGTCTGGAACGAAGCGACCCTCGACCAATGGCTGACAAATCCGGGCGCGTTCATACCGGGAACGAGCATGACGTTTCCGGGACTATCGGACCCGAAGGCACGACAGGACGTGATCGCCTACTTGAAGTCGGTATCCGAAGGCAATCCGTCCGCCGCAGCAGCACAGCGGGGCGGCGGCATGATGGGGGGAATGATGGGAGGTGCGGCGCGGCCAGACATGAAGCAAGCGCCACCCGAAGGGCAAGTCGTGTCGATCGGGCATTGCGGGGACACCTACACGGTGAAGACCGCGGACGGGAAGGTGAACAAGGTCTGGGAGTTCAATCTGCGGTTCAAGACGGATTCCAGTAACTTCGGGCCGCAACCCGGAAAGCCCGTGATCGTAGGTGCGGGAATGCAGGGAGACCGAGCATCGGTCGTGTTTGCGCAGCCGAGCGAGATCAGCTCGTTTGTGAAGAACGCGTGCGGTTAGGCGTGACGCAACTTGCTCGCCCCCTGCTTGCGGCGCCTGTGCTGTTTTGTGTCGCGTGTTCCGGTGGCTCACAGGCCGACCCAAACAGTGCCACTCGGGTAGCGGCAGGCAAGTTGGTTTACGCGGCGCAATGCGCTGCGTGTCACGGCGCCAATTTGGAAGGACAGGCGAATTGGAAATCGCGAAAGCCGAAGGGCCGCATGCCCGCGCCACCGCATGACGACAGCGGCCACACATGGCATCACGCCGACGACGTGCTGTTCGGCATCACCAAGTTCGGGATGCGGCCTCCCTACGTTCCGTCGAACTATCAAAGCGACATGCCGGCTTTCGATGGCACGCTTTCAGACCGACAAATCTGGGACGTGCTTGCCTACATCAAATCGCGGTGGTCACCACGAATGCGAGAAGCGCAAGCCGCAATCGATAGGGAGTACCGCAAGTGATGGAGCGCTGCGCCCCGGGGAGAACAATAACTGAGTCGTCGGGCATGCGCAGGGGGCTAAGCGCGCATGCCCAAGTGGCCGAGTATGCGAACCATGCCGACGTACGCGCCAGCCGTGAGCAGGCACGACAAGGCGAGGCTGACCCAGAAGTTCCAGCCCAGCCGCAGCATTACGGGTAGCGCTATGAACAGCACGAGCGACGGCAGGACCAGCCACAAGATGCTGTCAGAGAGTGCGGCCACCAATTCCGCCTCTCGCGTATCGACATACAGCCACACGAACGCCAGCAGGGATGTAAGCGGCAGCGAAGCGAGTAGCGCGGCCCACACCGGACTGCGCTTCGCGATCTCCGAGACGGCGACAACGACAAAGGCCGTCATCGCAACTTTGACGATATAGGCGGCCATCGTTAACCCCGCGTCAGCACCACGAACCGGTGCAACCGCTGCACAATTTCACTTCTTTCGCCATCCTTGCCTCCGCGATTCTTCGATGGCGCGAAATCCTGAAAAATAAGTGGCAACACGCCCCTTGCTTCTCGGTTGAGTGGCTGTGCGACGCAGGTCGACGGATCCGATCGCCGGTCCCGGATCGATGTAGTGCATTTCCGGCGCGCGGAAATTCAACTCGTGTTCGACTGCGTTGGTTGTTTATTTCGCGGAGAATCGGCACGTAGCCCATTGTCGGCGCATACTCGAACCGCTCGCCCGGTTGGACGCGCCGGCTACGAATCACCGTAGCTGTCTTGAAAGAAGTCAGTGCAAAGAATATTGTCCGGCTCGCCGAGCGATCGCGTGACGCGCCTCATGCTTGAAGAGCCAAACTCGAGTGAAAATGCAGGTGAGCAGATAGTACGCCGGCGTTCGCTGGCAATCATCGATGGGCTTCTTTCGGTGACCCAGCAGGCGTGGCGCCTGGACTCGAACTGGGTTCCGGAGTTGAACCAGTGACCGCGCCGTATGCGCCCGCTGCCGTGCGCGATCGGTTCCTGACGTCGCTCGAAATGGGCGATTGGGACACTACGATACAAATGGCGGCGAATCTGACCGCATGCCGAAATCCGTTGCCGGGCACGACGTGCAACGAGCTGGGTCTCCCGGTCGGAAGTACTTACGGCGCTGCCGCGCAGTCCGTTCTGAAGCAGCGCACGCAGGTTACTGACTGAATCAGCGGCCTCCCTTGTCTCGTCAGGGGAGCACGGAGGAGGCACGTAGCCACCATGTGTCCGTGTTGCCTCACGTAATTTTGTTACCAGCTGCCTCACCGAGAATGTTACTGGTCAGGTCGTTCATGAGGCGCTGGACAGACTGTTGACGCCATGTCCGCACTCGCTTCTGAAGCGTATGAAGCTGGCACAAGTGGTACCGGCCGTCGGCGCGATATATGGAACCAGATCAACGACCTTCGTGCCAAATTCGGGCGGGGTGTGCAGCCTTACTGCCCGTGAATGTCAGCACCAGCACTACGTCGATGAAACAGCTGTTCCGCTAAACGGAAAAGCATGCGACAGACGCGCCCGTCCTCGGGCTCGTCTGCTGCATTTCTGCTGGTCAATCGTTCTTAGTCACACGTAGGTCCGGCCGCAAGCAATGCCATCTGTGCGGGCACCTCGGGACCGGAGCCCGCTTCCCGGACCATCCGCATCGCGGCGGCGATCGGCAGGCCAAGCCGCATGCAAAGCGCCACCGCGAAAATGCCGGTGCGGCCAATGCCGGCTGTCGCATGTGCTCGACTATGATGCGTTCACCGACATCGAGTTCAACCCGGAGAAGTCAGTGAGCTGCCAGGCAAGCTCGGCTGCGCTGGCCGTGGACTTGCGCCGTGCCGAGTATGACTTGGCTCGTATCGCGCAACCAGCGCGCTTTCGTTCCTTATTCCTCGGTGCTCGAAGGGACCCGCAGTCCGGTCAAGTGTCCTTGTTTTAGATTGTGCGGCGAGTGGCGACGCGATTGCGCTGGACTGGTGCGGCCATCTGGATGCGGACGCGAGCTGCTGCAGTATCAGGTGCGGCAAGAGCGATGGGTCTTGTCTCGAAAGGAGCGGCGAGGACGCAGCACGGTTCATCCCTGCTGCCCCTCTGGTCGCCTGTCTGTCCTGATTGGTTTTCAAGTACACGCCGCCTGGACCCTTGATCTCCTCATCGTCGATGCTCAGACGCGTAGGTAGTGTCGCCTCCGGCGACAGCGGCTGAACACAGCGTTGCTGTGCTTATTACGACTACTGTGCTATGCAAGCGAGTACCACGCCCCGCGGCCTGCGCCATGGGGTGTGAGATGCCCTTTGTCGACGAGCGATGCGAGATGCACCTTGATGGTATTGCGGCTGATGCCGGTGACTTTCGCAACCTCTCCGATGGTGACACGGCCGCGCTCGCGACAAAGTTCAAGAATTTGGACGGATAGCTCTGGCAGATCGCCCAGGAAAACGCGCTCGCGTTCGATTTTTTTCTCCAGTTTGTCTTTTTGTTGCTTAAGCGCACGAAGAAAAAAGAGAACCCAGGGCTGCCAATCGGGCGTTTCGGTACGAATCGTCTGCTGGGTCCGACGCAGCGCAAGATAGTAGGCCTCCTTGCTCTGCTCTATGACGCTTTCCAGCGAGCTGTAAGGCACGTAAGCATATCCACTGCGCAGCAGCAGAAGCGTCGTCAGAACACGCGACAGGCGGCCGTTTCCGTCCTGGAATGGATGAATGGCAAGGAACGCAACGATGAAGATGGCAATGGCCAGGAGCGGATGAAGGCGGCCATCGCGCAGCGAACTCTGCGCCCATGACACAAGCTGCGTCATTAGGCGTGGGGTATCGAAAGGCGTTGCGGTTTCGAAGACGACCCCGAGCTTTTTCCCGTCCGGCCCAAATGCTTCGACGTTATTCGGCAGCGTCTTGTATTCGCCGCGGTGGCGCTCATCCTTGTGCGCGTACTGAAGCAGGTCGCGGTGAAGCTGTTTGATGTGATTTTCCGTTAAGGAGATCGCGTCAAAGCTTTTGAAGACCAGCTCCATCGCCTCGGCGTACCCGGCGACTTCCTGCTCGTCTCTTGTCGCAAAGGATTTGATCTCGATATTCGACAGCAATCGTTCAACCTCGCGGTCCGAAAGCTTCGCCCCTTCAATACGGGTGGATGAACCAGCGCTTTCGATCGCAGCGACGTGGCGAAGCGCAGACAGGCGGTCCGGCGCGAGCCGTCCCAAGGCTCGCCATGCTCCCTTGAACTCGTCAAGCTCGGCCACCAGTGCCAGAATCGCCGGCGTGATCGCCAGGGTGGAGGGGTCGAGGCCGACATCCAATTGGTCATCCAATTTCATCCAATTATCTTGCCGCTTAGGACATCCGATTATACACCCAATCTCACCCATTATTAACCGCGCCCGTCAAGTCCTTTCTCAGCTGGTCGGAACGCGCTGGTGGGTTTCTGGAGTGGCGGTATCCTGTCTCTTGTTCCTTTGGTTTTCAACATCCCCGCTTACGAATAGCCGGCGCGCCGACCGATCAACGGCTCTGCCCGCTCCATTCGCTCGGCTCCCGTGTTGGCTGTTTCCCTTCGGTGATCGGCGGCTTTTCCGCCCGGCTCTTTTCTCCGCGTGATGAAAACAACAAAGGAGAAAAAGCCATGAAGACCGTTACTTGCGCGCAAGACCTTCCGCGCTACGGCAGCGTGGACATCCAGGCCTCGGACGATGCCACGGCCCTGACGGCGGCGAAGGCGTTCTGGGATCGTGTCCAAAAG
>Ga0157370_10008171_pt1 | contig 11311 bp, 9 predicted proteins | sample C35metaG_FD_113463 | JGI IMG/M metagenome (GOLD analysis project Ga0157370, IMG submission 113463) | Corn rhizosphere microbial communities from Kellogg Biological Station, Michigan, USA - C3-5 metaG | ecosystem: Host-associated > Plants > Roots > Rhizosphere > Soil | place: USA: Michigan... | reverse complement strand
GCCGAGGTAGCCGATCACGTGCTTGCGCGCGCCGTCGATCTCGATCGTGCCGGAGCCGGGCGAGATCGTGTCGGCGAGCGTCGCTTCCTCGTCGAGGGCCGCACGCAGCTGGTCGAAGTACGCGGGCACCACGCGCGCGCCGAGCCGCACGCTGCCGGCATCGGGCCGGATCTCGCCGAGGATGAGCTTGAGGAGCGTCGTCTTCCCGCTGCCGTTCGGGCCGATGAAGCCGATGCGGTCGCCGCGCATGAGCCGGCAGGAGAAATCGTCCACCACGCGCCGCGCGCCGTACGACTTCGTCACGTGCTCGAGCTCGGCGACGAGCCTGCCGGATCGCTCGCCCTCGGAAAGGCCGAGCGCCACCTTGCCCATGCGCTCGCGGCGCTCGGCGCGTGCGGCCCGCAGCTGGTCGAGACGGCGCACGCGGCCCTCGTTGCGGGTGCGCCGCGCCTCGACGCCCTTGCGGATCCACGCCTCTTCCTGCGCGAGCTCCTTGTCGAACTTGCGGCTCACCACCGCCTCGATCGCCAGCATCTGCGCCTTGCGCGCTTCGTACGCGCTGAAGTTGCCGGGGAAGCTCGCGAGGCGCCCGCGGTCGAGCTCGACGATGCGCTGCGCGACGCGGTCGAGGAAGCGCCGGTCGTGCGTCACGAAGAGGACGGCGCCGGAGAACGCGAGCAGCGCTTCCTCGAGCCACTCGATCGCGCCGATGTCGAGATGGTTGGTGGGCTCGTCGAGCAGGAGCAACGCCGGATCGCCCACCAGCGCGCGCGCGAGTGCCACCCGTTTGCGCAATCCGCCGGAAAGCTCGGCGACCCGGCGATCGGCATCGAGCGCGAGGCGCGTGAGGGTCGCCTCGATGCGATGCTCGAGCGCCCAGCCGCCGGATGCGTCGAGCGCCTCGTGCAGCCGCTGCAAACGCCCGAGATCGCCCGCGTGCGCGGCGGCGTGATAGTCGACGAGGAGCTGGCGCGACTCGCCCACGCCGCTCGCGACCGCCTCGAAGATCGATTGCCCGGGTTCGAACGCCGGCTCCTGCGCGACGGCGGCGAGCGCGAGGCCCGGCGCCTTCCACACGCTGCCATCGTCCGGGCGCGCGATGCCCTCGAGGATGCGCAGGAGGCTCGACTTCCCGGTGCCGTTCCTGCCGATCAGGCCGATGCGCTCGCCCGCCTCCACGACGAGGTCCGCGTGGTCGAGCAGGGGGACGTGGCCGTAGGCGAGCGAGACCTGGGAAAGCTGGACGAGGGGCACGCTTCCATTCTATCGGCCGCGCGCGGCGCGGCGATGGCCTGGTTGCGCGCCCCGGCCGCGATGAAGAGCAGCAGGAGGAGCGCGAGGGCAAGGAGGCGCAAGGCGAACGTCATGCGCGTACACTACCGCCGAACTAGGGCGATTCACGACCTAGTTCCCCCATAGAGTGAGGGTATGCCGCAACCCACCACGCGCATCCTCGCGGTGCTCGAGATCCTGCAATCGCAGGGCCAGATCGGCGGCGCCGAGCTCGCCCGCCGCGTCGAGGTCGACCGGCGCACGCTGCGCCGCTACATCGCCACCCTCGAGGAGATGGGCATCCCGATCACCACCGAGCAGGGACGCTACGGCGGCTATCGCCTGGTGCCCGGCTACAAGCTACCGCCGATGATGTTCACCGAGGAAGAGGCGCAGGCGCTCTCGCTCGGGCTCATCGCGGCGCGCGGGCTGGGCCTCGCCGATGCCGCGCCCGCCATCGAGAGCGTGCAGGCGAAGCTCGACCGCGTGCTCCCGAGCGCCCCGCGGCGCACGGTCTCCGCGCTTCGCGAAAGCGTCGCGTTGCAGACCGGCAGCGCGCGCGCCAACGCCGATGCGAAGCTGCTGCGCATCCTCAGCGAATGCGCGCAGTCGCGGTGCGCGGCGGCGCTGCGCTATCGCGCGGCCGACGGCACGCTCACCTCGCGCGACTTCGACGTCTACGGGCTCGTGTTCCGCTCGGGACGCTGGTACGTCGTCGGCTACTGCGAGCTGCGCAAGGGGCTGCGGACGTTGCGGCTCGACCGCATCGCCCACGCGGACGCGACCACACGCCGGTTCGAGCGGCCAGCGGATTTCGACGCCAGCGCATATCTCGACCGCGCCATGGCGACCCTGCCGCGCGCGATCCCGATCGAGGTGCTGCTGCACACCGATCTCGAGTGCGCACGGCGCGAGCTGTTCGCGGGGCTGGGCTTGCCCGAGGCGTGCGAGGAGGGCGTGCTCCTGCGCGGCTCCGCCGACGACCTCGAGTGGTGCGCGCGCGAGCTGATGCGGCTTCCCTTTCGCTTCGACGTGCGCGCGCCGACGGAGCTGCGCCGCATGGTGGGCCGGATCGCGGGCGAGATCGCGAGCCGATATGCCGCCTCATTTCGGGGACCGCAGCTCCGTACATAGCGCGTTCGCGAAAGCGCGCGTGCCGAGCTTGCCGCCGAGGTCCGGTGTGCGGCGGCCGGGATCGGCGAGGAGCCTATCCACCGCCCGCTCGATCGCCCGGTGCGCGCGCGCGAAGGCGTCGTTGCCGTGCTGCGCCGATAGCCACTCGAGGAGCATGGCCGCGGAGAGGATGAGCGACGTGGGATTCGCCTTGTCCTCGCCCGCGATGTCCGGGGCGGACCCGTGCTGCGCCTGCGCCATGCAATGCGCGGCGCCCGCGTTGATGGAGCCGCCGAGGCCGAGGCTGCCGGAGAGCTCCGAAGCCTCGTCGGACAGAATGTCGCCGAACATGTTCGTGGTGACGACGACGTCGAAGCGTCGCGCGTCGCGCACCAGGAGCGCCGACATGGAATCGATGAGCTGCTCCTCGTACTCCACGTCCGGGAATTCCCGCGCGACCTTGCGCACCTCGCGCAGGAAGAGCGCCTCGGAAATCCTGAGGACGTTGACCTTGTGGACGCCGGTCACCTTCCGACGGCGCTTGCGTGCGAGCTCGAAGGCGGTGCGCGCGATGCGGCTGGAGCCCTTCGCCGTCACCTTGCGAACCGAAAGCGCCATGTCGGGATCGGGCATGAACTCGCCGATGCCCATGAACATGTTGCGGTCGGCGTAGAAGCCCTCGGTGTTCTCGCGCACGATCACGAGGTCCATGGGCGTGCGGCCCCAATGCGGCAGGGCCTCGCGCGTACGGGCCGGGCGGATGTTGGCGTAGAGGTCGAGCTTCACGCGCAGCTCCGACGACACGTTGATGCCGCCCTCGGCGCGCGGCGGGTAATCCGAGTGCGAGATCGGTCCCAGCAGCATGCCGTCGGCCTCGCGGCAGAGCTGGACGAGGTCGGGCGCGAGGGTGGCGCCCTTCGCTTTCAGCCGCGCGAAGCCGACCTCGTGGCGCTCGAAGGCGAGGCCGAGTCCGAACCCGTGGCTCGCGGCGGCCAGCACCTCGACCGTCGCCGCGGTGATCTCGGGCCCGATCCCGTCGCCCGGCATGACGACGATGCGCATGGCCTCACCACACCCGGCAGCGCTTCGCGCTCGTCATCGGCTGTCCGGGCTTGCACGAGAAGGCGGCGGCGAACTCGGGCATGTTCACCACGAGGCCGTTCACGCGGTACCTGGCGGGCGAGTGCGGATCGGTGATCGCCTTGAGGCGCTGGTTTTCGGGACGATCGTTCTGGCACGCCCACTGCGCGTAGCCCACGAAGAAGCGCTGCTGCGGCGTGAGGCCGTCGCGCGCCTCGAGCTTCTGCGCCGCGGTCTCCGCCTTCCACGCGGTCCAGGCGAGCAGGAGGCCGCCCAGGTCCGCGATGTCCTCGCCCTGCGTGAGCTTGCTGTTGATCTTGATGTCGTCCACCACTACGTAGTTCGCGTACTGGTCGACGATGCACTGCGCACGCTCCTCGAAGGCCTTCGCGTCGCCCTCGGTCCACCAGTCGCGCAGGTTCCCCTTCGAGTCGAACTTGCGCCCCTCGTCGTCGAAGCCGTGCGTGAGCTCGTGGCCGATGGTGCCGCCCGTGTCGCCGTAGTTGGGCGCGTCGTCCATGCGCGCGTCGAAGAGCGGCGGCTGCAGCACGCCCGCGGGAAAGTTGATGTCGTTCATCTGCGGGTCGTAGTAGGCGTTGACCGTGGGCGGCGTCATGTACCACTCGCCGCGATCGAGGGGCTTGCCGATCTTCGCGAGGTCGCGCCGCGTCTCGAAGCGCTGCGCGCGCGCCACGTTGCCGAAGAAGTCGTCGCGCTTCACGATCACCGAGCTGTAGTCGCGCCACTTGGCGGGGTAGCCGATCTTGTTCACGAGCGTCGCGAGCTTGGCGAGCGCCTCGCGCTTCGTGCGCGGCCCCATCCAGTCGAGCGACTCCAGGTCCTCGCGCATCGCCTGCTCGATGCGCTTCGCCATGTGCAGCGCCTTCGCCTTGAGCTGCGGGCTGAAGGCGCGGCGCACGTACTCCTTGCCGAGCGCCTCGCCGAGCTGGCCGTCCACCATCGCGACGCAGCGCTTCCAGCGCGGACGAAGCTGCGGCACGCCGCGCAGCGTGCGGCTGTAGAAGTCGAAGTCCTCGTCGACCATCGCGCTTGCGAGGTAGGCCGCGCCCGCACGTCCCATGTGCCAGCGCAGGTAGGTGCGCAGGCTCGCGAGGCTCTCGGTCTCCAGCACGCGCTCGAGCGCCTCGAAGAACGCGGGCTGCGTCACGTTGAAGGTGTCGAGCTTCGCGAGGCCGATGCCGGCGAGGTAGGCATCCCAATCGAAGGCGGGAGTGAGGTGCGCGAGCGCCGCGCGGTCCATCTTGTGGAAGAGCTTGTAGGGATCGCGCTGGTCCACCCGGGTGAGGGTGGCCTTCGCAAGCTCGGTCTCGATGCGCATCACGTCGTCGGCTTCGGCCTTCGCCGCGGCCGGCGCGTCGCCCAGGAGCGCGAAGGTGCGCGCGACGTGCGCGACATACTTGGCGCGGATCTGCCTGGAGCGCTCGTCGTCCTTCGTGTAGTAATCGCGATCGGGAAGGCCCAGGCCGCCCGCGCTGGCGAACGCGATCACGCGCGTGGCGTCCGCATAGTCCTGTCCGGAGCCGAATCCGAAGAAGAACCCGCCATCGCCGGTGGCGAGGTGCAGCTCGGCGAGGAGCGGCGCGAGCGCGAGCTTCGAATCGAGCGCGGCGATGCGATCGAGGTACGGAGCGAGCGGTGCATTGCCGCGCGCTTCGACGGCGGCCTCGTCCATGCACGCGGCGAAGTAGTCGCCGATCTTCGCCTGCGTCGCGTCGCGCCCCGTCTTGCGCGCGGCGGCCGCATCGAGGATGCCCCACAGGAAGCGCTCGTTCGCCTCGGCCATCTTGCGGTAGACGTCCCAGCTCGCCTGGTCGGGCGGGATCGGGTTCGCCGCCTGCCATCCGCCGCAGGCATAGCGGTAGAAGTCGACGCACGGGTCGGCGGAGCGGTCCATCGCGCTCGTGTCGAGGCCGGGCGTATACGGCAGGCGATCGAGCGGCGTTTCGGGCGGGGCGGCGAGGCAGGCTGCGGCGGACAGGGCAAGGGCTGCGAAGGCGATCGGGAATAAATTGCGCATCGGGTCGGTCTGCATCGTGCAGGGGAGGAAAACGCAACGGGGACGGGCCGAACTGTGTGCGGCATCATAGTGCAGCCCGTGCCGGGAGGATACATTCCATGGACGTGAAGAACGCCCGCTCGAGCCATGTGGTCCTCATCCTCGACAGTCCCGAGGAAGAGAACCTGTGGCTGGGCGCATTCGGCTCCCAGGGCTTCGCCGCGCAGGCGCTTCCGATGAGCGCGGACCTCGAGCGCCTCGCGACCGACGGGCGCATGGTGGGCGCGCGCGCGGTCGTGGCCGACGCGCCTCGCCTCGCGTCCTGCGGCATCGGCTCGGCCGCATTCGCGAGCTTCCTGCTGCAGCGATTCCCGGGCATCGCGGTAATCGTGCGCCTGCCGCATCGCACCGGCATCTCGGCGGCCGAGCAGGCGTGGGCCGGCCACGCGGGCATCGCTTCGCTGCTGCCCGGAAGCACGGTGGCGGCGTGGCAGGATTCGCTCGCGCCGGTGCTCGGGCGCGTGCTCAGCGCGATCGGCCATGCGGGGCTCGACAAGCCGCGCCTCGAGTCGTACCTCAACGGCCTGCTGCGCAGCGGCGCGGAGCCGCGCCCCGGCCCGGTGAAGGACGCATACGTCGATGCATACCAGCTCGAGGCCGCGGGGATGAGCGCGGGGCGGCTGTGCGAGGCGATGCAGCACGAATCGGGCGTGCCGTGCGCCGAGCGCGCGTGGCGCGGGCGCTCCTATCCCGATTGCTTCGTCGCCTCGCAGGCGGTGGATTGGCTCGTGGCGCGCTTCGGCCTGCGCCGCGACCTCGCGCTACGCGCGTGCACGTTCCTGTGGCGCACGGGGAGGGTGCACCACGTCCTGCGCGACTCCGATTTCCGCGACGACTTCCTCTTCTTCCGCTTCTCCGGACGGCGCCACGAGCTCGATCGCGTCGACCTCGTGGCGCTCGAGGCGGCGATGCGCGCGCGCGGCGGCCTCGCGATCGACGAGCGCACGCACCTGTCGAAGAGCTATGCGCGCTGCTTCGTCGGCGACGAGGCGGTGCGCTGGATCATGGCGCGTTGCCGCGTGCCGCTGGGCACGGCGGAGACGATCGGGCAGCGCATGCTCGAGCTCGGCATCTTCCACCACGTGCTCGACGAGCACGGCTTCGTCGAGGGGCGCTACTTCTACCGTTTCCGCGCGGACGAGGCGGCCCTCCACGCCTGATTCCGGGCGAACCATCGAGCGCCGCCGTAGTCACGAGCATCGGGACCGCATTTCGCGGTCGCAAAGGAGGCGATCGTGACCGACGTGAGGAAAGGCCAGGCGCCGCCGATGCTCTCGCGCGAGGCCTTCGGCGAGCGCTACCGGCAATCGTTCTTCGACCCCGCGTTCCGCGCCGCCGACGATGCCGTCGCCCGGCTCGAGGAGATCGCGTGGAAGGCCTACTGCGAGGACCGCAAGTCGCCGGTCACGGCGGAGGCGGGGCCGGGATTCGCCGATCCGCAATTCGAGCTCTCGGTGCAATGGCTCGAGACGCGCGAGCGCGTCGAGGCCGCGCAGCGGCGCCAGCGCGACGCGGCGAGCCCCTCGCGCGCGCTCGTGGTGTGCGGCTCCCCGCGCAACGACGGCTCGTGCCCGGGCGAGATGTCGAAGACCTTCCGCCTCGCGAAGATCGCCCAGGAGACGCTCGCCGGGGCGGGCCTCGAGACGGATCTCCTCGACTTGAGCCGCCTCACGTCGGACTTCGGCCTTCGCATCTATCCGTGCAAGGGCTGCGTATCGACCGCGGAGCCGCTCTGCCATTGGCCGTGCTCGTGCTATCCCAACCATGCCTTCGGACAGACCGGCGACTGGATGGCGCAGATCTACGAGCGCTGGGCCGCGGCCCACGGCGTGCTGCTGGTGACACCGGTGCACTGGTACCAGGCCTCGAGCGCGATGAAGCTCATGATCGATCGCCTGGTGTGCGCCGACGGCGGCAATCCGGATCCCACCTCCACCTCGGGCAAGGATGCGGCGAAGGCCAAGGCGCTCGAGCTCGCGGGCTGGGCCTATCCGAAGCACCTCGCGGGCCGCGCGTACGGCGTGGTGGTGCACGGCGACGTCGCGGGGATCGAGTCGGTGCGCCGCGCGCTCTGCGACTGGCTCGACTGGATGGGGCTCATCGACGCGGGGTCGATGGCGCGGCTCGACCGCTTCATCGGCTACTACCGCCCGTATGCGACGAGCCACGAGGAGCTCGACCGCGACACCGCGGTGCAGGAGGAGGTGCGCAACGTGGCGCGCGCGCTCGCGAACGCGGTACGCGAGCTGCGCGCGGGGCGGCTTTCCGACAGCGATGCGGGATTGAAGCCGCCGCGTCCCAAGTAGCCCCGCTACTCGGTCATCTCCCACTTCTCGGCGCTGGCACCCGCGAGGTTCCTCACGCGCTCCTCGTCCTTCGCGAACTCTGCCGCGGGGCCCTCGTAGACCACGCGGCCGTCGTCGAGCACGTAGGCCCGGTCGGCGATCTCCACCGCGGCGCGCACGTTCTGCTCGACCAGCAGCACCGACATGCCCTCGTTCCTCATCTGCACGATCACGCGGAAGACGTCCTGCACGATGAGGGGAGCCAGGCCCTGCGAGGGCTCGTCGAGGAACAGGAGCTTCGGGTTGAGCAGGAGCGCGCGGCCGATCGCGAGCATCTCCTGCTCGCCGCCCGAGAGCTGGCGTCCCTTGTTGCCCTTGCGCTCGAGCAGGCGCGGGAAGAGCTGGTAGACGCGCTCCACCGTCCAGGGCCCCGGTCGCTCCACCGGCACGTGCAGGTTCTCGTCGACGGTGAGGCCGGCGAAGATCTTGCGCCCCTCGGGCACGTAGCCCACGCCCAGCTCGGCGATGCGAAACGGCGGCCATCCGGTCACCTCCTTGCCGAACACGCGGATGTGCCCTTCGCGCGGGCGTACGAGGCCCATGAGCGTGCGGATGGTGGTCGTCTTGCCGGCGCCGTTGCGGCCGAGGAGCGTCACCAGCTCGCCCTCGTTCACGGCGAGGCCGACGCCGTGCAGGATGTGGCTCTTGCCGTAGTACGTGTGCAGGCCTTCGACTTCGAGGGCGCTCATGCGGCTTTCCCCAGGTAGGCGGCCTGCACGCGCTCGTTCGCGGCGATCTCGTCCGGCGTGCCTTCGGCGAGCACCGCGCCCTCGGCGAGCACCATGATGCGGTCGGCGAGGTGGAAGATCACGCGCATGTCGTGCTCGATCAGCACGATCGAGAGCTTCTGGTCCTTGTGCAGGCGGCGGATGAGCTTGGTCACGTGGTAGGTCTCCTGGTCGCCCATGCCCGCGGTGGGCTCGTCGAGGAGCAGCAGCCGCGGGTTGAGCGCCAGCGACATCATGATCTCGGTCGCGCGCTGGTCGCCGTGCGAGAGCTCGCCTACGAGGCGGTCGGCCATCGCGGCGATGCCGCCCATCTCGAGGAGCTCGTCGACGCGCGCCGCGACGCGCCGCTTCGCCGCCGCCGCGAGCCACGGCTTCATGCGCGCGCCGCAGGCCACCTCGACCGCGACGCGCACGTTCTCGCGCGCCGTGAGCTCGGGAAAGATCTCGGTGATCTGGAAGGTGCGCGCCATGCCCATCTCGACGCGCCGATGCTCCGAGAAGTCGGTGATGTCGCGCCCGTCGAACACGATGCTCCCGGAGGTGGGCGGGAAGAAGCCGCTGATCAGGTTGAAGAACGTGGTCTTTCCCGCGCCGTTGGGGCCGATCACGGCGCGCAGCTCTCCCGGCTCCACGGTGAGCGAGACGCCGTTCACCGCGACCAGCCGCCCGAAGTGTTTCGAGGCGTTCTTCACTTGGAGGATGCTCATTTCGACGTCCTCCGCTTGAAGATGCCCAGCACGCCGCGCGGGAAGAAGAGCACCACGAGCATGAAGAACACGCCCACGAAGGACATCCAGTTCTCCGTGCGGCTGGAGACGAAGTCCTGCAGCACGACGAAGATCGCCGCCCCGATGAGCGGTCCCCAGAAGGAGCGCATGCCGCCCAGCACCGCCATGATCACGAAGTTGCCCGACATGTCCCAGCGCAGCGCGCGCGGGTCCACGAAGTTGCTGAGCAGCGCGTACAGGCCGCCCGCGACCGAGGCGAAGAGGCCCGAGATCACGAACGAGAGCCAGATGTGCTGCTCCACCGGGATGCCGAGGAAGCGCGCGCGCCGCTCGTTCTCGCGGATCGCGATGAGCGTGCGGCCGAAGGGCGAGCGCAGGATGAACGCCATCACCGCCACGCACAGCGCGAACACCGCGAGCGCGAAGTAGTAGAACACCTTGTCGTGCGCGAGGAGGTCGATGTCGGCGAAGCCCAGGTGCAGCGGCTGCCGGCGCCAACCGGTGAGGCCGTCGTCGCCGCCGGTCACGTTGTTCCAGCGGAAGGTGATGAAGTAGAACACCTGCCCGAAGGCGATCGTCACCATCGCGAAGTACACGCCGCGCAGCTTCCGGATGAGGAAGCCGATCACCATCGCGGCGACGCTGGCGACCGCGATGCCGACGAGGAGCGCGAGCGGCGTGCTGGGCACGAGGTACTTGATCGTCATCGCGGTGCCGTAGGCGCCGAGGCCGAAGTAGGCCGCCTGGCCGAACGAGAGCACGCCCGTGAAGCCGAGCAGGAAATTCAGCGCCATCGCCGCGAGCCCCATGATGACGACGCGGCTCGCAAGCTCGGTGTAGCCGCCGACGGCGCCCATCCAGTACGGCATGGTGAGGAGGGCGAGCCAGACGACGAGGGTGAACGCGCGTTCGCGCAGGATCGCGACGGGATTCGGCGCCACCGCCGGCGCGCCGGCATGCTGGATCGCGTTCACTGGATCCTCCCTTCCTCTCCGAGGAGGCCGCGCGGACGCACCAGCAGCACGATGCCCATCATCACGTAGATCACCGCCTCGGTGGCGGAGGGGAAGTACACCGTCGTGACGCCCGAGGCTACACCGATCAGCAAGCCGCCGAGGAGCGTGCCCGGGAGGCTGCCGAGGCCGCCCACGATGATCGCGACGAAGCTCGGCATGATGAGCGAGGTGCCGATGGTGGGCTCCAATCCCAGCAGGCCGGCGGCGAGAACGCCGGCGAGCCCCGCGAGATAGATGCCGAGGCCGAAGTTGAGGTTGCGCAGGATCCGCACGTTCACGCCGAGCGTGGAGACGGTCTCGAGATCCGAGGTGCCGGCGCGGATGCGCATGCCGAGGCGCGTGCGGTTGAGGATCAGAAAGAGGCCCGCCACGGCGAGCGCCACCAGCACCACCATGAAGATGCGATAGCCGGTGAGGAAGAAGAATTGCGTCGACAGGGGCTTGGTGAGCACGCCGGGAACCTGGAACGGCAGGCTCTGCGCGCCCCAGATCGCACGGGCGACGTCCTCCAGGACGTACGCCAGGCCGAAAGTGAGGAGCAGGCTGTAGAGCGGGTCGCGCCCGTAGAGCGGGCGGATCAGCAGCCGCTCGACGACGAGGCCGATCATCGCCGTGAGCACCGGGGCGAGCGCGAGCGCACCCCAGAACCCGGTGTAGGGCATCAGCGTGTAGGCGATGTAGGCACCCAGCGCGAGGAAGCCGCCGTGCGCGAAGTTGATCACACCGCTCAGGTTGAGGATGAGCGAGAGGCCGAGCGCCATGAGCGCGTAGAACGCGCCCACGATGAGGCCGTTGAAGACGTTGAACAGGATCAGCTGCGACATCCGAAATGCTCCTGGCGGGACTGCGGACGCGAAGCCGGCCGCCCGAGGGCGGCCGGCCATGTGCTGCGGGTGCCTGGATTATGCCGTCAGGCGTTGGGCCAGGTCATCTTGCACTCGCTCTCCTCCAG
>Ga0157370_10008170_pt1 | contig 11312 bp, 9 predicted proteins | sample C35metaG_FD_113463 | JGI IMG/M metagenome (GOLD analysis project Ga0157370, IMG submission 113463) | Corn rhizosphere microbial communities from Kellogg Biological Station, Michigan, USA - C3-5 metaG | ecosystem: Host-associated > Plants > Roots > Rhizosphere > Soil | place: USA: Michigan... | reverse complement strand
GGCAGGATGTTCGCATTCGAGCATTATGGCCTTGAACCCGATATTGTTTGCCTGGGAAAAGGGCTCGGCGGCGGCGTAATGCCAATGGCGGCGATTGTAGCCAGGGATAGCTATAATGTAGCACAAAGCGTGTCGCTCGGCCATTTTACGCACGAGAAAAGCCCGCTTGGAAGTGTGGCCGCATTGGCTATGCTGGATTTTATCGAGCAAAACGACTTGCTGGCCAAGGTAAATGCCGATGCAGAGTTCATGCGGGAGGAATTGGGGAAACTGAAGGACAAATACCTGCTCATCGGCGAAGTGCGTGGAATCGGGCTTCTGTGGGGTGTGGAACTGGTGAAAGACCGCGAAACGAAGGAGAAAGCCGTGGAGGAAGCGGAAACGGTTATGTATGAATGCCTTAAAAATGGTTTGAGCTTCAAAGTCTCGCAAGGGAATGTGGTCCAGCTTTCGCCGCCACTCATTATCACCCGCGAACAACTGACAGAGGCATTGCAGATCCTGGAAAAAGCCATCGAAACGGCTTCGGTTTTGATATAGAAAACTCAACACTTGACCATATGCGCCTGAAAGAAGCACTTACGCGATCGAATACGTTTTTTATCAGTTGGGCTGTTATTGCATCATTCGGGGCTTATTTCTGTATGTACGCTTTTCGCAAGCCGTTCAATGCCGGGCTTTACCAGGGCCTCGAACTTGGTGAAGTGAGCTACAAGGCCGTCCTGATCATTTCCCAGGTGGCGGGTTACACACTGTCGAAGTTTGCGGGTATCAAGGTTATTTCTGAATTGAAGCATAATGCGCGGGTCAGGCTGGTGATTGGGCTGATCCTGGTGGCGGAATTGGCGCTCCTGTTTTTCGGACTGGTCCCTTATCCCTACAATTTCGTATTTCTGTTTATGAACGGCCTGCCGCTGGGCATGGTCTACGGCGTGGTATTCAGTTTTCTGGAAGGCCGCCGGTTCACTGAAATGCTGGCTATGGGTTTGAATATCAGTGTGGTAGTCGCTTCGGGTATTCTTAAAACGACGTACATCGAAGTCCACAGCATATTTCCCGGCATCCCGGAGTTCTGGATGCCGTTTTTTATAGGTTTACTTTTCCTGCCGCTGTTCCTGATGTTTGTGTGGATGCTTTCGGTAATCCCTAAGCCAACTGCCGAGGACATTGCCTTGCGTACGGAACGCGTGCCTATGACCAGTGAAGACAAACGGCTGGTAATGCGGCAATTCGGCTTCCCGATCGTCTGTTTGGTTATTTTCTACGCCACGCTCGTCGTCGTCCGCGATTTTCGCGACAATTTTACCATCGAAATCTGGAACGAAATCGATTCGCATTGGGGCAGTAGTGTGCTTACAACCACCGAAATGATCACGGGTATTGTAGTGCTGGTGATCATCGGAGCCCTGGCATTCGTACGCGACAACCTGACCGGGTTCAAACTTACCTATCTCATACTTTTCGGAGGTATCACGCTGATCGGCGTGGGAACCTTATTGTTCGAGAAATCGGTGATCAGTGGGTTCGACTGGATGCTGATGGTGGGACTAGGGCTTTTTCTCGCTTACACAGTGCTTCAAACCGTCGTATTCGAGCGCATGATCGCATTGTACCGTATCAAGGCCAATGCGGGGTACTTTGTGTACCTCTGCGAAAGCATCGGTTATATGGGGAGTGTGGGGCTGCTGCTCTACAAAGAGTTTTTCATGAAAGACCTAAGCTGGTCGCGGGTGCTGATGCAGTTCTCCTACCTGCAATTCTGCCTCGGACTTCTACTACTCGCTGCCAGCAACATCTACTTCGATAAATACCGCTCCGGGCGCTCGGCACCACGAAGCGGTACCCCGTTTGCCGCGGCGTGATCTGTTGGTGAAAGGACATAAAAAAAGGAGAAGCAAGTGCTCTCCTTTTTAACATCTCAATTTCACCTTTTCAATTTTACCAAAACCTATTTTGTCGTTTTAAGCTCCACGATGGCCGCTTTCTGAGCCGGCGTCTGTGTATTATATGGGTTCACTTTTGTCGCTTTCGGTGGTGCCGGCGTTTCTACCACTGGGGTCGATGCTGGCAACGTGTTTTTGATTGTATTGGCTGATTTATTGTCGTCGGCAAATGCAACTGAACTGGTCAATGCGATAACGCTAACGAGGGTTGTGATCAAAGTTTTCATAGCTCTATTTATTTTTGTTTCTTGTCTTTGTCTTATTTGATGATGCAAATATAAATGGGATTTTATGAATGGTAATATATTTATTCAATGAGTGATCAAACAGTCATATGAATGGTTTTTATTGGTGATGAGTGATTTAATGGCTTTTAGGCTCTTGTTTGGTTTTGAAATATTCAAATATAAACCAACATGCTAATGAGATGGTTTTTATTTGAAAAGTACAATATTTAATAAAATTGCATTTCCGGTTGATTTGCTATATTGTCGGCATGGCTAAAATGATCAACCTCAAACCTTTCAGAGAATTTGTACAGTCGGAGTCGCTGGGTGGCCTGATACTGATTATCTGTGTGATTGTTTCCCTCATCATTGCTAACTCGTCGCTTGCCGGTGCATTCGAAAACCTGCTCGCTACCGAGCTGGGCTTTCATACCGAAAGCATTCATTTGCGATATCCGGCGCTCTTGTGGATCAACGACGGACTGATGGCCGTTTTCTTTCTGCTCGTCGGATTGGAGATTAAACGAGAGCTGGTCGAGGGTGAGCTGTCTTCGTTTAAAAAAGCGGCTTTACCCATTTTTGCGGCAATAGGGGGAGTGCTGGCACCTGCGGCGATTTACTTTTTGCTTAACAAAGGCACACACACCGCGACGGGTTGGGGCATTCCCATGGCTACCGACATTGCTTTCGCGATTGCTATCATCACAATGCTGGGCAAAAAAGCACCGGCGTCGCTCAAAATTTTCCTGGCAGCACTTGCCATTGTCGACGACCTGATGGCCATTCTGGTGATCGCTGTTTTCTATTCTTCAGAGCTGCATTACGATTATCTGTTGTATGCGGGTGGTATTTTTGGGGTATTGATGATCATGAATAGGGCAGGTGTTAAAAATCTGGTCGCTTACCTGGTTCCGGGTATGTTTATCTGGTATTTTGTGCATCACTCGGGCGTCCACGCGACGATTGCGGGCGTGCTTACGGCCTTTGCGATCCCGACCACGCCCGACGCGCAGGAGTCGCCGCTGGAAAAGCTGGAACACATCCTGATGAAGCCGGTAAACTTTTTGATCATGCCGGTTTTCGCATTAGCCAATACCAACATCACTTTCGAGGCGGGCATGCTGGAAGGCCTTACCACCACGCTCGGCATGGGTATCGTGCTCGGATTGGTGATTGGTAAGCCTTTGGGCATTAGTCTGCTGTCGTGGATTACGGTGAAACTAGGCATCAGTAGCATGCCCAGCCAGGCTGGCTGGGCGCATATTGTCGGCGTGGGAATGCTGGGCGGGATCGGGTTTACAATGTCGGTTTTTATTGCATTGTTGTCCTTCCCGGGCCAGCAACTGATCCTGTCGGAAGCAAAATTCTCCATTCTTACCGGCTCCGTTCTTTCCGGTATTCTCGGCTATCTGATGCTGAGCAGTGTGAGCAGGAGGTCGGCTCGGTAATGGTTATTCGGCTTTACTTTTAATGAGAATGTAATCCAGGTGACCATTTTTGGAAAAAGCGGTAATCTGGGTGTATTTCTGGTAGTTATCCCAAGTTTTTACACCGTCCTTGTCGATGTTCGGCGCGATGTTCTCGGTCAGGTTAAGTAAGCCGAGGATACTGCGGTTTTCGAACGGGTAGTCCGACAAGTTGTTCAGCCTGATCTGGTCGGCGATTTCGCTGATGTAGGTAATTTCCACTTTTCCATCGCGGTAGCTTACGCGCGGACATTTTTCACAGCCGGCTTTTGCATCGGTATAATAATTTAGCAACTGGCCTTTGCCGAGGATCGCCGCCACTTCTTGCTGACTTCGCATGGCAACCTGCGGCAGGTCCAGCGCGACAATGACGGTCGCGTTTTCGTCGTGTTCTTCGAGCACGTAGAATTTAACAAAAATGGCAATGAGTATTACGATGAACGAAATGAATTTCCAGTTCGCCCATTTGCGTCTGACAGAGGTCTGTTCCATAGAGGTGGCGTAGTTTTTGAATAGGGTAAATAACTTTCGTTTACAACCACGAAATATCATGCCAGACTCATTGAACCGGATGGTTATCACGCCCGAACTGAACTACGACCAGCTGACGATCGCCGAGGCGACGCTGGTCCAGCAACAACTGCGCGGCCATTTAAATTTGGAACCATTGCAAAAGCAGGTCAGGACGATCGCAGGCGCGGACATTTCCCTGGCCCTTTACAGCGAAACCGTCTATGCCGGACTCGTAGTACTAAGCTATCCCGAACTGCAACCGGTTGCTTATTCGCTCGTTAAAAGCAGCACGATATTCCCCTATGTGCCCGGTTATCTCGCATTTCGCGAAATTCCGGCCATTCTGAAAGCCTATGAACAGTTACCGGTAAAGCCCGACATTGTGATGTTTGATGGAAATGGTATTCTGCACGCGCGCCGAATGGGCATCGCGTCCCATTTTGGTGTGCTTACCGACGCCGTCACGATGGGTTGCGCCAAGAAGAAACTTGCCGGACAATATGCCGAACCAGGCACTTCAAAAGGAGAATACACACACGTGACTGACAAAGGCGAGGTGATAGGCTACGCATTAAGGACCAAGGATGGTGTCAAGCCGGTATTCATATCACCGGGCCATCAGATGAGTCTCGAAGACAGCCTCACGCTGGCACTCAAATGCACCGGCAGGCACCGCCTTCCCGAGCCCACGCGTCACGCGCACGAGTACGTGAACCGGTTCAGGATTGGTGCACTACCGGAGGGTTATCACGAAATTGACAACTGGAAGCTCTTCTGAAAAACAAAAATAGGGCAGTGCCTGCGGCACGCCCTATCTCTGAACCAGGGATTTAAATCCCTGGCCAGTAAGCAAGATGTTATTTTAACGACTTGTCTATCTCGTTGAGCAGGTATTTTTTAGGATCGGAATCGTACTCCCAGAACATCACCCCACCTAGTTTGTTGGCAAGTACATATTTGCATTTTTCCCGGACTGATTCCTCATCGTCATAGCTCAGCACGTCGCCTGTTTCTGCATTCAGGAGGTAAGGTGCTTTTGCCACCGTGTCGCGGTATTCCTTATAACCTTTTTTGTTGACCAGACTATCCTTGATATAAGAATAGCCATCGATATATTGTTGTTTGATCTGCTTTTGTCCCAGCCCTTTTTCCAGTTTGGCGACCGTGAACATCCGACCGTAGAATGGCAGGCCTACCACCAGCTTCTCCATGGGCACGCCCGCAGCATGAAAGCCCTTTACGGCATTATCCACGGATTTGGCTGTTTTGTAGATTTTGGAGGGGTACAAGCTCGCGTGGTGGACTGCGGTGTCGCCTTGGAACAAATCGTAGGTCATCAGGTTTACATAATCCAGATAGCGCTGGGCCTTGCCCATTTCTGTTGCTTTCAGGAATTCTACCCAGCCGGCTACGGCAGTGGTAAGCAGTTTTTTCTTGCCTGTTTCTTCTTCCAGCAGGTCCAGTTCATTGCGGATCGCGTGGAACATTTCGGTGTAGTTCTGCTTGTCTTCGGGACGGAAAACATTGCCTTCCTCGCCGGGTAAGCCGGGGTATTCCCAATCGATATCTACGCCGTCGAGATTGTATTTTTTGATGATCGCGACACTGCTTTTAGCAAACACCTTCCGTGACGAATCGGTGAGTACCGCATCGGAGAAATGTTCACTCCAAGCCCATCCGCCGATCGAGATCAGGATTTTCAGGTCGGGATTATCGGCTTTAAGCAGGTTGAGTTGGCGGAAATTGGTCGTGTCGGTTTTTTCATTGCTCAGGAACGCCTTGCCGTCTTTGATATCGACAAACGCGTAGTTAATGTGCGTCAGCATTTTGGCTTCGATATTACCGGTGTTCAGCAAGCCGTGGAAGCCGCCGACATAGCCGATCACTACCGGGCGTTTCGTCGTATCCGACGAGTCTTCTTCCTTTTTATCGGCCGAGCAGCCGTTGAGAAGAAGCAAAGGGGCAAGGAAAAGGACCATCAGCAGGGCAATGCCGATGTTGTTTTTAAAAGGGATTAGGCGCATGGTATCAATTTTGGTTTAAAGGGCTAAATTAAGCACACCTTCAAATCATCTCCTAATCCTGCTCGGGTACCGACAACTTTTGTAATGCTTTGTTTAATTGAATACCCTTGCCCAGCACTCCTCTGAAAAGGTCACCTTTCTTTTCGAGCCGGTCGAAAATGTTTTTGATCGTGAAATCTTTGGGGCTCAGGCCGTGGGCAACTTCACCCCATTCCAGTGGTGCCGAAACCGTGGCGCCGGGCTTAGGGCGGGCGCTGTACGCACAAGCGAGCGTCTGTCCGATACGGTTTTGCAAATAATAGACGTAAATCTGGTTCTTTTTGCGTTTCGAAAGCGATCGTTCTAATGTGGTAATCTCTGGTAGCCGTTCGGTAACCATGTGCGCAAGCATTTCCGCGAAGTCGCGGGCCTGGTCATAGTCGTATTTTTTGCCAAATGGAATGTAAACATGCATGCCGCTTGCACCCGAGGTTTTGCAGAAGCCTTCCGCGCCCATTTCGTCGAGAAGTTGCTTGATGGTCAACGCCACATCGATGACGTCGTCGAATGTATTTTTGTCCGACGGGTCGATGTCCATTACAATATAGTCGGGGTTATCCAGCTTGTTGATGGTCGAATTCCAGGGATTCATCTCAATGCACCCCAGATTGGCAATGTACAGCAGGCTTTCCACATCGTTGACCACGTGGTAGTTCACCATTTTTCCCGTCGATTCAGCCAGTATTTCAACGGTTTTGATCCATTCAGGTACCGAGTCGCCGGCATCTTTCTGGAAAAAGCCCTCATCTTTCACGCCATTGGGCTGCCTGCGCAGCGAGAGGGGCCTGTTTTTCATATAAGGCAAAATATAAGGGGCGATATTCCGGTAATAGTCTATCAGCTCGCCTTTTGTGATTAGTTCGTCCGGCCAGTATATTTTCTCCGGATGGGTGATCTCCGCTTTCTTTTTCATGATGCTTTTCTTTTAGGCGCGCTCAGGCTTTCTTTCAACTGTGCCATTAAATCACGGCTTTTCGAATGCACGACTTTCATTTTGGTAGCAGCTGGTTTTTTGCCTTTGGCTTTGGCCATAATCAGCTTCAGCAGCTTTTCATTATAGGTATCCTTATAATTCGTAATGTCAAAATCGGTAGTCAGTTGTTCTATCAGTTGCACGGCCATGTTCATTTCGGCGGGCTTGATCTTTACATCGGGGATATTCAGCTCGTCGGGGTCCCGGATTTCTTCGGCGAAGCGGATTTTATTGAGGATCAACAGATCATTCTGCGGCTTGATGAGCACCAGGCTTTCTCGATTGCGTAAAACATAAGTGCCCAGTCCGCATTTGCCGGGTTGTTTCAATGCGTCGCGAAGTAACGCGTACGGTTTAACGCCCGATTTTTCGGGTTGGAGGTAATAGGGTGTTTCGTAGTAAATGCTGTCAATCTGCTTTTCGTCCACAAACTCGGCGATCTCGATGATCTTCGATTTTTCGGGGCTGGCCTTTTCAAAATCGGTTTCATCGAGGACCACATAATTATCCTCTACCTTGTACCCACGAACAATGTTCTCCCATTTCACTTCGCGGCCGGTATTGGCGTTGACGCGCTGGAAATGGATGTTGGCGTGATCTTTCTTGTCCAGCATATCAAGGTCGAGCTCGCTAGCCTGGACGGCGCTGAAAAGTTTGACGGGGATATTCACAAGGCCGAACCCGATCGCCCCTGACCATATTGCTCTCATATATCTTTTCGGTTGAAAGTGCATGGTGAGCAAAATCTGTGCCGTGGTTTCCGCCTGACCTGCTTCCGGTGTGATCAAACTGATAGTACTTCCTCAAAAACGGACAGTCCGCCCAATTTTTGAAGTTCAATTTCCAAGGTGCCGTTAATTTTTTGAAAAAAAATACAAAATGCTTGTAATCAACTATTTGAATTTCTATATTCCTTGAAAGTTATCACGTAAGCCTCCCAAAGTTATCCTTATACGTTAGTGGGTTTCCCGAACCTGGCATATTTCTTTCATATATGCCTCGCGAAACCAATTTCACGACAAGACTAACTCTTAAATCGGATATAACTATGGTAGCGACATTAGGTAACAACCCAGCGAAAAGCTTGAAACCAGGCGCAGTGCTTACCGTTACAGGTGCCACATCTGAAACGGAAGCGCAAAGAGAAGTGGCTGATTTTCTACAATTAAGTAACCGGACTGACCTTGGCTATTTCCTTATTTCGAAGGATTATTTCCTGCTTTACCTGAAATCAGGGAATTCGATTGGTGGAATTGCGTAAGCATTAACTTTTCATTCAGGAAGAATTATGGTACAGAAGGGTACATTCAAATTGTTTGGGCAGAAGCTCATTAATATTATCATCCACAAAGAAGACGTTTTGAAGATTACCCCCAATAGAAATGGACAGGGTTGCATCATTTATCTCAAAAACAAGGTTCCTTACACGGTAAGTGAGAGCGAGAGAGAGGTCTATAAGAAACTGAATTGGGTCGCAGCATGATCTTCGGTCTGTTGCCATGAAAATAAGAGCGGGCTCCGGTGTACAACCGGGGCCTTTTTGTTGGAACCCGGCCGCTGTGAATGATGTTAACATTGCTCTGAAAGCTCCACACCACAAATCTCATGTCTAAAAAGACTTATTTTTTCCTGATCCTCATTCTGGGGAGCCTGACCGCGCTTGGTCCTTTTTCAATCGATATGTACCTGCCGGGCTTCCCGGCCATTGCGCGTGACCTGAACACCACGGCCGCCAAAGTCTCGCAATCGCTGTCAGGCTTTTTCGTCGGTATTTCGCTTGGGCAGCTGCTCTACGGGCCGTTACTAGACCGGTTTGGGCGTAAAAAGCCGCTCTTTATCGGGCTGGTGGTTTACATTCTCGTCTCAGCGGGCTGTGCGGTCGCGACGACCATCGAGCAATTGATTTTCCTGCGTGTGATACAGGCGATCGGCAGCTGCGCAGCAACGGTGGCTTCGGTAGCCATGGTGCGTGACCTGTTCCCGGTGAGCGAGAGTGCCAAAGTGTTTTCGCTATTACTGCTGGTCGTTGGGCCTTCACCGATGATCGCCCCGACGGCCGGGGGCTATGTGACCGACGCATTCGGCTGGCATGCCGTCTTTATCATATTGACGGTCATGGGAGTTGCGATTCTCGCAGCCACGGCATTATGGCTGCCCGACAGCTACAAGCCCGACAAAACGATGTCGCTGAAACCCAAGCCGATCATCATGAATTTCCTGGAAGTGTTCCGCCAGCCTCAGTTCTATACCTATGCCATTACGGGCGCCATTGCATTTGCGGGGCTGTTCGCCTATGTGTCGGGTTCGCCGATTGTGTTTATGGAAGTGTTCCATATCGATGGAAAAGTGTACGGCTGGATTTTCGCGTTCCTGTCTATCGGGTTTATCGGTTCGGGGCAGATCAATACGCTAATGCTGAGGAGGTTTACCAGTGAGCAGATCATTAATGTGGCGCTGATCTGCCAGGCGGTGATCGGTCTTACCTTCCTCGCCGCGGCCCTGAACGACATGCTTACGCTCACGTCCACGCTGGTTTTTCTTTTCCTGTTCCTCTGCTGCGTAGGCTACACCTACCCGAACGCGGCTGCGCTTTCGCTCGCCCCCTTCACGCGTAATGCGGGCAGCGCGTCGGCGCTCATGGGCGCATTCCAGATGGGTGCGGGTACGCTGATCTCTATTGCGATCAGTTTGTTCGAAGTGCCGTCGGTCATACCCATGGTGACTGCCATGGCCGGATCGGCTACACTCGCCCTCATTGTGCTGGTAATAGGCAGGCGTTTCATTACCGAGAAAGTGGAAGTGCAGCAGGGAGCCGATGCCGGTGTGATGCATTAAGTTTCCGGTTTATTTAATTTGTAGATGGATTACTTCAAGCGACTACTCGAATTACTGAAAATAGAAAGGGAGGAAGACAAGCAATCGTACCAGCGATTGATCGAACGGTCTTCCGTTTCCGAGCGCCGGGCCGGTGGGCTGGCGTGGTATCCGATCGCCATCCGCGGCCAGGAAATGAGCCGGGGCGATTACCTCACTGTCGAGGTGGAACGTACTACGCACCAGGATCTGCCCCATCAGCTCAGGTTTGGGATGCCCGCTGTTCTATTCAGCAACCATGAACCCAAAACGGATCGTGTCGAGGGTGTAATTTCTTACCAAGGCGGTAACCGGTTGAAAATTACCCTGCGTACCGACGAGCTGCCCGAATGGTCACGCGACGGCAAACTGGGCATCGATCTGCTTTTCGACGACAACAGTTACGACGAAATGCAGGGCGCATTGAAAGCCGCGGATTCGCTGGGTTCTTCTGAAAAGGAAGGGCATTTGATTAAGGTACTGACTGGCGAAAAAGCACCTTCATTTAACCACGACATTTACCCTATTAACATTCCAAAACTGAACCCGTCGCAGCAGCATGCTGTGCAGCAAATCCTTTCCGCGCAGGAGCTTGCGGTCGTACACGGGCCTCCGGGCACGGGCAAGACCACTACGCTGGTACAGGCTATCAAGGCATTGGTGAAGAAGGATAGTAAGCCGATTCTCGTCGTAGCTCCAAGCAATGCGGCCGTGGATTTACTGAGCGAAAAGCTGAGTGAAGAAGGGCTGAATGTGCTGCGTGTAGGAAATCCGGTACGGGTTTCCGAGCGGTTGTCGGCATTGACCCTGGATGCCAAAGTGGCTACGCATGCGAGCGTGAAGGACATCAAGGCATTGAAAAAGCAGGCCAACGAATACAAAAACATGGCGCACAAGTACAAGCGCCATTTCGGGAAAGCCGAGCGCGATCAGCGGAAGGCGTTGTTCGATGAGGCGCACCGGATTATGAAGGACGTCGCGAATATGGAGCAATACGTGATCGACGACTTACTTACCAAAACGCAGGTCGTAACGGCTACGCTCGTCGGTTCGAACCATTTTACCGTGCGGAATATGAAATACCGCACCGTGGTGATCGACGAGGCGGGGCAGGCGCTGGAACCGGCCTGCTGGATACCGATCCTGAAAGCGGAGAAAGTGGTATTGGCCGGCGACCATTTACAACTACCTCCGACAATCAAATCGGAAGAGGCGGCCAAAGGCGGACTGAGCACGACTTTGCTCGAAAAATGTGTGGCTTTACACCCGGAATC
>Ga0157370_10008169_pt1 | contig 11313 bp, 10 predicted proteins | sample C35metaG_FD_113463 | JGI IMG/M metagenome (GOLD analysis project Ga0157370, IMG submission 113463) | Corn rhizosphere microbial communities from Kellogg Biological Station, Michigan, USA - C3-5 metaG | ecosystem: Host-associated > Plants > Roots > Rhizosphere > Soil | place: USA: Michigan... | reverse complement strand
TGCCAGGCCATATTTATATTGCTGTTCTGATAACCAGCCCAGCTCCAGGTGATGGTTATGCGTTGTAACAATATGTTGCGCGTGAAAAATTGGAATGCCCATTTTGTCAAATCGCGCTATGATCTCATGCTCCTCGGCGGCAGGTATCGTCATATCATCCCGGTAAAATTTTTCCGGGTAGCCAAGCCTCTTTTTATTGACCAGGAGTAATCCACTTGTGATCGCGTTCACCTTCTCAAAGATCTTCTCTTCTGACATCTTATGATAGTTATAAAGATGTATCGCAAATTGGTATAAAGACTCTGAATTATGTGTTATAAATGGATAGTTTCCGAAGATCACCGCTCCGGGATGTTCTTTTTCCGCCAGGTACATTTTCTTTATGGTATCAGTTTCCAGTATGATATCGTCATCCAGGAAAAAAACAAGATCAGAGGATGCTTCGGTAAATCCCCTGTTTCGGGTAGCCCCTATCCCAGAGTTCTTTTGCTTTATAAATCGCATCGAAATTGGCGCAGGGACTTCTCCTTTCGAGGGTAATACTTTTTCAACAGGGTTAGGAGAACCATCATCAATTATGATAAGTTCGATACCCTGGAACAGGGAAAGATCATTTTTAAATATCGAGTCAATAGTTTGCCGAACCTTATTCTCCCTGTTATAAGAGGAGATAACAATACTGAGCTCGAATTTATTCTCCATCATTTAGCATCACTTTCCAGTAACTGTATCAAAGTTGCGAATGTATTATCCTGGTTATATTCCTTATTCACTAATTCCCGGGCATTTCTTCCATATTCCTGCCACATGTCCTTTTCCTTCCAGCATTGATCTACTTTCTCTGCAAAAGCAGCTACATCTGTCGATGATGAAAGCCAGCCAGTCTGTCCATCCAGGATTATTTCCGGGATTCCTCCAACGGGTGTTCCAACAGCAGGACGGCCGCATGCCATTGACTCTACCATAGCAAAAGGTGTTCCTTCAGAAAGAGAAGGCATTAATAACATATCATGCCTGACAATTTCCTCCAGCACATTTTCAATGTGGGGGATGATACAAATCCGATTTGGATCTAACTTATAATATTTGATCATTGTCTCAAGGGACTCCCTGCCAAATCCTGAAACACCTATGAAACTGAGCTGCCAGTCCCTGTATTCCCATTGTTTTCCTGAAAATACTTCCAATAATTTATGTTGTGCTTTATCCCGTGGAGAAAACCTTCCGAGGTTAAAAAATCTAGCCCTGGTACCTGCTCCCAGTGGATACAGGTCGTCCTGCTCCTTTGCCTTCCTCAATTTTTCAGCAGATATGGCATTAACACTATGAAAAGCATTTTGTAAATTCTCTCCTATTGCTCTTTCAAGAGAAGCACGGTTACGATAGGAAATAAAAATAAACCGTTTTGCATTATGTACGACTTTCTTTACCCGTTCTATCTCTTCTGCTGAAGAGAGAAAAAAATCCTCGTAACCATGCTGCAATAACAACCAATAAGGAATATTGTTTTTCATGCACAGATCAACCGCATAAGTGAGTTCAGCCAGGTCTGCAAGAGCAGCAACATTAAAAAAAACGAGATCCGCTTTCTCCTTCCCGATAAGATCAAACCATGGATAACTACGTTGTTTTTTCCCTAAGATTTTATCTTTAATGCGAAAAAGATTCCTCCGGATTATACTATCGTTATGATGAATATAAAATGAAGTGGAAACCCCTGACATTCCAAGGAGCTTCGCCTTTTGCCTTGTTACAGGGCTATCTGCAAGGCAAACTTGAAAGTGCAGATCCTTAATGTTTTCTATGTTTAACACAAGGTCATACCATAGGTTTTCGGAACCTGCCCAGTGTGGAAAAGGATTTAGTGTACTGTAAAGAATAACCTGTTTCACTTTTTGATTTCCTTTAAGATCAAAAATCAGAATAGGAATACCATGACCGCTTGTCCTCTGCAGTTTTCCGGATGGCGATCATTGAAGCATCCAGGTGTAATTCCTGGTCAGATGCTATGATCTTTGGTGCTATTAGACGAGGCCTCCATTTTATCGGGAGTATCCTCGCTCCCTTTCTAAATAATGATTTCACTGCTTTTTTTAACCCTGAACCTTTTATATCATTCACATTACTACTCATCGGCACATGCGCTACATACGTATAATTCGAATAATTGCTAAAAATATACCTCATTAGTTTATTGAGACTCGGATAGCCCACATCATCAATTATTACAATGCCATTAATGTTTAACATCTTATCAATATAAAAGAAATCCATTAAAGCATGGTCGAAAGTGTGCCAGCCATCAATAAATGCGAAATCATATTTCTTGCCTTCTGTAAGTAACTGTGGTAACGCGATCTCGGAAGGTTTTTCTATTAACTGGCAGAAATCGATCCCGGCCCTTTTCAAATTAGCTACCCCAACATTCTTCCATTCCGTGCTTTGATATGGGTCGATCATAACATGATCCTTTATTGCCTGTCCCTGCAATTCTGAACAGATGTAAAGAGTTGCGATTCCGTTGGCAAACCCCACCTCGAGCGATTTGCGAGGATTTTGCTCTTTAACCAATTTTGCTAAGAATTCACCCTCTTTATTATCGACATTGGCTGATAGCTTTATCATTTTGCCTTCGGGATCTTCAACCATTGAGCTGCTAAGGATCTTTTCCAGTAATATGCGTGGTCCATTCATTTTCATCAGTACGGTTTAACTTTTGACCTTCCGGGTGCCTAATTCTCCAGTATCAAAATATTAGAAAGATATAATTCAAATCGCGCTGGAAATAACCAGCTTTTTATCTTGCCCCTGGCATTCAAAAAAAAGACTATCAGCCGAATTAGAGCCCTTCCTGCAAAAGACAATTTTTGCAATCCAGTATCAGCCCACTGCATAAAATATAATACCCGCATTTGGGCTATTGCCTCACAGGAATTACCTCTCTTTTCATATTGTACGATGGTAAACCCCTCTTTTTCCACGAGGTCCTTTAGTGCAAACCGGGTATAGCGCGCAAAATCATAAGGAGCTTCATGTTCACCCCAAACAAATGGGCAGGTAAAAAGGATCTTTCCTCCTTTTTTGAGGACCCTTTTCATTTCTTTTAATACTGCAGGCAGATCAAAAAGATGTTCCACTACTTCACTGCAAAGGATACTGTCGAAATAGTTATCTGGAAAAGGGATATTCTTTCCGTCATAAAATACATCAATTTGTTCCCCGCTATGATCATGACCGGTCTTTTCAAAATCCAGGCCGATGTATTCATCCACGGCAAAAAGTGAGCGGTAAGGTTTACTGCCGCAACCAAAATCCAGCAACTTTCCTTTCAGGGAAGGAGCCCATTTTTTCATTGCATCAAGCAAACCATGTCGCATAAAATAGAAAGGGTGCGAAAGGCCCGGATCAAAATCATTGACGATTGTCATTCTTCCTTTTACTTTTAAAGTTGTTGGGGCGATTGCAGCTTTGCTGCCTGACCCCCTATCATCCAACTTGCGGTATCAAAATATTGGCAGACATTTTCCTGCCACCCCCACTCTGGCTCCTTGCGATTCAACATTTCTACCTCGAAAGGACAACAATCGAATTCCTGGAATTTATTTTTTTGCTTTGTCTCCGCCAAATGAACCCTCAGGTAATAATTCCCTTTGTAAAGCGATAAAGCAGGATACTCCAGTTTTATCTTATTTGTTCCTTTATTCCGAAGAATGGGAGTTTCGATATCAAAAACCCAATTATATAATACAGGAAAATTAAGATGATTGAAGACCTGGACAGATAAGGCCATATTGCGCTGCTCTGCCTCCGGCATTTCGATCTCGAACTCAAACCCGAGGGGAAGTCCAAATCCATGAACAGATCCATTTTCAGAAGTAATGAGCTCCACTTTGGTTACCGTTGGCCTTCCGGGCACAGCGGGGATGATATGGATAGCATGCCTGGCCTGGGTAGAAGTGTATTGATTGATCGCATTACTCGTGGTATCAAAGCAGCGCACTTTCCCTCTTTCCAAAAACAAACATTTCCTTGTAAGCGTTGAAACAGCGCTCAGGTCATGGCTCACAAATAATATAGTACGGCCGCTACGGCTTACCTCATTCATCTTTCCAAGACATTTTTTTTGAAATTCTGCATCGCCTACAGCCAATACCTCATCTACTACTAATACTTCCGGTTCAAGATGTGCTGCAACGGCAAATGCCAACCGCAATTGCATCCCACTGCTATACCGTTTAAGAGGTGTATCCAGGAATTTCTCGATCCCACTGAAATCAATGATCGCATCAAAGTGCTTATCGATCTCCCATTTTCTCATTCCAAGGATACTTCCATTCATGTATACATTTTCCCTGCCAGTCAATTCAGGGTGAAAGCCTGTTCCTACCTCAAGGAGGGATGCAATTCGACCCCGCGAAATAACCCTTCCTTCCGTTGGTGGGGTAATACCGGACAAGATCTTTAATAATGTACTTTTTCCGGCACCATTTCTCCCAATGATACCGATGCTTTCACCGGGCTGAACAGAAAAACTGACATCATCCAGTGCTTTGAACTTTAGATTGGCGCCATTTCTTTTCCTGTTAAATGGATTGCTTAAAACCTCTCTCAGTGATTGGTAGGGAGCTTTTTCGCCGCCGATGATAAACTCCTTTGTTATATGTTGTATATCGAGTACCGATTGCATTTTAAAACTGTTATAAGATGGAGATCGAAAAAAATAATTAACCCTTACGCCAGGTCAGCGAAATACGCTTCTGTTTTCCTGAATGTGTATATCCCTATAAAGAATATCAGCATTGCTACCATAAAACTCAACCCAACACCCTCCCAATCGACAGGCATTCCAGTAAATGCACCCCTGGAGATATTGATAGCATTTGCAAGAGGGTTTAATTTCATTACCCAAACCAGCCAACCATGATCAAATATCTTGCTGCTGTATAAAACGGGATTGACAAACAAAAGAAACTGGATCATAAAGGGGATCACATATTGAAAATCCCTGTATTTCACATTTAATGCTGCCAGGAACGTACCCAGACCAAAAGTGGTCAGCACCGTAAGAATGATACTGATAGGCAGGCTATAGAAGACACGAAGCCAGTCGGTATGATGCCCATAATACAGGATCACCCCTATGTAAACGACAAGGGCAAAGCAAAAATCAAATAATGCGGTCAGAATCGCCGACATCGGAATGATGAGCCTCGGAAAATAGATCTTCTTAATGATATTGGCATTAGTGACCATACTATTAGCACTATTCAGGAGTCCTGAGCTAAAAATATTCCAGATCACCAGGCCCGATAAGGCAAATACGGGATAGGGTATCCCTTCACTATGAACGTTCAGTCCTCTACTGAAGATAAGTGTAAATATCATCATCATTAGCAGTGGTTGCAGTACAGCCCAGAGAAATCCCAGGGCCGCCTGTTTATACTTAACTTTTATATCACGCCACGTAAAGAAATAAAATAACTCCCTGTATCGGATCAACTCTTTCAGTCCCAGGGAAAACCGGTGTTGGCGTTCAATAATATATTCTGTGCTCATATTCTCAGGAATTTAAGGGAATGATCAGCGTGCATTGACCAATGCACGGGCCACTGTTTTATAAAATTTTATGTTGAGCAGATTGCGGGGCCGGCATTCTACTAATTTGACCAATCGCCGGCCTTTATCACGGAAACTGCTTGAATGATTCAGGGCACCAAAAGCTATGATATCTGATATCTCTATTAATATTTCTTTTTTGATAGGTTTGAATCGATCACCAACCTTTTCTTTTAAACCAGGTAAATGAAACCATTTATTTCGGTATGCATCCCAGGCCATTGAAAATTGCTTACCCGGATCAGAATACCATTGCCCTGATCTGAAAGCTGGTTTACGATAAATAACAACAGGCTCTTCTACCGCCAGGATAGAATAAGAGAGCGCCATCCTTAGCCACATGTCCCAATCTTCTAACCCCAGCATTTCCCTTGAGGTGTCAAATAAACCAGCGTTCTGTATACACTCTTTTTTCACAATTACAGAAGAGAGGGTAATAAAATTCTTTCGGAATAAATTGATTAGTACATCTCCTTGAGGAAAGGGCTGATCAGAACTATACCCGCTAATTAACTTGTCGTTTTGATCAGCATAAAGAGGTCGTCCGTGAACAAGGGCACAATCACTATGGTTCTTTAAAATAACTAACTGGGAATTAAAACTATGTGGAAGCCGCTTATCATCATCATCCAGGAATGCGATATATGGGTTATTGCTTGCCAAAATTCCCGCATTGCGGGCCGCAGCCGTACCACTGTTGCGGGACATCCTTATATATTTTATGCCGCTTATTCCTTTGCACACACTTTCCGTTTGATCCGTCGATGCATCATCTACAACAATTATTTCCGCATCTTTATCAGCATTCTTTACACTTTCAATTGCCTTTGGTACCAAGGCCTGCCTGTTAAACGTTGTGATGACTACTGTTAGATCTATCATCCACTACAATTGAACTTCTTTTGTAAAATACTCCTTGTAATAATCACGAATATATTCTTTCAGGCAAACCTTCCAATCCCTCATGAGATTCATTTTCATATCGTTCAGTTTCGAATTTACCAGTATCTCCGAAGGGGGGCGAGGAGCAAAATATTCTTCCTTGAAAAAATCAGAGTTCACCTCCCTAAGTACGATTTCCTCCTGTTTATTTAATACCCTAAGTATTTCATCGGTCATTTCGATCCTAGAAGCTTGATCTACACAAGCCATATTGTAGATACCCCAGTTATGTCCTTTCAATAATGCTATTACGTTCCTTGCAAAATCATGCGTATATGTAGGTGTGCCAAATTTATCATTTACGATATTTAACACTGTTTGTCCTGATCTTATTAATCTCAAGATCGCACCCACGAATTTCTTATCTTTTTTCGGGCCACCTCCCATCATCCACCCAGCCCTGCATACGAGGTGCTCTTTTTTATTGGCAATTACAAATTTTTCCCCAAAATATTTGGACCTTGCATAATGACCTATTGGGTTAGGTATATCCCAGTCGTCATAGGCGCCTTTATCTCCGTCAAAAATACCTGCGGTGCTTATGTATAATAAAGGGATACCCAATTCATTTGAAATTCCAACGGCATACTCTACACTCTGGGTATTGGTAAGGTAAGCGTCTTCAGTATTCTTTTCACAATACTCAAGGTTGGTGTGTGCTCCAAGATGAAATAAATAATCTGGTTTGAAATTCTTTACATCTTCCCTGTAAGCCAGCAGGTCACGAAAATCAAGAAAGCTTATCCAGGGTTCATTGGTGTCGATGTCAGTGACCTTCAGGTCAAATTCATCTTTGAATTCCTGGTAGAAAGCTTCTCCAAGCATGCCTCCGCCTCCAGCTATGTATATTCGTTTCTTCACTTAGATCTTATTCCAGATCTTACGCATGAGATCAACCCCCGGTGAAAGCATCTTTTTCATTTTGCTCCGCTGGATGGTATCAACCCGGTGGGGCAATACACATGGAATAGCACTATAATGCTCTATACCATTTTCCTGCAGCGCAGTTGCGTAATTTTTATACAATTGTTCAAGGTCTGGTCTTGCTTCCATATCAAAACGATCATATACATTGGATATGACCCCTGGTTGCCGATAGCTCCAGGAACTAAAATGAAAGATCACGAGCGGTTCACCAGAAGCGAGCATGATCTTTCCATCCTTTCCATATGCACTTATACTTCTTTCATGAAGATTCCAGGCAGCCATGTTATAACCCGGGTGAAGAAGAGTATGCACTTTGTCAAAAAAGATCGGAACCAGGTTAAACCAAATCTGGTCCGTAAAGTATCCATTTGCCAGGTCGATATGTCCAAATAAGTTCGTCCGTTCCCTCCACCAATCGAGGAAGAGGTTCGTATTGGTACTTTTTAAATTGAGAGCAAGGAACCCCATATTATAGGTACCATAATTAAGGGCCAGGTTCTCAAATGGCCAGCACCCGTCTATAGGCAAAGGTGTAAGGAAATGCGGTGTAATTATAATATCGTAACTATCCAGCAGATCATCTGCAACTTCAAGACTATCATAGATAACAAGATCCGGATCTAAATAAAACAGCTTATTAGCAGCAGGATAATGTGCCTGTAAATAACAGATCACTGAAGGCCTGAGCGCCGTATTTAATTCAACGATATTATAGCGTTGTAATAATGCAGGGAATGCCGGGATCAGTTTTTCATCAACGAATATTATTTCCGCAGGTGCGAATTCCCTGTAATCAATGGTCCCGGCAGGTTTGTCCACCAGAAAAATGAATGTTTTTACATGCGGGTTATTCCTTTCAAGTGACCGCAGCATGGTCTTTGCCTGGCCAAGAAAATTATTACAACATATCGTAAACGCGATAGTCAATGTACCAATGATCATTTTTTCCAGAAGACACCATCACTATCGATCGGAATGATCTCCTCAGTAATTTTGTTTTGCCTGCGATAATCTTTTACCGCCATCTGGCATCCTTTTACAGAACCCCAATCATCAATAATGATAAATCCCCCAGCTGATAATTTTGGATAAAGGTGAACAAGGCTATCCATCGTCGATTCATACATATCCCCATCTAATCGCAATATTGCCAAACTGGTTATTGGTGCTTGCGGTAAAGTATCCCTGAACCAGCCTTTTAAAAAGCGAACCTGCTCATCCAGCAAGCCGTATTTTCTAAAATTCTCCTGTACTGTTTCCATCGTGACGCGGAGCTCATCGTAAGTATGGAAAATATCATCTTTGTCGGCAACATATTTTGATCCGTTTGGTTTGGGGAGGCCTTCAAATGAGTCGGCTGCCCAAACAACCCGGTCAGTTATTTCATAAGCTTTAAGGATGGCCCTCATAAATATGACAGTTCCGCCCCTCCAAACACCAGTTTCTATCAGGTCGCCTTTTATCTTGTTCTGGAGAACATTGATCACACAATCCTGCACATTGGACAAGCGCTTGTAGCCGATCATAGACTCCGCAAATAGCGGCCAATCCTTACCATTAGCGCGATCCTCCCGGTTATAATTGATCTTTTCACAAACAGTAAGGTTTCGTTTATCTAACTTTTGAAACAGTCCCAGCAACGGGTCAATGATCCATTTTATCTTTTTTCCTTTTGGGGCCGGGCGGTAATCCGTTTCCCTGAATCGTTGCAGGTCAATAAGTGTATTCTTCAACAACTCCAGGTATAAGGATGGCAGGTCCTGCATCAATTCCCTTTTTGGTAGAGGTGTGTCGTAGATAAAAATACATCCCCGTAATCAGCCCTTGAAAACCGGGTGATACGTGAGTTATTATCGATGATCTCAAATGGACAAATTCCAAACGGAGAATCATAGGTTTCTATATCCGGGGAGATCAGCGAAGCATCCCAGGAAAAAGAACCGGGAGTTAAAAATCCTGGAGGAACTTCAATATTTAAATTAACTCCCTGCCCATTTATTAATTGATCTTTTTCGATTTCAACGTAATCCAGGCAAATACGTTTATTGAATTTATTCTGTATGGCATAAGCCAGGTAGAGGCCGGGTAGCCATTCATCCAGCTGAATGGAAACCTGGATGACAATAGCTTCATCATGTTTGTATGAATAAGTCTCTACTCCTTGCTTATTCATCAATTTCATTTCCCTGATAAATTTTCCTTTCTGATCCCTGCCGGCATTATACGCTGAAACGGTCCGCTGCATTCGCATATATGCATTGATCACTTTTTCTGTTTCATCAAAAGCTTCCAGCTTTCCATTTTCCAGCAACATAGCCTTCGTACACAATTGGCTTATACTACCCAGGTCATGGCTTACAAACAAAACAGTGCGACCCTTCTCCCTGCTCACTTCCCCCATTTTACCCAAACATTTTTGCTGGAATTCATTATCACCTACGGCCAAAACTTCATCCACCAGTAAAATTTCCTGTTCCAAATGTGCAGCTACGGCAAAAGCAAGCCTCACGTTCATCCCACTGCTATAATGTTTAACAGGTGTATCCAGGAATTTTTCAACGCCTGAAAATTCTACTATTTCATCAAATTTTCTACGGATCTCATTTTTACTCATACCGAGGATCGCGCCATTCAGGAAAATATTTTCCCGGCCGGTCAATTCCTGGTGAAAGCCAGTACCTACTTCCAGCAAAGAAGCTACACGACCCCTGGCAACTATTTTACCTTCCGATGGTTCAGTGATCCGGCTCAGTATCTTTAACAGGGTGCTTTTCCCTGCTCCGTTTCGACCGATGATCCCAACAGCCTCCCCCTCCTGGATCGAAAAGTCAATATCCTTCAGCGCCCAGAATTCTTCTTCACTTTCCTCCTGCTGGTTTTTCTTAACCATGCTTTTTGTGGCCTGTGTGATAGAATCCCGCAAAGAAGAATAGGTCTTCCTTCCCCCATGGTGAATGGAATATTTCTTTCCAATATTCTCAGCTCTTATTATGGGCTCATTCACCATCAGGACAGATAATGCTGGTATATGGATTCATAATCATTGATCATCTTTTCCAGGGAAAACAATTCATGTGCTCTCTTCTTATTCTGCGATCCCAGTCTTTTTCTTTCTTCGGGATCTTCCATCAAATTAACGATCAGTTGACCCAAAGCATTGAAGTCGCCTGTTCTAACCAATTGTTCTTTTCCCCCCAGCAATTCACTCATGGCACCGGTATCATATCCTGCAACAGGCAATCCCATTCCCATGGCAAATGGGGTGACTTGTCCGAAACTCTCATCATGAACGGGTGCTACGATCAACCCAATTTTTTTATAATAAGCCGGAAGATCGTAGTAACTAACAAAACCGGTAAAGATGAAATTCGTTTTCAGCCCTTCAGTTTCCACTCTTTTCTTATAGTGATCCAGGTAATAACCTCCACCGATAATATAACATTGAAGGGATGGCTTCTTCTTTACTGCCGAAATGAAAACCTCAATAACCTCTTCATTTAATTTATCCTGGTCAAGCCGGTATACCATTCCCACAGTATTGACCGGTAATACAGCATTTTCTGAATTATTAAAATGAGAAAGATCTGACCCAGGATATATCACCGAGGAAGGCAACAGCGAGTCATTGAAGTCATCTTTCACATAACGACTCACAAATACATTATGAACAATATTTGCTGCATGAAAAGGCTTGGTTGGAACGTCAATATTCTGGATCACTTTAATATTCAATTCTTCACAAATGTTAAACACTGTTTTATACCACAACCCAAAATCAAAGTACCTGTGCATGGGTCTTACCCAGTAATGTATATGAACCAGCGCGGG
>Ga0157370_10008166_pt1 | contig 11316 bp, 10 predicted proteins | sample C35metaG_FD_113463 | JGI IMG/M metagenome (GOLD analysis project Ga0157370, IMG submission 113463) | Corn rhizosphere microbial communities from Kellogg Biological Station, Michigan, USA - C3-5 metaG | ecosystem: Host-associated > Plants > Roots > Rhizosphere > Soil | place: USA: Michigan... | reverse complement strand
GTGCGTGATTCAACGCCGGTTCGGCCGTGACGGCACGTTCCGGCTGAGCCTTGAGCAACAGTTGCTCAAGTGTTATCCAATTCATCAGTGGCCTCGTACCCGTTGTCGTATCAGCCATTCAATGGCAAACAGCAGGCCCATCAACCCGTAGGAAATCAGGCCGGTGTACAACATCCACCAGCTCAGCGGCGCCCAAAGAGTCAGGGCAGCGGCGAGCAATCCGTTAAAGACGAAAAACACACACCAGACGATCGTCACCTGGCGGGTATAAATAATGGCCCTGGCCGGCAGGTGCGGTTCACGCAGACGTGCCAGACGCTCGACCATCGGCGGGCCGAACCGGAGGCTCAAACCAAACAACCCGAGCATGAACACGCTGATCAGCACCGGGTACCAGCGCAGCAACAGCGGACTGTCGAACAGGGCCAGCAACAGGCAAAAAACCATTGCGGTGATCGCCATCCACAGGCTGCCGGGACGGCGTGCACCGAGCAGCGCTCGCGCCAGCCACAGGCTGCCGAGCAACAGGCCGAACTGCCACGGAGCAAAATGTTCCATGCCGAAATACACCGCGAAGGGGTACAACAGGCCTGCGAGCAGCAGGCCAAGGCCGACCAGTCGGCTCATGCGGCAGGTTGAACCAGGCGAAAGACGGCCTCGACCACGTCGCTGACAGTACGCACCGATTTGAACTCTTCGGCGGCGATTTTTTTGCCGGTCTGGCGCTTGATGTGATCGATCAGGTCGACGGCGTCGATGCTATCGATTTCCAGATCCTGATACAGGTTCGATTCCAGGCTCACGCGCGCAGGGTCCAGCTCGAAGAGCTCGACCAAAGCATCACGCAGGGTGTTGAAAATGTCGTCACGAGTTTGCATGGTCCGGTCTCAAGCTGCCTGTTTTGCAGTGACGAACGCCGCAAGGCTCGCCACGTTAGTGAAGTGATCACGGGTGTCTTTGGCGTCGGCGTCGATTTTGATGCCGTATTTTTTCTGGATGGCCAGGCCGAGCTCCAGAGCGTCCACCGAATCCAGGCCCAGGCCTTCGCCGAACAGTGCCTGATGGCTGTCGATATCTTCGGCACTGATGTCTTCGAGGCCGAGGGCATCGATGATCAGTTCTTTGATGTCACGGTGCAGATCGCTCATCTTCGGCGAGCTCCTTGATAAAGTAAGTATGCAAATAATCGTTGAGCTTGCGCGATGCCTGAGGTGCAGGGCCTAGCGCTGCGAAAGCTTGTGGGTCTATATCGGCCCCGACACAGAAACTGAAGTGCACGCGGCGTTTCGGGATCCGATACCACGGCTCGGCCTTGGTTAACGTCGTAGGGCTGACCTTGATGATCACAGGGGTGAGGATTTTCGCACCGCGCAAGGCGATTGCCGCGGCCCCCCGATGAAAGGCCGGCGCCTCGCCAGGCTGGGTGCGCGTGCCTTCGGGAAAGATGATCAAGGTCTGGCCTTCTTTCAACGCGTTGGCAGCGGCGTCGAGCATGTCCATGCTGCCGTCGTTGCTGATGTATTCGGTGCGCCGTAGCGGGCTGCGGGTAAAGGGATTCTCCCAAAGGCTTTGTTTCACGACGCAATTGGCGTGACGCACCAGGCCGATCAGAAACACGACATCAATCAGCGAGGGGTGATTGGCGATAATCATTTGCCCTGGGCGACCCAGTTGTTCCGCGCCCTGGATGTCGTAGGTCAGGACGCCGGTGCGGGCCATGAACCGAACAAATAACCAGAAGCAGCGACTGACGGTCTGTCGCGCGCGCAGCCGATGGGTCCGCGCATCGCCGGGAAAGCAATTGAGCAACGGAAAAACCACCAGTCGCAGGCACAGGCCACCCAACCCGAACAGGGTGAAGCTTGCGGCAGTGGCCAGCAGGCGCCAGTAATAGGCGTCGCGGTTTTTTTCCGTTACGGAGTGCGATGCCAGGTCCATACACGATTCTTCCAGGCATGTTGGCAGGTGGTTTGCTGGCCGAGCAGGTTGCGAACCAGATTCAGGGCATGGGGCCAGTGGGCGTTGGACAACTCATCCGTCGCGCTGTTCAGCGTCAGCTGCCAGTCGGTACCGGGTGTCAGTAACAGACCGACGGCATACGGAAACGGGACATCGTCGATCCATGTCTCATAGGCATTGGGCGGTTGTTCTTCGGCGATAATCAACAGGACGGCAGGCGCGCCTTCGTCCAGCATTGCAGCGGCCTCCAGCATGCCGTGTTCCAGCCCGTCACCGGCGGCGGCGAGGGCGGTCATTTCGCTGGTTTCGCCGCGCATGATCGACCAAAGCCCAATGACGGCGTTGTGCACGGACAAACTGAATTGAGTCGGCGACAGCGGTTGGTCGGCGGCCAGATCGCTGAGGATTTCAAACGTGCGAGGTGTTTCGCCATGTCGGGAAACAAACACCAACGGCAAGTCCTGGCGACCCTCAGCCAAGGGCCAGCCGACACTGAATGCCATGCGCGCCAAACGGCTGAGTCGTCGGCGCTGCATGGCGGGCAGAAAAGACACGTCGGGTGCGACATCGCTGCTCGCAAGCACCACCGGTTGTCGGCTCCATGCCTGCCATTCGTCCACGCTTTCGAGCCCAGGAGCCCATGCGCGCCATTGGGCGATGTTGAAATTAATCACAGACATACATCCCGCCCTGCAGGGCTTCGTTGACGCGGTGAGCCGCAAAAACAGCGGCAGACCTTACGTGACGCGTAGCGCCGAGTGGCGCGCATTATCCCGGTGCTACGGGCGCGTAGCAAATACTGGTTACATTTTGCGCAATGAATGTACCGTCCGGTTCGCTAAAAGCTATCGTTTCGCCATTATCCATAGCTGGATGTTCACGTCTGTCGGCCTTTTGCCCGGAGTAACGGTGAGATTGCGGCTTTTCAATTGGGATATTGGAGCTGACCGTGTAGTCCTTGCGCCAAAGCGGTAGCTAAGCAATGCCGTGGACTACTACACTCGGTCATTCCTGGATACACGGAGGTTTTGACATGCGGCGCGTGGTGTTTAATCAAAAAGGTGGCGTGGGCAAGTCCAGCATTGCCTGCAATCTGGCGGCGGTCAGCGCCAGCGAGGGCTATCGCACCCTATTGGTGGATCTCGATGCCCAGGCCAACTCCACTCAGTACCTGACGGGGCTCACCGGTAATGACATCCCGATGGGCATTGCCGATTTCTTCAAGCAAACCCTTTCCTCCGGCCCGTTTTCGAAGAAAAACCAGGTCGATATCTACGAAACACCGTTCGACAACCTGCACGTGGTCACCGCCACTGCCGAGCTGGCAGATTTGCAGCCCAAGCTTGAAGCCAAGCACAAGATAAACAAGCTGCGTAAGTTGCTTGAAGAGCTTGGGGAAGATTACGACCGGATCTACCTGGATACGCCGCCCGCACTGAATTTTTATGCGGTATCGGCCTTGATTGCCGCGGATCGTGTATTGATTCCTTTCGATTGCGACAGCTTCTCGCGTCAGGCGTTGTACGGTTTGCTGGCGGAGATCGAAGAATTGAAGGAAGACCACAACGAAGGCCTGGAAGTTGAAGGCATCGTGGTCAACCAGTTCCAGGCCCGCGCCAGCCTGCCCCAGCAAATCCTCGACGAGTTGATCGCCGAAGGCTTGCCGGTCCTGCCGGTGTATCTGGCCAGTTCAGTGCGAATGCGCGAATCTCACCAGGCCAACACGCCGCTGATCCACCTCGACCCCCGGCACAAGCTGACCCAGCAATTCGTCGAACTGCACGCGCTGCTGGAAAATGCTTGACCCCAGCTAGTGCCACCGAGCAAATGTGGGCGTGAGCAGGCTCCCACATTTGATTCGAACTGGTTTAAATCCCCTGGCTACGCAACCAGCTCATCAATTGAGGTAACGGAAAAGCCCCGCTCTGGCGCGCCACTTCCCGGCCGTTCTTGAACAGAATCAGGCTCGGAATCGAGCGAATCCCCAACTGCGCCGACAACTGCTGGTTTGCCTCGCTGTCCAGTTTCGCCAGCCGGCACTTACCTGCCAATTGCCCCGCTGCCTGCTCGAACACCGGCGCAAACGACTTGCACGGCCCGCACCAGTCCGCCCACACGTCAACCAGCAACGGCAGGTCGCCTTTGATCTGGCTGGCGTAATCGCCTTGCTTCAATTCAAACGGCTTGCTCAGCAAGACCTCGGCCTTGCAGCGACCGCACTTTGGATGATCGTTGAGGCGCTCGGCGGGGATGCGGTTGAGGCCGTTGCAGTGGGGGCAGGGGATGAGGAGTGGGTCGGTCATGGTTGGCTCTGAGTTGGACAGTCTATGTGCCAGTTCTGGAGTCGAGCATCGCGTTTATCAAGGCTGTAACGTGTAGTCCTTAGCTTTCTTCAGTTGCGGACAGGGACTACATGTATTGACTCTCCTGCTGATATACGGCGAAAAATTACACCTTTAGTCTTTTCCGCAGCAGTTTCGAACTGGCGATTTTACTTTGGAGTCCTTTGTACCAATGACGGCTAGATCCCCTCAGCGTTTTTCAATCCTAGAGCTCCTAACCAACGCCAAGCGCATCAAAACTCTAAATGTCGAGACTGCGTTTGCGCGAGACGGAGGCTTTGTGGGGCTTGAAGATGTTTGGCGTGATCTGAGTTTCGATCAGAGTCAGAAGCAGGAAAGCGCCATACGTGAAGCCTTGTTGACTCACGACGAACAACTGATCTCCAAATGCTTGCCCCACTCCGGCGGCCGTTCGGCATAACTGTCCATTCCCGGCTGTTCCTCGAACGGATTGCTCAGCACGGTGTGCAGCCGACGTACCTCTGAATAGTCGCCGCTCTCTGCCGCATCAATGGCTTTCTGCGCCAGATAGTTACGCAGGATGTACAGCGGATTGACCGCATGCATCCTTTGGCGACGCTGTTGCTGATCGGCTTCGCCTTCGCGGGCTACCCGGGCGACGTAACGCTCGCCCCAGGCATCGAACCCCTTGATGTCGACGAAGTCATCGCGCAAGCGGGCGACCGCCTGTTCCGGGGACTCTTCCCCGAGGCGGCGGAAGAACAGGGTGTAATCGACGCCACTGTTCTGCATCAGTTGCAGCAGGTGCTCGAGTAGCTTCTGGTCATCGTCTTGCGCGGTGGTGAAACCGAGGCGGCGGCGCATCAGGTCCAGATAGTGGGCCTGGAACAGCGGCAAATACAGGCCGAGGGTTTCGCGCAGGGCCTCGACGCTGATGAACGGTGTCAGGGCCTGGGCCAGCGCGCTGAGGTTCCATTGACCGATCGGCACCTGATTGCTGAAGGAGTAGCGACCCTGGTCGTCGGAGTGGTTGCAGATGAAGTTGGCATCAAAGTCGTCGAGGAAGGCGAAGGGGCCGAAGTCGAAGGTGATGCCGAGGATCGACATGTTGTCGGTGTTCATCACCCCGTGACAGAAGCCATAGGCCTGCCACTTGGCGATCAGTTCGGCGTTGCGCTCGACGATTTCACGGAACATCGCCAGGTAGGGTTCCGGTTGTTCCAGGCATTCGGCGAAATGCATGGCCAGCACATGTTCACCGAGTTCTTTCTGCATTTCGGGACGTTTGGTGTAGTAGAAATATTCGAAATGCCCAAAGCGCACGTGGCTTGGCGCCAGGCGCAGGACCATCGCGGCGCGTTCCTGTTTCTCGCGCCAGACCGGCGTGTCGGAGCCAACAACGCACAGCGCGCGGGTGGTCGGGATGTTCAGGGCATGCAGCGCCTCAGAGGCGAGAAACTCGCGGATCGAAGAGCGAAGCACCGCTCGTCCATCACCCATGCGCGAAAAAGGCGTCTGGCCGGCACCCTTGAGGTGCAGGTCCCAATGCTCGCCGGCCTGGTTGTACACCTCGCCCAGCAGCAGGCCGCGCCCGTCGCCCAGTTGCGGGTTGTAGGAGCCGAACTGATGACCGGAATACACCATCGCCCTCGGCACCGCGTCAGCCCAGAGCTTATGGCCGCCGAACAGTTCGGCAAACTCTGGTGTGTCGGCCGCGGCCGGGTCGAGATCAAGCAGCGCCATGGCCGCAGGGCTCGCAACCACGAGGCGCGGGTTGTCGATGGGCTCGGGCAGCACATGGGCGGAAAACGTATCGCCCAAGCGGGCGAAACGATTATCGAAGGTCAGTTCGTCGAGGGCTTTCAACGGCCATCTCCAGCAGAATGTCCGAGCATTCTGCTAGGGATAAGCCGGTTAGTCGAGCTTGGCGGCCGGTGGTTCCTGGGGCGGTTGGCCATCGACCAGCGGCACGATGGTTTTCGCTTCCGGTTCGATCGGCACCATCTTGTATTCCTGGCCCTGAAGGTTCTTGAGGTAAACCTCCATCTGCCGGAACGAGATGTTGATGTGCTGCTTCTTGAACTCGCGGTTGATGAAGCGGTTGACCTCGTCGAGCACAGGATTTCGGTCGCCAAGGTCGCGCACGTGCATGCGTAATTCATGGTCGAGGGTGCTTTCACCGAAGTTCAGGAAGTACACGTGCGGTTCCGGATCCTTGAGCACGCGCGGATTATCGCGGGCAGCCTTGAGCAGCAGCTCCTTGACCAGGTCCAGGTCCGAGCCGTAATCGACGCCGAGCTTGAGCGTTACCCGGGTGATGGTGTCGGTCAGCGACCAGTTGATCAGTTGCCCGGTAATGAACGTCTTGTTCGGGACAATGATGTCCTTGCGGTCGAAGTCGGTAATGGTCGTGGCGCGGATGCGGATCTTGCTGACCGTGCCTGACAGGTTGCCGATGGTAATGGTGTCGCCGATCCGTACCGGGCGCTCGAACAGGATCATGATGCCGGAGATGAAGTTCGCAAAGATCTCCTGCATCCCGAAACCCAGGCCGACCGAAAGCGCTGCCACCAGCCATTGCAACTTGTCCCAGCTCACGCCGAGGGTCGACAGGGTCGAGACGAAACCGATCCCGGCGATCACGTAGGACAGCAGCGTGGTCGTGGCATAGGCGCTGCCTTGAGCCAGATTCAGCTTCGACAACACAAACACTTCCAGCAAACCTGGCAAGTTGCGCGCCAGGGCGAAGGTGATGCCGATGATGATCAACGCACCGAGCATGTCGCCGATACTGATCGGCACCATGCTCATGGCCGCGCCAGTGCCGCTGGTGTATTCGTAGAGGGTGATGTTGTCCAGGTACGAGAACACTGAAATCAGGTCGGACCAGGCCCAGTACAACGCCCCGATGAAGCCGCCGAGCAGTGCCAGGCGGATCAGTCGCAACGATTGTTCGTTGACCTTTTCGATGTCCAGTGTCGGCTCTTCGATCACCGCTTCGCCGTCACCGGCCTCTTTCGCGGCCTGACGTTTGGTCAGGGCGCGCTGGTAAGCCAGGCGGCGTGCCGCAACGCTGAGGCCGCGCACGAAGGTGGCTTCGATGACCAGCCAGAACATCAGCAGGTAAAGGGTATTGATCAATCGGTCACTGAGTTTGAGCGCGGTGTAGTAGTAGCCGAAGCACACGGCCACGAACAGCGCGACCGGCAAGGCGGTGAACAGAATCCCCAGCAGTTTTCGGAACAACGAAGCGTTTTCATGCGTCGGGCTGCGCATCAGCAAGCGGCTGAGCAGCCAGGCCATCAAGGCGTAGCAGATCAACACCACCGGCATGCCCAGCACGTCGTCCGCCAGCGTTGCCGGTTGCAGCTCGGCAACCGCCACCACCGCCACCAGCGCCATCACTACCACACCGAGGCGACGGATCCAGCCCCGAAGGAATTCGACCTGAGGTTTCTCCCAGCGGAAATGCAACTCAGCCACGCCACCCGGCGCGAGGATCCGGTAGGCGGTGTAGAACACCAACCAGGCCTGTGCCATTTGCAACAGCGCTGAACCCATGTTGGCGTTCTGCCCGCGGGCATCGATTTGCAAGGCGAGGCCGCACAAGGCCAGGCCGAGCGCGACCGGCAGCGCCAGCAAAATATTGACCAGAATGGCCTGAGGCGTATGCCACTGGCTGTCGCGCTTGAAGTGGCCGATGTCCTTGTGAACCTTGTTCAGTCGGGCATACAAGCTTTTACGTCGCCACAACAGGGCGCCGATCAGCAGCACCAGCGGCAGAAACAGCAGCGGTCGTTGAATCAGGCCATCGCTCAACTCGATCAGGCTGGACGTCCACGGCAAGGTCATGACTTGGCGCTGCAATCGCTCCGGAACGGCGCGTATCCATTCCAGATCCAGCGGCTTGTTGCTGGGGATCCAGAACATTTGCTCATCGAGCGTCGCCCGCAGGCTTTGCGCGGTACTCAACAGTTGTTTCTGATTGAGTTGCAGGGTGATGGACTCATTGAGCACGGCGCTCAACTCACGGTTCAGCCGCTCCAGCAGGTCGGCGCGGGTGTTGGCCAGTTCCAGCAGGCTCTTGCGCAGTTGCGGGGTGACTTGTTCCGGTGGTTGGCTCGCCAACAGGTTATCGACGTAAGTCGCCGGGTTGCTCAACAGTTCGCGTTGTTGGCTGACTTCAAATTGATAGAGGCGAATGTCGGCGATCTGATCGGCGAGGTTACGGTCGAGCCTCAAACGCGGCAGGGACTGCTTCTGTTTGTAGAGAATCTTGGAGAGCAGCAGGCTGCCCTTGAGCACGTTGATTTGCTCGTCCAGGGCCGAATCGCTTTGGGTTACGTTGTCCAGTTGCTGTTTGGTTTGCAGGTTTTGCTGGGTGACTTCGTTGAGTCGGTCCGTGCTTTTGAGCAGGTAGTCGGAGAGCTTCAGGTTGGCCGCGCTTTCGCTGGCCAACAGGCTGCTGCCACCGGATTTCTGCGCCTCGATGGATTGCTGGGTCACCGTTTGCTGGGACTGAGCCAGGCGTTTCTGGTTGATCAGGGTTTGCAGCTCCTGGATTTCTTGATCCAGGCGATCGGATTTTTCCGACAGTAAATCGTGCTGGCTGTTGCCCAGGTCCTGCAACTGACTGTTGCCGGCCAGTTCCTGGCGACGCAGCGGAATCAGCGCATTCAGTGCCGCGAGTTCGGCATTGAGCAAGTCGCGCTGTTCGCCGCTCAAGGTTTTGCCCGCGTCCTTGCCCGCCTTGAGGATGTTGTTGATCTGCTGGATTCGGGTCTGGCTGGCAGAAATCTCGGCTTGGGCACGTTCGGGACGTGTCTGGGCGGTAATGACCAGACTGTTGGCGTCGGACAGGGCTTTTTGCAGGTCGCTTTGCTGGGTCGAGCGCTCAGTGAGCATTTGTTCGAGTTGCGGGATCGACAGGTTGGCGAAGCGTTGGGCCACGGGTTGCGGTTTGGTGGCCTTCAGACGAGCCAGTTCACGCTGATTTTCGATGTTCTGCTTTGGCGCGGTAGCCAACTGTTGCTTCAAATCGGCCAGTTTTTGTTCGTTGTCTTGCCGGTTGTTGAGCTGGGTGAGCGTGTTCTGCAGCGTGGCTTGCAACGCTTTTTGATCGGCTTCCGGCAGCTTGCGGTCGGCGATCTTGTCCAGGCTCGCTTGCACGGCTTCGCTGGTCGGCGGCTCGGCCGCTTGCAGCGTGCCGATGGAGAGGCTCAGGCCCAGCAGGGCCAGGATGAAAAAGTTACGCAGGCTTGACATAGAGACCGATCGAAAACGAGACGAAGAGTGGAGTTTAGAGGAAGAGTCCCGGACCGGGGCGACTTCCTTCGGGGAATCTGACGCCCACTTTGCCGATCTTGTTCCCTTCCATGACCGCGACGGTCCAAATGGTGTTGTTCCACTCCACCTGGTCACCGACGACAGGCGCGCCCCCCACTTTCTGGGCGATGAAGTGGCCGAGCGACATGCCCGGATCGATGCCTTCGACTTTCAACCCGTACAGCGCCGCAACCGCGCCCAGTTGGGCATCTCCTTCGAGGACGAAGTCGCCGAAGAAGCGCAAATCCAGACCTCGCTGCGGCGCCTGGCTGAAGAGTTTTCCGAGGGCCGGCAGGTTGTGTTCATGGCCGATTACACAGAGCAAATCGTCGACTTCGAGCACCGTACTACCCGACGGATGGAGCAATTGCTGGCCACGAAACAGGGCCGCGATCCGCGTGCCTTCGGGCATTTTCAGTTCACGCAGGGGCGAGCCGATGCACCATTTCTCGGCGCCGAGGCGATAAATGAACAGCTCCCACTCGCTGGTGACATGCACTTCCAGAGCGGAGCGCGAGATCGGTGCGGGCTCTGGTGGCACCGTCACTTTCAGCAGCTTGGCAATCCACGGCAGGCTCGTGCCCTGCACCAGCAGTGACACCAGCACGATAAAGAAGGCCAGATTGAAATAGAGCTGGGCGTTGGGCAGGCCGGCCATCAGCGGGAACACCGCCAGAATGATCGGGACCGCGCCGCGCAAGCCGACCCAGGAAATAAACGCCTTTTCGCGACCATGGAACGCCTTGAACGGCAGCAAACCGACCAGCACCGACAGCGGCCGGGCGAACAGAATCATCCACAGCGCCAGACCCAGGGCGGGCAGGGCGATCGGCAGCAGATCATGCGGTGTAACCAACAGCCCCAACACCAGGAACATGCCGATCTGTGCCAGCCATGCCATACCGTCGAGCATGTGCAAAATGCCGTGCCGGCTGCGCACCGGGCGGTTGCCGCTGACCAGGCCACACAGATAAACCGCGAGGAAGCCGCTGCCATGCAGGGCGTTAGTCAGGGCAAACACGACCAGGCCACCGGCAATCACCAGAATTGGATAAAGACCGTTGGCCAGGTTGATGCGGTTGACCAGTTGCAGCATCAGCCAGCCGCCGCCGAGGCCGACGACGGCACCGATACCGAACTCGCGCACGAAGTGCGCCAGCAGGCTCCAGTGCAGGCCGGTTTCACCGCTGGCGAGCATGTCGATCAGGGTCACGGTGAGGAACACCGCCATCGGGTCGTTGCTGCCGGATTCGATTTCGAGGCTGGCGGTGACCCGTTCGTTCAGGCCTTTGCCACCCAACAGCGAGAACACCGCTGCGGCGTCGGTCGAGCCGACAATCGCACCGATCAGCAGGCCCTGAATGATGCTCAGGTTAAACAGCCAGGCCGCGACCATGCCGGTCAACGCGGTGGTAATTAACACCCCGACGGTGGCCAGCGACAGCGCCGGCCACAGCGCAACGCGGAAACTTGCGACTCGGGTTCGTAAACCACCATCGAGCAGGATCACCGCCAGCGCGAGGTTGCCGACCAGATAAGCCGTGGGGTAGTTATCAAAAATAATGCCGCCACCGTCGACACCGGCGGCCATGCCCACAGCCAGGATAATCACCAGAATCGGGATGCCGAGGCGGGACGAAAGTGAACTCACCAGAATGCTCGCACCTACCAGCAACGCGCCGATCAGAAACAGGCTGTTGATGGTGATTGCATTCAAAGGCAGTACTCC
>Ga0157370_10008165_pt1 | contig 11319 bp, 9 predicted proteins | sample C35metaG_FD_113463 | JGI IMG/M metagenome (GOLD analysis project Ga0157370, IMG submission 113463) | Corn rhizosphere microbial communities from Kellogg Biological Station, Michigan, USA - C3-5 metaG | ecosystem: Host-associated > Plants > Roots > Rhizosphere > Soil | place: USA: Michigan... | reverse complement strand
TTTTTAAGTCGTTCACTGTGCGATGTTTTTTTGAGCTATTGATCCAAATCGTCTTTGGCTAATTGATAAAGGTCATTTGCGGCAATGGCCGGGTCATCTAAAACAAAATCAGAACCCTTTAATTGTTCAACTACGGCGCCGGCAAACAGGGTATCTTCCAAATTAAAATTGTTTTTCCAGCCAGAGCAAACCAGCAGAATATTCTCGTTTTGTTGTTTAAGCCAGTTGCATATGGATGTAAGGTTAATAAACGCTCCAATCACTATCTTTTTCGCTGCGCGCGACAGGTGCAAGGCGTGTGTGCCGTTAGTGGTAGTTAACACAACCGTTTTGCCTTCAACTTTTCCTTTGGTATAAGAAAATGGCGAATTACCAAAATCAAACCCAGGAACCACCTCGCCGTTACGCTCGGCAGCTAACAGGTAGTCAAATCCTTTTTCAAGATAAGCGCTGCACTCTTCAACCTGCGATACGGGGATGATGGCTTCCGCCCCATTGTCAATGCCGTAGCAAATAGACGTTGTGGCGCGAAAAATATCGATCACCACCACAATGTAATCCTTTACATCATAAAGCGGTATCAATGCGGGTGTAAGGCAAACTTCGAGGCGGGGTAGGGTTGATGATGGGTTCTGTTTCATATTTAATTTTTGCTCCTCAATAAACTATATGTCATTTCGACGAGGAACGAGGAGAAATCTATACACAGGATATTTCGCATGTTTTATTAGCGTGTGTATAAATTTCTCGCTATGCTCGAAATGACAAATTATAAAATAGGTCTATGCTTTATAAAACGGCGGCTTAACCACCTTCGCTTTAATTGAATTATCGCGGATTTTTACAAATATCTCCGTACCCTCTTTTGCAAATTCAGTTTTCACATATCCCAAGCCAATAGCTTTCTGTAACGATGGAGACTGTGTACCAGAAGTTACTTTACCAATGTTGTTGCCCTCGGCGTCCACAATCTCATAATCATGACGCGGGATACCGCGGTCTATCATTTCAAAGCCCACCAGTTTCTGTCCTACTCCGGCCGCTTTTTGATTTGCCAGGGCGGCAGAATTGGTAAACTCTTTATTGAATTTGGTTACCCAGCCTAAACCGGCTTCTAATGGTGAGGTTTTATCGTCAATGTCATTACCATACAGGCAGAAACCCATTTCTAAACGCAGCGTATCGCGTGCGCCCAGGCCGATAGGTTTTATACCGAATGCTTCGCCTGCTTTAAATACGGCGTCCCAAAGTTGTTGCGCATGCTCGTTATCAACATATAACTCAAAGCCCCCCGCGCCGGTATAGCCCGTTGCCGATACCAACACATTATCAATGCCCGCAAATACACCTTTTTTAAACGAATAATATTCCATCGAACCCAAATCGATGTCAGTCAGGCTTTGCAGGGCTTCGGCAGCCTTTGGGCCCTGTACTGCCAACAGCGCAGTGCGGTCTGAAATATCTTTCATGGGCACGCCCTCGGTATTGAACTGGCTTATCCAGTTCCAGTCTTTTTCAATGTTTGAGGCGTTTACCACCAGCATGTAGGTTTGCTCGTCTATACGGTAAACCAGTAGATCGTCAACAATACCGCCGTCTTTGTTGGGCAGGCAAGAGTATTGCACCTTGCCATCATACAGCTTAGAGGCATCATTGCTGGTAACACGCTGAATCAGGTCGAGCGCCTTGTCGCCTTTTAAAATAAACTCACCCATGTGGCTCACATCAAACACGCCTACGCCTTTGCGTACGGTTTCATGTTCGGCATTTATCCCTGCGTATTGCACAGGCATGTTATAACCGGCAAATGGCACCATCTTGGCACCAAGATCAATATGAGTTTGGGTAAGGGCTGTATTTTTCATGCACAAAATTTTATTTGGCCTAAAGGTAACAAAAATGCTTGGGGGATTGCACTATAGCGCGAGTATTTTTAGTCGCGCAGCTATAAATAGCGGATAATTAATTACAGAACTTTTGATAAAAAGCCACCAAATTTTTGATAACTACCTTAATATCGTGTTCTTTTTCGGCTAGCAAACGGGCATTTTTACCCAGTTGAATGCAGTAGTCCTCATCGCGGATACATTGCTGTATAGCGTTATAAAACTCCTCGCGGTTATTGGCTATCAGGATGTCGTGCCCGTTGGTAAAATTGATACCTTCGGCCCCCAGGGATGTCGAGATGATACATTTCTGCATCGCCATTCCCTCAACAATCTTTACACGCATACCACCGCTTGATAGCAACGGCACAATCATAATAGACTTGCTGTTTACAAACTCCAGCGCATCGTCAACTTCGCCCTGAATAAATATTTTGCCCAGCGCCTCATAATCATCAAAACGTTCAGGAATATCATTTCCTGCGATATAAAGTTTAACCGGCAGGTCGCCACTTACAATATCACCGATAAACGATTCCAGGAACCACTCCACGCCTTCGCGGTTAGGCAGCCAATCCAGCGAGCCTAAAAAGAACAGGCTCTGGAACTCAGTCTTGCGGATATCCGGTTTATATTTTTCCAGGCGCAGGCCGACGGGCAAAATCTCAATGGGCACTTTAATGCCATACTCTATCAGCGTTTCTTTGTCCTGACGGGTAAAGACGGTAATGGCATCAAACATATCCAAACGCAGACGCTCATAGCTTTTGATACGTCGGGCATGCATACGCAGGTATGACTTTTTAAACGGATCGATTTTTTGCTGGGATAACCGCCACCAAATCTGGTTCTCAATATTATGGGCACGATAAATCAGTTTAGCCTTTGAGCTTTTACGCACGGCAGGCATGTAGAGCGACGTAAATAAGCCCTCAAACTGGATGATGTCATATTCGGTATTGCGCACCTCACGAATCAGCAGAGTCTCAAACTCCGGGTCGTAATACCGGTCGACATTGAAAGAAGTTTTCTGAAATAAATTCATCATAACGCCGAATACGGTAACGGTGGTGTCAATGTCGTAGGCGCGATAATTGATCTTGCCCATCAAATCCTCGTCAGGCAGGCTGCTGTCGTGGTTGTTGCGTTTGGCGTTTAAGGCCACCAGCGATACATCATGACCCTCATTAACCAGAGCCTTTATAGTATTGGCCACCACAATAGCGTACCCGCCATTTTGGGGGAACGGAACACGATGGCTTAGTATAAGGATCTTCAATGGACTTCTTTAATGGGATTTTACCAAAAATAACATTATCGGGCAAAGTAACAAAGGTTTGGCCCGATAGTTTATTATCAGTTAAAAGTAAAAAGAGAGATTAAAGCTCGATCTCGTCAATCTCACTAATGTCGGCAGTGACTTTAAAGGTGAGGCGATGGTAAGGCGTATGGCCCAATCTTAATACGGTTTCGCGGTGTTTTATGGTTGGATAACCTTTATTGCTGTGCCAGTCGTACTCCGGGTGCTCCGCAGCAATTTTTTTCATGTAATCGTCGCGATAGGTTTTGGCCAGGATAGATGCCGCCGCAATGCTGAGGTATTTCGAATCGCCTTTTACAATGCATTGGTGCGGAGTATTGGCATATTTATTAAAGCGGTTTCCGTCGATGATCAGGAACTGCGGTTTCAGGTGCAGTTGGTCAATGGCACGATGCATGGCCAAAAAAGAAGCATTCAGGATATTGATTTCATCGATCTCGATATTATCAACTATGCCTACCGCATGCGCGATGGCGCGCGCCTCTATCTCGGGTCTTAACCGGTAGCGAATTTCCTCGGTTAGCAATTTCGAATCATTCAGCAACTCGTGCTCAAAATCATGCGGTAAAATAACAGCAGCGGCAAACACAGGGCCGGCCAGGCAACCGCGACCGGCTTCGTCGCAGCCTGCTTCTAATAATTCATGCTGATATCTTGCTAATAACATGGTGTCCTGAAAACGATAAATACAAAGCTATTATTTTGCAAGGCGAGGTTTTTAGGGATTTATCAACACACCTCACCCTGCCCTCTCCAAAGGAGAGGGTTCTGAATATCGTTCTTTATAAAGTTGCTTGGCATCTCCCTCTCCTTTGGAGAGGGCTGGGGAGAGGTTTAAAATATCCTCAGCGTCAAAATCGTAATGTCATCAATCGGCTTACCCTTTATGCCTATGTTCAGGTGGTCCATCAGCGATTTATTGAAATCGTCCGGCGGCAGGTCGCCGTTATCAGCTATGAAATCTATCAAGGCTTCTTCGTCCCATTCTTTGTCACCGTAAGGCTCAAAATCAAGCAGGCCGTCGGTATAATTTACCAGCAAGGTTCCCGGCTCAATGTCAATCTCCCCTTCATTTAAAAACGGCAATTGCTCAAACGCGCCAATCATGGTGGTTCCAAGTTTCAGGCGGATTACCTCGCCTTCTGAATATAGAACTGTGGCGTTATGACCGGCATTGATATAGCAAAGCTTACGCGTTTTTTCATTGTATTTGGCGATGAAAAGCGTGATAAAACGCTCGCCTTGCGTATTTGAGATTACTTTTTGATTCAGCCGGTCGACGATGTTAGTGAGATCATCCTCCACCGCGGCCCAGGCGTGCAGACTGGCCTGGAAGTTGGCCATCAGCAATGCGGCCGAGACACCCTTGCCCGAAACGTCGGCAATGCACCATAAAAACTCATGGTCGTTAAGGCGGATAAAGTCATAATAATCGCCACCGATGTTTTGATGGGGAAGATATTTGGCGCCAATCTCCACGCTTTCATCCTTGTGCATGCGCAGCGGGATGAGCATGTTTTGCACCTCAGCTGCCAGCTCCATTTCGCGCTGAAGGCGCTCGGCCTGTAGTCGCTCACGGAACAGTTTTTTATTTTCTAATGCTACCACTACCACGTTAATCATGGTCTGAATAAAATTCAGATCATTATTCAGCATCTCGCCCGAGGTGTTGAACTCGCCGATAAGGGCAAAAGCCAGGGCCCTGCTTTTATGGTAGATAGGAATAAAGTAATCGTATTTTTTTAGGATGGGATTCCGGTTACCAGCCAATGACTCGGGCGCTTTTATTTTATGGAGCGACAGACAAGCTTTGTTTAATGCACCGCGAGGCTCAAACTCGCCGCCATATCTGGAAATAGGGGCATAGGTACCATCCTTCTCGATCAAAAACCTGAACGTACCCACTTGCAGGTAATTTTGCAAAATTACCTCCAGCATTTGGATCAATACAGGCGTAGCGGCGTTCTTGTTGATAGCACGTGTAATCTCCAACAAGGAGTTTAATTCTGACTGCCTTTTTAACAGTAGCCGGATCAATTCGTCCTCGCCTGACGAGGGTATATTGTTTTGCATTATTGGGTCTCGGAGAGACTAAATTAGAGAAAAAATATAATTTAAAGACGAGTAGCGGCAGATTTTATATCAAATGCATCGCGCAAGCCTACGGTTACCAGGTTAAACGCGTAGACTATCAGCATGATAGCCAATCCGGGAGTTATAGACAAGTAAGCCGAATCCATAATAATATACCCGTAATGTTCTTTAATCATGCTGCCCCAGGTAGGCATAGGCGGCTGTGCGCCAAACCCGAGAAAGCTTAACCCGGCCTCCAGCAGAATGGCCGATGCAAAGTTTGAGGCAGCCATTACCAGGATAGGTCCGGCAATATTGGGTAAAATATGTTTGCCGATGATGCGCAAATTGGTGTAGCCCAAAGACCGTGCGGCTTCAATATATTCGGTTTGTTTTATGCTGATGACTTGCCCGCGCACCAGTCGCGCTACCTCAACCCACATTGACAATCCCACAGCAACATAAATTTGCCATAAGCCTTTGCCCAGAGCAAATGATATCGCGATAACTAGCAAAAGAGCAGGCAAAGCCCAAAGGATATTCATCAACCAGCTTAAAGCACCGTCTATCCATCCACCAAAATAGCCTGCAATGGAACCTATGCTGACCCCAATGATCAGGCTGATGATTACGGCCATCAATCCCACAGAAAGCGAAATACGTGCACCCAAAATCAAACGGCTCAGCATATCGCGGCCATAAACGTCGGTACCCAACCAAAACGTTTTGTGAATAATGTAGGACGATGGTCCTTCGGTAAGTTGCGCTTGCGATAATTGGTAGGTTTTACTTTCGGGCTTATCCTCATCGCCGATGTATTCATCAACAGTAATGGTATTGCCTGATATTTTATAGCCGGTAATGGGGATATCCCGGTAAAATGTTGGCTGCCCATACAGCATTTTTGCAAAACAGCTTACGGTATCTACATGCTCCGTTTTTCTGAGGCGCAGCATCATAAAGGATGAGCCCGGTTTTTTAATACTGAGCTGAATAGTCTGGTTATTGGCTTGCGGAGTTGAGTCGGGCATGATCAAATAGCCCAGTATGGCTATGATAACGCAGGCCGCTATAAAAAACATGCCGGCCATGGCAAATTTGTTGCGCTTAAAAAGCTTCCAGGTGCGTTGTGTGGGTGTCAGATCGGCCAAGTGTACAGTGTTTGGCTTAAATATAACACGATTAAGGGATTTGTTGGATGCAGAGGATTTAATATGACATGATTTTAGGGTTTGTTGGAGATATAACCCTGCCAAATCCTCAAATCGCTAAATCGTGTCTACTTAACCATCCTTCCCTTCCATTCGTATTTACGGGTTGGCCCCATTAATCCTAAATAAGCCATGTAAATGATGTGCATTGGCGCAACCACCATGAATAAACGCAGCAGTTCTGTGCGCTTAAAGAAGGCACATATCGGAACCAGGTAAATCACTTCGATCAAACATTTTAGCCCAAACTGAATGAAAAAGATATTCAAAAAGTCGCGGCTAAAGATCCCCAGCAGCAAATTCAACAATATCGATATATTAAAGAACCAGATGAGCAGGGCAAAGCCTACCACCTTTTTGTCTTTATACTTGGTTGATTTTGAGGCCCAGCGACGGCGTTGACTAAGGAAAGAACTAAGTGTATGCTTAGCATGTGTATAAACTATGGCGTCGCGGGTTTTCAGGAAGCCTATTTTACCTGGAAAATACTCCGTCACTTTCTGAAGCAATAGCTCATCATCGCCTGAGGCCAGTTCGTCAATGCCACTAAATCCGCCTACTTCATAAAAAATATCTTTACGGTAAGCCAGGTTGGCGCCATTGCAGGTCCAGGCGCGTTTATTGCCGATAAAGGCCGCGCCCACGCCTATCAGGTATGAAAACTCAAGTGTCTGCAAACGCTCAAACAGCGATTGCTCCTCAAAATAGCTTACCGGCGACGAGATCATAACCGGCTGCTCGGCTTCAAAATAACCCACAATAGAAGATAGCCATTTCGAGCCCATGCGGCAGTCGGCATCGGTGGCCACCATCAAATCGCCATTGGATAAGCCGATAGCTTTGGCGATGGCTTTTTTCTTGTAAGAGTTCAGTGGCTCAGCTTCGTTGAGCTGCAGGAGCTTAACTCCGCGATCAGCATAGCCGGCTATGATTTTGGCGGTATCGTCGGTCGAGTGGTCATCGACAATAATAATTTCGGTAAGGCCTTTAGGATAATCCTGCGCCAGGATATCTTCAATAGTCAAGTGGATGCGCTCTGCTTCGTTGCGGGCGGCTATCATTACCGTAACTTTGGTTGTATAGCCACCGGTTTTAAGCAGAGGGCGTTTTAAGCTAAACCATCCTTTAATAAGATATAGTAACAGCAGCAAGTAACCAGCTGTAAGCAACGCACAAATAAAACTATATACTACGATCAAAGAGTTTCAAGTTAAAGACAAAAATGGAGCCTAAAATAGCGGGAATAATTAAATTAATGAGCCAGATAGATGTAAAAGCTGCTATTATGGCCACCTGTTGCGTTGTAACATAGGCAAATAAAGTTGCCGATGCGGTAGCGCGAACAGGTACATCCAGCAAATCAAGTGATGGTAATGCCGATTGTATGAAGAATACAATAAATACCAGCAATATCACCTCAAAAAACGGAAGTTCAGGAATAAGCAGGTGAATAACCAGGTAATACTGAAACGAAAAGATAGAGAACCGGGTTAAGCAAAAACCCATCACCTTCACCAGGTCGTTAAACCGGTAGGTGCCCATAATATCGAAAAAGCGGTGATATTTACGTAAAAAAGGTATGCTGTGTAATATTTTTACCAGCCATTTGATATTGAAAAATGCGATAATAAAAAACGCCATCAATGCCAGGCCAAGAATGGTTATAAGCTCCAGAATCCACCAGCTTAGGTGCAAAAAGGTGAAACAAAACCATATTGTTGAGGCTGCCCCGAGCACATTGGTGATTACATTTTGACCAAATGAGCCTACTGCCATAGCAAATACACCGTGAATACGCTTGCGCGGCGGCAAAAACATAACACGGCCGCCATACTCGCCAAGGCGATTGGGGGTGAATATAGCCCAGGTTAACCCGAAGAAAACGCCCTCGATACTTTGCCAGAGACTAATTTTAACCAGCCTTTGAGTCAGATACTGCCACTTTAAACATTCGACAAGCCAGTTGGCCAGCATCAGTATCAATACAACAGACATGACAACAACAACTTGTGTATGGCTCAGGCGCCCTATCGCTTTTTGAAAATGTTTGAGGCTGTCGCCTTTGCTAAGGTACTGGTGATAAATAAACACTGACGCCAAAACCACGATAGTGATTTTTAGCAAATAAGAGAAGATCTTTTTAGCGACAGATGTTAACAATAGGATGATTTTTGTGCAATGTTACGAAAAAAGCCGCGCGTTTGCTTTTTTGGTGTACTATACAAAATGGAGGAGGGTATTGTTCGAACAATATCTGGTCAGCTTATCTTAATAGCACCTTATAAAATCGAGTGTCTTTAAACGAGGGGCTATTGGTGGCTATAAAAAGTGTATGCTTGTTATACCAGTAAATATAGCTGGGCGATACATAAGGTTGTTTGCTGAGTTTGATATATCCGGTAATTGAAATCCCATCGCTGTCTAAGCAACCTATTTGAATTCGCTGCCTAATATCAGTTCCAACATCCTCTAAACAAACAAAACTTTTTTTGTCACTGAAGAATATGGGCTTGGATAACAGTGTATCTATGACTCCGGTTGTTTTATTGATCAAATAGTAGTATTCATCGTTTGGTTCCAAAATATTAATAACAGCAACCTTACCTCCTGCAAGATTGCCGACATAAGTATATTCTAAAAACTCGCCGTCGTCTTTTAAAACAACGGTTTTTCCGGCGGTTTTTACGCGGATTATGCCTCCGTTTTTATGAATTTCTTTCGATTTCTTTATTAAGTCTATTGGCGGTAAATGTTTATCAAATAGGGCTTTGTTGATCGCTATCGGAGTTTTGATAATCGTTTTTTGTCCATAGGAAAGCGAGGCCCAAAGGAACAGACCGAGTATTAATCTAAATCCCGCTTTGTTCATCATTTACAATCCCATCTCCTTTTTCAAAAACTGACCGGTAAAGCTATTCTTAACCTTGCACAAACCTTCAGGTGTGCCGCTGTAAAGAATAGTGCCGCCGCCCGAGCCACCTTCAGGCCCCAGATCAATCACATGGTCGACCACCTTAACTACGTCCAGATTATGCTCAATAACCAGCACGGTATTGCCCTTGTCTACCAGTTGATAAAGAACGCCTAACAATACGTTGATATCCTCAAAGTGCAAGCCGGTTGTCGGCTCGTCAAGGATATAAAAAGTGTTGCCGGTGTCTTTTTTAGAAAGCTCAGTAGCCAATTTAACGCGCTGGGCCTCACCCCCGGATAAGGTTGTTGACGATTGTCCCAGTGTAATATAACCCAAACCTACATCTAACAAGGTTTTAACCTTACGGTAGATGGATGGGATATGCTCAAAGAACGGCACGGCATCCTCTATACTCATGTCCAGCACGTCGCTGATAGATTTGCCTTTGTAACGAACTTCCAGCGTCTCGCGGTTATAACGGCGACCGCCACATTCTTCGCAGGGTACCTGTACGTCGGGCAAAAAGTTCATCTCAATAACTTTCATACCGGCGCCCTGGCAGGTTTCGCAGCGCCCGCCTTTTACGTTAAACGAGAAGCGCCCCGGTTTATAGCCACGTATCTTCGACTCAGGCAGGGCCACATACAGGTTACGGATATCTGAGAAGACACCCGTATAAGTAGCCGGATTTGACCTTGGCGTACGGCCGATAGGCGTCTGGTCAATCTCGATTACTTTGTCAATATTTTCCAGCCCCTCTATTTTTTCATAAGGCAGCGGCTGTTTTTTGGCTCTAAAAAAGTGATGGTTCAAAATAGGGTATAAGGTCTCCGTTATCAGGCTTGATTTGCCACTACCTGATACCCCGGTAATACCGATCAATTTCCCCAGCGGGAAATCAACACTTACTTTCTTCAAATTATGGCCGGTCGCTTTTTTAACAGACAGCACCTTACCATTGCCCTCGCGGCGTTTTTTAGGAATCTCGATCTCTTTTTTGCCGTTGATGTACGACGTGGTTAGCGTTGTATGCGACATCAGCTCCTTAGGCGTACCTTGCGCTACTACAGAACCGCCATGCACGCCCGCCGCCGGACCCATATCTATCACATGGTCCGCTTCCAGGATCATGTCTTTATCGTGCTCAACTACCAGGACGGTGTTGCCCAGGTCGCGCAGGTTTTTCAGGGCGTTGATAAGGCGCTCGTTGTCGCGCTGGTGCAGGCCGATGCTCGGCTCGTCCAGGATGTACATCACGTTCATCAGTTGCGAGCCTATTTGCGTAGCCAGACGGATACGCTGAGCCTCACCACCCGATAAGGTTTTTGCGGTACGGTCAAGCGTCAGGTAGCTCAACCCCACATCCATCAAAAACACAATGCGGGCACGTATTTCTTTTAGTATTTCTTTGGCGATGACGTTCTGGCGATCAGATAATCTGTCCTCCAAGTTATCGAACCATTGCTGCAGGGTGCGGATGTCCATACAGGCCAGCTCGAATATGTTTTTACCGTCGACCTTAAAATTAAGCGACTCCTTTTTCAACCGCGCACCATCGCAAACCGGGCAGGTTTTTAACACGCGATAGTTTTCCATATCGTCCATCCCCTCATCGCCGCGACGCTCCTGCTGCTCCTCAAGCATGCGGATTATACCATCGAAAGTAATCTGGTAATTCTGTACGTTCCACTTATTGTACTCAACGGCAACGTTTACCATCTCGGTAGTACCATTCAGGATGATGTCCAGCTTTTCTTTCTCCAGTTTCTCTAGTGGGGTAGACAAGGAGAAATCATATTTCTTAGCCAGCGCTTTCAACACCTGAAAAATCCAGGTTTCGCGGTATTCGCCCAGCGGAGCCAGGCCGCCGTTCAGGATGCTCAGTTTTGGGTTCGGTATAACCGAGGCTTCGTC
>Ga0157370_10008164_pt1 | contig 11320 bp, 10 predicted proteins | sample C35metaG_FD_113463 | JGI IMG/M metagenome (GOLD analysis project Ga0157370, IMG submission 113463) | Corn rhizosphere microbial communities from Kellogg Biological Station, Michigan, USA - C3-5 metaG | ecosystem: Host-associated > Plants > Roots > Rhizosphere > Soil | place: USA: Michigan... | reverse complement strand
GCTCGATGCTGCGTCGCGAGATCGGCTCGGACTTCCCACCGCAATACTCTCAGCCCGCATAAGCTCTGGCGAGGGATCGTTGCGCGCCCTGAGCGCGGAGATCGAACACGTTGCGAGCGTCCGGGAAGTAATAACCGTGATAGCGCGCCAGCTCACGATGCAGGCGCCGCACCTCCTGTGGCTCGTCGAGGCACTAGTCGGTAAAATCGAAGTTTGCCTGTAGCCGCCGTCGTTCTAAGCTCTTTGTTGTTTTCTTCCACAGTCTCACTGCCGCAGTGGCCTTGCTGTAAAAGACGAGGTTGTAAAGCAACACCTTCTTACCGCTGACATACACCGGCTCTGAAACCGGACCCGCGTAGCCGATGCGCTGCATTGCGTCAGCGAATTTCCCCAACCCGAAGCGAAGTGCATTGCCGTCCTTCCGAAATTCGGAACGCCATGTTGGGCAATCGATCAGGTCCTCGATGCGCGTCGAGGTTGGATCGGCGAGATATCGAGCAATGTTCCTGCGAAAGTCTGCGCCCGTCATCAGTAGCACCAAGAAGTCGATTCGAAGGTGACTGAGCGCGCGAATCGTTGAGAATCGCAGCGAAGTGTCGAATGGATCGATAAAGCAGAACGACAGGAGTCCGTTCTTAGGGCCGTAGGGTGGCAGAGCGCGTAGGACCTCAGGCGCACTCTCGTTGACGTCTCGGCGTAACACTGTCACGTTCGCTTGTGGCGCGGCAATCCTGCAACGCGCTTCGAGCGCGGCTGTACATGCTTCGTTGTTGTCTACGTAGATGTAGTGCGTGAAACGGTGGGGCTGTCGAAGCACTGAGATGGCGGAGGTCTCAACAATCTCGTTCGCACCCTCTACTCTGGCCCGGCCAGCCCCGGAATACAGCCCGATGTAGCTAAGCTGCGGCCACTTGTTGCGCATCGATGACGTAAATATCTCGGCGTAACGATTGTGAAGCCGGATCTTTTCTAGAGAGTGCGGCCTGATCGTAGGGAGATACAAGCCGTCGTCTTCGACGACCGGGGGATCATTATTGCGTTTGGGTTCGCGATCGGCCAAGGGAGTTCCTCTTTGGTGTCTGCGGATACTGACTCCAAGTGCGTCGATCCAAAGTGCGCCCACCGGCCTTTGGGGTACGGCCACCCACTTGCTTAAAGAAGAAGGGAACGCCCGCGGCTTGGCAATCGTCGCGGATCGCTCTTACCCAGTCGAGGTCGAGCGGACGGTGAGCAATGCCGCTCTCACCACCGACGATTACCCAGTGAATCCCATCCAGATTGAGGCGTAGGGAGCCTATTAGCGGCTCGCACGACAGGAAGCGGACGCTCGCTCTAACCCGGCGAACGTGGTCAGCGCGATACGCCATTTGCTGATCCTCGATGGAAGTACCGAGCCAGATATGGGCAGGCACTATCCCGTCGGAGAACAGCGCGCTGTGTCGCCGGACAAAACGCTCCATTCGCGACGGACGCTTAGTGAGTATTTGGTAGATATGCTGGTTGGCTCGGAGCATGACCTCGAACACTTCCCTGATGAACTCTTCTGGAACATCAGCGTGAAAGAGGTCTCCCATACTATTAACGAAGACTCGCTGTGAGCCCGACCACGTAAGAGGCTCCCCCAATCTTTCACGCCAGAGGCGGACAGCGAAGGGATCGCGGCCGTTTTGCGCCGTGTCGCGTACCGGTTCGGCCTTCAGGTAGTGGTTGCGCAACAGCCGGTGAGCGAGCGTGAGGGCGTAACAGTTGTCGCACCCCGCGCTGACCTGCGTGCAGCCAGTGACCGGGTTCCACGTGAGGTTAGTCCACTCGATACCCGTCCTATTGCTCATACAGCGAATATATGTCGAAGTCCACGATACGCTACGGTGAACTACCGCTGCGAAATTCGCTGACCAGCTGGGACCGACATCGCTGCGTCGGTTCCATCAGGTTTCCCGCAGTCACTCAATCCGCGCTCACGGCGCGAAAGAGAAGACCAAGTCAAGGTGGTTGGGTTTGACGAGTAAGCGATCGCCATGCGGCGCGCGTGAACCAACTCTTACGCACGAGTAGGACTCATCGGGAGCCTAAAATGTGCGGTTCAACGGGAGTCGCGCCGCCAGAATTTCACAGCGGCTATTTCCGAGGATATACGCATGTATCCCGCTTCAGCGAAGTCCCCCTGCCCCCGGGCTTCTTCGGCGCTCACGAGCGCAATGCGAGGCCCACACACATAGCGCCACGAGTGTTTGTCCGTCGGCGCATACTCGCGGATTACGCCACGCGCACCACGAAAGAACTCCGGCCATTCCAACCAGATTAAGCACATACCGACAGTATATGGTCTCCGGTGTCGGTGGCGCGAAGCCGTTTCACGGTGGCTTGATCGCTTTGTTGCAGGGAGGTAACCGAGAGAGCATAGCACGTCGGGGGGAATTGGGAGGTTGCTAAGACTGCGTATTGATCGTCGGTAGTCCGCCCTGGGTTCGAGCGCACAACATGCACGTCGACGATCGCGCGCTATCGGGACCAATTCAGTGTGTTCCGTAGCGACGCGTGGTTGGAGAGAGCGCGCAGTGCAAGCGCCACCCCGGCCTTCGCCAGCCAGACTGATCTCGCGGCTCTGTTCGTGGAGCGTTTGGTGGACCTGCTCGCGCCCGGAGGCGTTATGGGACTGCTTTTACCATCCAAGCTGTGGAGTTCGCTGGCGGGCGGTGGCGCTCGCTGCCACCAAACGCGGACCGCTGGCTTGCGCGCTCCCGGCGCGCGCTCGAGCGACGGAGCGACTCGCGCTCGGCTCGCCGGTGGTCCCTCTTCCGTGTCGAGAGTGCGTGCCCTACGTCGCCACGCGTAATCTGGGCCGACTTCGGGCGTGCGCCCAGAGCAGCTGTTCTCGAAGCAGGTGATCCGACAGTCCCTCTCAACACCTGTTGCTCCGCAACATGCAATTGTATGACCGATGCTCTCGCGACGATCCTCAACTCGCGGATACCTGCGGCATGGCGCGGCGCGATTGCGTGTATAGAGATAGGCGGAATGCTCAGTTCCGCCTTGAGGTCTACTCACCCAATCTCTCGCGAGCGCGCAGCCGAAGGACGTCCATCGCGTCGGATCCGACGGTGGTATGTTTCTGGGAGCTGAAGCACGATGCCGCTTTTTCGCCCGAGGGAGGACGAGTTTCTGTGAGCATGCTAAGCGACGCAACCCTGTTGGCCGAAATTGCTGACGGCCACCTCATTGTCAACGGCGACACCAGTCGGGTGAGTCACTGCGCTTACCATTTCGTAACCCAGAAGATTTTTGAGGCTGGCCCCACCGGCGCGATCCGCGATTGGAGCGATCCCGGGCCAGACGCGAATTATGCGATCGATCCGGGCGCGATCGTATGGCTGCGTACAGCAGGAATTGTGGATATGCCCAGTAATCGGTGCGCGTTCTACTGGCAGACAAACACGTTGTCCCGCCAGGGGCTGATGCTCGTCAACAGCAGCATGGTTGAACCCGGCTACAAAGGACCGCTGGCTTGCCTGTTCGCCAACTTCGGGCGGGAATCCATCATCATAAATCCTGAGACGGTGGTGGCAAAACTCGTCTTTTTCGAACTCGACCGCGACGCTGTTAAGCCGGTCGACATGACTTACACCGTCGAGCAATACGACAGGGCGCTCAAGCAGGTGGCGTCACACGGTGCACCAAGCTTCCTCCAGATATCAGAGCTGACGCGGCGCGTTGACGAAGACGCAGAGGCTGCGATTAAGCGCATTCAGTCCGAGTCCGCTGAAGCAATTCGACGTGTGACGTCGGCTACCGAGACCGTGGCACTTGGCCAAACTCGCGACCTTGAGCGCGTAAATGACGAACAGCTCCGGGCGCTTCGCGACGAAAAGACTAAGCAGCTTTCCGAACTGAATTCGGATTTTGAGAAGCGCATGCGAAAGGCGTTCGGTCTCGCAGCGCTTGCCATTGTAATTGCTGCTGCGGTGATAAACGTCTTTGCCTGGATGCAGAACTACATTCGCCCAAGTTATGAACGTGATGTTCAGAACCGCGTCGCAGTCGAAGTCCAGCGTACGGTCGCACGCAATCTGGCCGCAGACGCGGCTCACCGGGACAGCATTGACGCGACGTTGTCTACCGCACTTGCAGCGATGCGAAAGAACCTTGACGAGACGAGCGCGCGGGTGACGCAAATCGAAAGACGGCGTCGCTAGGCTTCTGGGATGTCATCCTACGAGGTGCCGCGTAGCGACTCAGCTGCGACGCCAGACTCACCGTTATCGCCCAGGGCAGCGTACAACATCCTGGCCAAGCACTACGACGCTTGGTACTGGCAGGAATTCTGGCATAGGAACGAAGCACCGCTGGTCGGTGAGGCCTTTCGTCGAGTTTCCGGACGGCAACGCCTGCTCGATATCGGGACGGGCACCGGTTTTTACGCCGCTCGCGCGACGGAATCCGGTTGGGACAGCGTCGGGATGGATATTAGCGAGAATATGCTTGATGTGGCACGTGAGCATTACGGCTCGCGTATCCAACTCGTGCACGCAGACGTCGGCAGTTTGCCTTTTCACCGTGCGGTCTTCGACGTTGCCATAGCGGCACGTGTCCTCACGCACGTCCGGGACGTGAAGTCTGCGCTGGCCGAGGCGGCGCGCGTCTTAAGCGTTGGCGGCCGGCTAGTTGTTACTGACGTCGATGCGGCGCACGACTACCGCGCCACACGGATGCAAATCGGCGACTCGATGATCTACGTAGATACATACAAGCACACCGCGCCGGAGATAATCACAGCGGCGCACGCGGTCGGGTTGGTGTTCAAGCGGGGTCGGCGACTCACTGCACAAAACGTAGCTTGGCTGCCGGACACGGAAGAATTCAAGTCGATAGATCGCAGCGGAAGTCGGCCAATCGCGTACGTGCTGACATTCCGGCGCGCGCTGCAGACACGCACCTTCTCCACTAGATCATGAGCGAGGCCACACCTGAGTGGTCTTGTCCCCGATTCCTGGTCAGAGTGTCAACTTAACTTTGGGCTCGTGACGGAACGTCACAGTCAGTCCACCGTCTTACATGGAATTGCCTTTAGACTTGGTGGTTCCGAAGCATTGAGGAAAGTGAAGCCGATCGACACCCGCGCATTGTTGTTTCACTTGTTTCTATTCTGGTATCACTGTTTAGGGGGGACAACCGATGGGGACTGCTCCTCTAGAGTCTTCGGTATCGCAATCCAAGCAGCTTGTTATCCTCATTCACGGCATCCGTACGGAGGCGATATGGGAAGACCTCGTTGCGCAGATTCTGCGCACTATTCCCTCGGTTGATGTGCGACCCATTAGCTACGGCTACTTTGACGTGTTTCGCTTCATCTGCCCTTTTATCACACGAGGGGGGCCAATTAGGAGGATCGAAAGGGAGCTACGTGCGGTACGGGAAGATCAGCCGGAGATACCGATCTCGATAATCGCGCATAGCTTCGGGACATATGCTGTGTCTCACGTTTTGGAAGACAATCCCGACATTCGATTGAATCGATTGGTGCTGTGTGGATCTATTATCCCTCGGACATTCCGGTGGGACAAAATTCGCCGCCAAGTGGAGCATCGAGTTATCAACGATTGTGGCGAGCGCGACATTTGGCCGCTTATCGCGAAGTCGGCAAGTTGGGGCTACGGAGCGTCAGGCACACTAGGATTTGGATGCGTCGACGTGATCGATCGATTCCACCCCTTTACACATTCGGAATTCTTTCGCTCCAATGTTGTAAAGCAGTACTGGCTCCCGCTGTTTGCGAAGGAAGATATTGTGTTCCCTTCACATCCTCGAACACCGCCGCGATGGTGGCAGACTTTACTGGCACGCATTCCATTTCAGTGGATCATTGCGACTATTGGCCTCGCAGCTGCTCTTGCTAGTGGGATACATGTGGTCGCCTATCAAGGCCCACATTCCAATGCCAGCCGCGCTGCTGTCGCTCCGCCAAACACGCAACACCTTCTGCGAAGCTTACTTGAACCGACGTACATAGCCTCTGATCGAAGCGAGCCTGACTCATTTGGACTGCGTCGCTTGCAGTCTAAGATTGCGATTCTTCGTGCCAACCCTACACTAAAGCTTCGCCTCGAGGGCAATACTGATTCAAACCATGAACCGGAATACGCATTGGCGTTAGGGCAACGGGAAGCGGCTGCAATCAAAAGTATACTAGTCGCCGGCGGCGTGAAGCCGGACCGACTCGACATTGAAAGTTTGGGGGGTGAGCGATTACTTGATTCGGCATACGATCAGGCGGCGATTTCGCAGTTTAGCTGGAATCCTAACAGGCGTGTGGAGTATGCGATCAAGGAAGGGAGTGCGGCGAATCTCCGCGCCCCCCTAGACACCGAGACCGCAATACGACTTCAGGTATCCACGCGCCACGTTCGACTGTTCGTGGGAGAACAATCGCAAGTATCAGCGTTCTTACTTAATCCATTCGGCGATGCAATCCCTATGCGTACAATTGGGGTGATCAGCGGTGATCCCAGTGTCGCCGCGGTCGATCAGTCGGGCCGCACGTGGGGGGTAGGTCCAGGGGAAACCTCTTTGGAGTTTGTTTCGGGCAGTCTGTCAGAGACGGTACAGGTCGTGGTGCGGTCGGAAGACCTCCTGTTTAGTACCGATCGTGCCGCGCCCCAGTGGAGGAACGTTAGAGGGTCGTGCCACCCGGAGAAGCACACCGACGATGACGGGGTGGTTACATACAGCCTGACTGCGCCATCGGGGCGCGCCGGCAGAGATTGTCTCGCGTTAATCGTAAACGCGGGAAGTCTTAGTGGAGATGCTCTCATCCGAACATTTCCGTGGACTAATCAGCCAAAAGTGTTCGGATGGGCTGGGTTTGTCTTTGGTGCAAGCAGTCGCGGTGAATCGTATTACTACGTTGCATCCCGCGGCGGAGGAGACCATGTGGAAGTGGCGCTATTCCGTCACTTAAACAACGCCGAAGAGCTGCTTGTTCCTTGGCTCTTAGTCCAACCGTCAGACGTCAAGATGGAGCCCACGGTGCTCGCAATAGAGCTTGTGTCGCACGACATCGCGATATACGCAAATGGCGAGAGGTTGTTGAGATACACTCTTCCAGTCACTTCTGCGGGACATCTGGGATTTGTTCGACAAGGTGCTACACCCAACATTCGGTTCGAGGTCTTTCAGATGCAATACCAGTAGAGTAGCAACCCGCACCAGCAATTGCATGGGTAAAGGGAAGAAGTGCCAGAAGCCAGGCGAAAGCCAAGCCGGGCCTTATCTCTATACCCCTCGGCGCGATTGCGGGTATAGCGAGAAGCACTACGATCACTTCCGCAGTGGTCAGCGCCAGAAATCCAGGGTGCGCCTTCGGTCGCAGATGTCAGGTTACTGGCGCGAATTGATTCGGCACACGTGCTACTATACCGCGAGCACTTCCGAGGTGAAATCAGCAGCCGTTGAGACTGATTAGTCGCTGCTAGATATTAGCTCAAGGAGAGTACTCCGACACGCTGAGCCTAATTCGGCCGGGGCGTAGAGTGCTCGATCCAGCCAAGCCACCACGTTATAAAAATATTGACCCTGCGCTGTATATCTCTCGATAACTCCGGGTATCTCCTCTACGCTGAAATGATGTACCACATATGATACAGCATACAGTCGTACATTGTCCCGATCATCAAAAAGGAGCTTGTCTAGTAACGGGAATACGTCTTGACGTGGATAATTCCAAAGAGTCCGAATCGCAGCTTGAACAAAGCCCGTGTCTTTGCTTCGAAGCAGGTCATGAGCAATGCCGTCCGGGCCACGCGAAAGGGTAAGCGCCACGTCAAGTGCTTTCGCCCGAATCTCCCCGTAAGTATTCTGGGCGAATGTCTGCAGCAGCTGGGCATCCGTAGAATCGCCTGTTAGGGCGATCAATTCGATAGCGGGGAGACGCGCGTCATCGCGGTAAATATTCTTCACTCGCTCAAGCTCTTTTCTTGCCAAAGCAGCATCGCGCGCCTCAGCGTGACGCGTTAAGACATCAAGCGCTGACGCACTAAATACTCCGGCCATGAGATCTCGATACTTCGCCATGTCAGCTATCACCCGGTCTGCCGCTTCCCCGGGAAGCGCGGTTCGCACCCTCGCCTCTCCCTCACGTTCAAGTGCGGCAAAATCGTCTTCGAGGTCCGAGCGTACCCGCACGCCGAAAGTCTCGAAGTCCCGATCAGCTAAGACCCCATACGCAATGGCTCCGTCGAGTGACCCGAAGTCCACCATCGGTACGAGGACATCCGACGGATACGTTTGAAAGAGATGACGAATAATGGGCTCTGGGTCGATCTTGTCGCGATCGGATGTCCCAAACGTTGTAGCGGTAGAATTGGATCGCTGCAGGGTCTGACGAATCTCTGTTGCCGTCAACGGGCGGCCTGAATCGACCAGCTGCATTAGGCCTACGGCGCGAACTCGCAGCGCCGAGTCTTGAAGTAGAGCGTCGGCTTTAGTTTCAGATAGCTCGCCTCGCAGGCGAAGCTGCTCTGCGGCGGCTAAGCGTATTTGCCAAGCGTTGCTGCTGAGAGCTGCTTGTAGAATCTCCGTCCGCGCATCAGTGACCATTTGCGACAAGTCCGCTGACAATGCAGCATCAGATTCCACAGCTGCGTCCACGGCAACGTCAAGTGCAGCATTGACATCGACACGCATTAAGGCCCTGGTACGTAAGCGGGCAACCTCTGACAGTGTCAGGGCCAGCGCGGTCGCGGGGTCCTCAAGAGTTATCGCGAGTTGTTTTTCGCTGAAGACAGTTCCAACGTAAGCAGCAGCCGCGCCTCTGATGTGTGAGTGAATCGAAGTTAGACATGATCTTACGACTTGTAAGTCTGACTCATTCGTCGGAATGGCGCCCAACCGCGAGAGATGGGCCAGCGCTCGTGCGCTAACTGCGACGTCGTCGCGACCGGCCAGCTCGAACAGAAACACTGATAATTCTTCGCGGGTCAGCTCACGAAACCAGAACCATCCTGGAATAAGATCGTTGGCGTCAGCTACTAGTGTCCTCAACCAAAGATCCGGCTCAGGCAAGACGAGATGGATTGAGTCGCGGTAACGGTAAAGGATATTGGCTTCATGCGAGCTGATTAAGTCCGATGTAAAGCGTGCACTTAGCCATGCACTTGACAATAAGTGGAGGCGCGCAAGTTGCATTTCATTGATTGCGTTGAACGCATCTATGTATTGGTCTGTCGATTGGTGCGCTAGGTTTTGCAAACCCTCTGCGAGACTACGGATGTCTGCCGGTAGTTCCGAATCGATATTTCCCGCATCGTACTCCTGAGGAACAATCTCACCGACTTGACTAGGCACAGACGACTCGTCCATCGCCAAGCGCGATTCGGAGCGTATCTCTTCGAGGCCCGTCCGGACCACCTCGGCGTTCACCCAAGTCCTGAACTGACGTTCCCAATCGCCTGTGTCTTGGACTTCCTTGTACAGAACTGCCTTGGAGGTCTCTTGAACTTTGCGGAAGGCAAGAACTTTGCGCAGGTCGTCCCCCGGGTCGTCCAACAGTGCAGGGTCAACTTGCTTAAAGGTGAGCCAGATTTCCGGTGACCCCGTCTGCCCTCTACGCTCAAATGCTCGGACGAACTCCTCCTCGAACCCCGAGCTGTACGTGTCGCCGGTTGGAGTCCCCCACCGTTTCCAGAGGATGCCGACAAATACATGACACTCGTCCACCTCGCGGTTGATTATTCCTTGCGGTCTCCCCGCACCGGGTTGTGCGTCCTCCCATCCAAATAGTTCAACCCGTACGTTCAGTTGTCTGGCGACACCTCTGTTCACCTCTTCGATGACTTCTCTTGCTCTTTGACGTTCCGGTCCCAGATCCCGCGGGGAGCCGATGAAGAGCCGAATAACACGGAGACGGTCGGGCACTATAGTGTGAGGGAATGACGCCGGTGTACCTCCCGACGCACAGCGGCTGGGAGCGAACTAAGGCGATGGTTACGTCGGGGTAGCGAGGGACCGTTGCCAAATACGCAACGGTCCAACATGCGACTCTCGGATCGTGCACGCAATGCACACGGTCACACGATCAGCTTAAATCTGCCTCGAAGGGCGAGCTGAGGCCTCTCGGTACGGTTGCCGCGATGGTCCTGACGGCGGCGAGCCTCGACGTAAGAATTGTCCGTTCGATGAGCCTTGCGATCGCCCCATCTGGTCTTGTCCCCGATTCCTGGTCCGGACGGTGTAACATTTTGGGCGTAGTTTAAGGCTGGCCCTAAGCCTCGGGGACGAGGCGGAGGACAGCCGAATGAGGACGAGCAAATTCACGCCGGAGCAGGTGGCCATGGCGCTCCGCCAAGCGGAAAGCGCTACACCGGTTGTTGAGATCTGCCGGAAGCTCCAGGTCACCGAGCAGACGTTCTATCGGTGGAAGAAGAAGTTCGGTGGCCTCGGCACGCCCGAGATCCGAGAGTTGCGGCAGCTCCGGGAAGAGAATCGCAAGCTAAAGCAGCTGGTCGCCGATTTGAGCCTGGACAAGACCATCCTGCAAGAGTCCCTCAAAAAAACTGGTAAGCCCCGCGCGCCGTCGGGATTGGGTGCGCTGGGTGGAAAACTCGTTTCGCGTGTCGGAGCGTCGCGCTTGCCGAGCGGGGTCCTTGCATCGCGCGATTATCCGCTACGTGAGCATCAAGCCTCGGCGTGAGCCGCTGCGACGGCGACTTCGAGAGCTCGCACACGTGCGCGTGAGTTACGGATACCGGCGACTGCACGTGTTGCTGAGACGCGAGGGCTGGGCCATCAATCACAAGCTCGTGCATCGGCTCTACACCGAGGAAGGACTGACGCAGAAGAGGAAGGGGCCGAAGAGACGGAAGAGTGCCGTGGTGCGCGTATTGCGGCCACAGGCGAGCGCGCCTAACGAGCGCTGGGCGATGGATTTCATCCACGATACGCTGGCGTCCGGAAATACGATCCGGGTGCTGAGCGTGGTCGACGTGTTCACGCGCGAGTGCGTTGCGCTTGTACCACAGCTGAGATTTCGCGGTGAAGACGTCGCACGCTGCTTGAGCATAGCTGGAACTGAGCGCGGTTCGCCGGCGGTGATACAAGCAGACAACGGAACCGAGTTCACTTCGAAAGCACTCGATCACTGGGCATACTGGAATCATGTGCGGCTTGACTTCAGCAGGCCGGGAAAGCCGACCGACAACGCGCACTGAATCGCCCCGGGATTGCCGGAGACTCCCAGAATTGAGAGGTTGGGAGTATGACAAAGCGCAGGCGGTTTTCTCCTGAGGTCAGGGAGCGGGCGGTCCGGCTGGTCCGAGAGCACCAGGGC
>Ga0157370_10008163_pt1 | contig 11320 bp, 9 predicted proteins | sample C35metaG_FD_113463 | JGI IMG/M metagenome (GOLD analysis project Ga0157370, IMG submission 113463) | Corn rhizosphere microbial communities from Kellogg Biological Station, Michigan, USA - C3-5 metaG | ecosystem: Host-associated > Plants > Roots > Rhizosphere > Soil | place: USA: Michigan... | reverse complement strand
TGGCATCACTCGAAAGCAAATAAGATCTTTATCAAAAATATGGATAGGATAATTTTTTACCAGACGTATCCACATATCCATGTCAGGCAGTTGGCGAAGCCGATTATTGTACGACCCTAACCGTTCAAAACACGAACGCCTGATAAGCATTGTAGGGTGGCAAATGCAGTTGCCTAATTCGAAAAAATGACGTAGCCAAGCTCCTTGGCTACGGTTTGGCTGATCAAAAACTCCTCCCCAAGGAATCGTATTCTTATCAATACCTTTCCCTTCCTTATCGACAAATTTTGCTTTTCCAAAGCAGGCACCAATCTCCGGATTTTCCCGCATGAATTGAACCTGGAGTGAAAGCTTATCCTGACCGATCCAATAATCATCTGAGTTGATTAACGCGACAAACTCACCAGAGGCCTTGGAAATCAAATCATTGGTGACGAAACAGGCACCCTTGTTAACTTCCGATGGAAAAAACCTGATTCTTTCATCGTGGAAATTCGCAACCACATCTCTAGTCGAATCAGACGAACCATCATCAGCTATCAAAAACTCGAAATCAACGCCAGTCTGAGCGAGAACACTTTTTATTGTCTCGGTAACAAATCCAGCATGATTATAGGTAGCCATTACTACAGAAACGGTAGGTTTTTTCATCTTGATCGGCTCCGATTCAAAACTCGTGAAAGCAAGTCCTTCACTGCAACGGGAACTATTAATTTCAGCATCATCAAAATGATCGGAGGCGTATAACGAACGAAGGCAGGAACTGCACGCAAAACGGGTTGGCTCACTGCTTCAGTAACATGTCCAATTTGAGATACCTTGATTACATGTCGAAGATGAGTGCCCAGTTTTTCGAAATCGTCATGAAAAACAAATTCGGTTAACTCATCGTAAGCAGGCAATAAATCGAGTTGTGCTTTCAGCTTTTCGATATGCGGGGTTTGTGTCCAAACGCCTCCGCCATGCAGACGGTACACCGACATTGGTTCTTCAAGGAAACCTATAAGAGTGCTTTTCGCGATCACAATATTGGTGATCCAGTCATAGGACTTAATATCAAATAATTTGTCGGGAATACGAGTCAATGCAGTTCGTCGATACATACATGTAGAAAAATTCCCGACGATATTATCAGCTATTAACTCCCGAGCGCTGATCAATCTGTAGCCCTGGGATGCGGCTACACGCGCACTTATCTGAGCACTGTCCTCAACATAAACAAAATAATTGACAGAGCAAAGGTCAGACTCCCAATGATCTCTCAAGAATTCCGCCTGACGCTGCAGTTTTAGAGGGCTGGTCCAGTAGTCATCCCCCTCCAAGACCGCCACGTATTCTCCAGTACATGCAGCAAAGCCACGCTTGTAGTTCTTGGTTATTCCAAGATTTTCACTGTAATCAAGATATTTAAAAGCAAAACGAGGATCCTTCCCTTCGTACTCTCTGATTATAGTGAGCGTATCATCAGTTGATTTGTCATCAGCAACAACCAGCTCAATTGTGCCATCAAAGCGCTGTTCGATTAGGGCATCCAAAGCCTGCCGAATATGCTTTTGATGGTTAAATGTAACCAAGAGAACTGATATATTGCGCGTTTTGTCCGACACTTTGCGTCACTTCCCTACTTAAACTCATAACATGGCTGAATCCGTTCATACAGATATTGGAGTGCAATGCCTCCTAAATGCATGACAGAAAATTCTGGTTTAAGAGAGACGTTAGGCCTATCAATGATAACCTGCTACCTCTCTCCCTCTACCTTGCCAGATTTTAATACCTGATAGATCTTTTGATAATACGGCAAATCATGTCTATCTCTTCTCGCGACAGCGTATGGTATAGAGGCAGACAAATGATTCGACGAGAAACATCCTCAGAGATAGGAGACCGCTGATCATTTACATACGGCAGCTCGGACAATGAAGGATAGAAATAACGTCTTGGGTAGACATTATTCAAATTCAGCTCTGCCATGACATGCAGAAGCGTATTCTCGTTCTCAAATATCACGGGAAAATATGAGTTGTTGTAATCAGTGTCTTCAGCAATTTTCTGAAACCGGATAGGAAGTTCCGTAAGTTCAGACTTGTAATGCTCACACAGCGCTTTTCGAGCCTCAAGAATCTCTTCAACATATTTGAGATTCGTCAACCCCATGGCGGCATGCACCTCGGAGTTTTTGCCATTCACACCCACACCGCCGAACTCAGTGAGAGACGAATGGCCAAAATTTCGCATCATTGCCATGTTTTTCAGAACATCAGGATTCGACGTAGTTACAGCGCCCCCTTCAATAGTATGAAAAAGCTTAGTGGCATGAAAGCTACAGGTTGAAACATCACCATAGCTCAACAACGAACGCTTTTTATATTGAGTACCGAACGCATGAGCGGCGTCATAAATAACGCGTAGCTGATGTTTTTGTGCAATCTTCTCAATTGCTTCTACATCACATGGATTGCCAAATACATGTGTTGCCAAAATGGCGGAGGTCCGCGACGTAATCGCCTGTTCGATTTTTTCCGGGTCAATATTCAGAGAATCTGGGCAGATATCAACCATAACAGGGTCGCAACGCTCCCACACGATACTGGAAGTAGTAGCCACATAACTGAACGGAGTGGTGATGATTTCGCCCTGCAAATCGAGCGCACGAATTGCAATCTGAAGCGCGATAGTACCATTACTGAGAAACAGCAAATGGTCGACGCCAAGTTTTTCCTTGAGCTTTAATTCAAGCTCGTTTACCAACGGCCCATTATTGGTAAACCATTCACGCTCCCAAACCCCTTGTAGATAAGTCTGAAACTCACCAAAGGGAGGGACAAACGGCTTCGTAACTGTAATATTCATGAACGCCCCGACAAGCAAAACGACTACTTAGTTCTGTTAAAAATGATTGCATTTCAATACAACGAAGAGCTGAATATCTCTCGAACAAACCGCGAGCCCTGACAACTGGAAATCCGACTCTCTTTCCGAGGCTAACAAGGCACCTTAAACGCCGAACGAGGATACCGTAAAACACCCATGAATCATACCGCCCCCCCGCCTAGCGGGGACGGCAGACCTCAGGGATCGAGACTGCGCTGCTGATAAATCCAGTCTACGATCTCGCCATCAGGCGAGTAGCCACTTACCGTTTCCCGCAGAAGCTGACGAACGCGTGAGTAGTCGTCTTCCTCAACGGCAACCAGTAATTCTCCCAATCGGGCCTTTAGCACATCCCACGGCACATGATCTTCATCCGCACTCATGATCATGGGATGAGGAGTCGCTGAAACATTGTCGCCTATCAGTAGTTCCTCATAGAGCTTCTCGCCGGGACGAAGACCAGTGAACTCGATAGCGATGTCCCCCTGAGGACTTTTGTCCGATCGTACGCTCAATCCTGATAAATGGATCATTTTCTCTGCCAGCTCGACGATCTTTACCGGCTCCCCCATATCAAGAACGAAAACGTCCCCACCCTGCCCCATCGACCCTGCCTGGATCACCAATTGGGCTGCTTCAGGGATTGTCATGAAGTATCGGGTAATCTTTGGATGAGTGACCGTCAAGGGTCCACCCGACTTGATCTGACTGTGAAAGAGCGGAATAACGGAGCCTGACGAGCCGAGCACATTACCAAAACGAACCATCGTAAAACGGGTTTTGTTCACCCGCGAGATGTTGCCCTTGTCACCAAACAGAACCGGTGCTACTTCACGACTCAGCGCCTGCAAAATCAATTCCGCGAGCCGCTTAGTACTTCCCATGACATTCGTTGGACGGACCGCTTTGTCGGTAGAAACCAGAACAAAGTTCGACACCCCCGTTTGCAACGCTGCCTGCGCAGTGTTCAAGGTGCCAATGACATTATTGAGTACGCCTTCAGCAATGTTATGTTCCACCATTGGAACATGCTTATAAGCAGCCGCGTGATAGACCGTGTCGACTTTCCAGGTCTTCATCACATCTTGGAGTTTGTGCGGATGGCGGATAGAACCCAGGATCGGAAGCAGGCGAATCGGGATCGACTCACGGTCCTTTCTGCGCTCAAGCTCAGATAGAATGCTGTAAAGGTTGAATTCGCCATGGTCAAATAACAACAGCGCGGTAGGCCCTAATAAAAAAATCTGCCGGCAAAGCTCTGCACCGATCGAACCACCGGCACCCGTCACCATTACAACCTTGCCTGTTACACAATGGGCCAGCAAGTCCGCTCGTGCCGGCACGGAATCACGCCCCAGAAGATCAGCAATATCTACTTCTTGAATATCATCGACTTTCACTCGACCACTGGCCAAGTCGGTGAAATTGGGAACACTTCTGATATGCAGTGGAAAGCCTTCGAGGAAGTTGAGAATTTCACGGCGGCGTGCCCGCGTTGACGAAGGCAGAGCAAGGAGAATTTCCTGAGCTCCCGTCACATCAATCATTTGTTGTATATGCTTTGGCTTATAAACTTGAAGTCCGGAAATCGACCGATCGGCGATACTCGAGTCATCATCAATGAAAGCAACCGGCCGCATTACCCGCCCCATACGCAAAGCCGCAACAAGCTGATTGCCAGCAACACCCGCACCATAAACAGCCACTTTTGTCAAACCATCGTCGCGATTTGTGAATGGCACGTGCTGGGCAGCAGAAAACCAATCTCCCATGAAATACTGGCGCATGCACAAACGCAATCCGCCAATAATCACGAGACTTAACCACCAGTAATTGAAAATGATGGAGCGCGGCACTACGCTCGCGTGATTGCTATACCAGTAGACGACAACTGCGAGTATCAGTGACGAAAGACTGACAGCCTTGACAATGGCAATGAGCGCGTCATTGCCAAAATACCGCATCACCGCGCGGTACATCCCAATGCGTATGAACAGGGGGATGGCGACAATGGGCGCACTCACGAAGAGCCATGCATGCACCCTGATCGGGTTGTACATGTCATCAATCCCCAGACGGACGATGAACGCTAACCAGAGTGCCAGCCAGACCAGCACAACGTCACTGCCGACCTGTAGCAGACGCTTCTGCCGACGTGGCAACCCCAGTAGAAATGAACGTAATTTATCCATTGATTCGCTCGATCACCGCTCTGCTCCTTGAACCTTATTAACGGCGGTATTGTATCCCTTTTTTTCGCCGAAATACGACCATTGAACGGAAGGCGGCGAGCCTGAAATCGAACAGCGCCAAGGCCCCTCCTCACCCTGCCGCTCGCCACCAAGCCGCGCATGCTGTTAAACTCGCGCAAAGTCTACCTGTATTCAATACTGCAACTTACCTGAAAGGCCTATTTGCAGAACGTACGCGCCCCTTAAATAACAGAGCACATGCGCTACACGACCGAGGCGCGAGAGATTTCAAATATGGCTGAACAAACGAAGGATAACTTCCAATTGGACCCCGCCCCATCAGTGATAACTGAACGCTCAATAGATAGCAAAAAAGTCGCAATACTTGTTTGCACTTACAACGGTCAGCGCTTTCTCAGGGAACAACTGGACTCCTTCATTAACCAAACCCATGAAAACTGGATGATCCATGTGTCGGATGACGGCTCGACCGACGCGACACTGGAAATTCTTGAAGAATACAAGAAACGGCTGGGTGAAGATAAAGTCGCCATTTGGCATGGCCCTCGTCAAGGCTTTGCAAAAAACTTTCTGTCACTAATTAAAAATCGAGAAATTGTCGCGGACTACTTCGCATTCAGTGACCAAGACGATATCTGGCTTGCAGACAAACTGACTCGAAGTATCGCTCGGATACCTCAAACTCTCACCAACAAGCCCCACATGTACTGCTCCAGAACAAAGCTGGTCGACACCAACCTTGCACCATTGGGGTTTTCTCCGCCATTCAACAAGCGCCCATGCTTTGAAAACGCATTGGTGCAAAGCCTCGCCGGTGCCAACACGATGCTGATCAACAATGCAGCTCGTAATCTGATGTGCCGGATCGTCGATGACGCCCCGGTCGTAGCACACGACTGGCTTGCGTATCTGTTGGTAACCGGGTGCGGTGGCCAGGTTGTCTTTGATCAGCAGCCTACGCTGCTTTATCGTCAGCATGAGGACAACCTGATTGGAGCGAATGCAACCTTCAGGAATCAGATCATTCGAATCTTGAAAATGCTGAGTGGACGCTTCAGTGAGTGGAGCACGCAAAACCTGATCACTTTGAACTCCATTAGAACGGAGCTCACAGAGGATAATAAATGCACCCTTGAACGATTCGAAGCTGCCCGCAAAAGCGGCTTATTCTCAAGACTTTGCCTGATGAAGAAAAGTGGAATTCATCGGCAGACGCTCAAAGGAAACATCAGCCTGGTGGCCGCCGCGATATTTAATAAAATATAGAGGCGGTGGCAACACAACCAACCATCAGAAAAAGTCTTCGGAGTAGTTGAGCGATCCTCGGTCAGCTTGCTACTCCTGCTTCAAACTTCCATCCAAGCACTGCCAGCGGAATAAAGGCTATCAGACATCCCAGTTCGCCACTCAACCAACCTGCCCCCACGAACAAAGCAATAGGCAATAGCCAAACAAGGTTAATGAGCACCACAATCGAAGAGACCAGCAAATGGCTCTGGTATCGGCGCGATGCGTGTTGATAGGCATGACTCCTATGAGCCTGATAAACCTTCTCACCACGAATAAGCCTCCTGATCAGTGTCAAGGTCGCGTCAACGATGAAAACACCAAGCAGTATTATCCAGCACCAAAAGTACTCGGGCCGAACCCAGGCAGACTCCAGTGCGAATGCCCCCAGAATAAACCCCAGGAACCCACTGCCTGCGTCCCCCATGAAAATTCGTGCAGGAGGAAAGTTCCAGCAAAAGAAACCTGCCACTGCCCCGATCAGGATCAGCGGCTCCCAGATCAGGTTTATGGTGCCAAACCACCAGTAAACCAGGCACATCCCCAAACAGGCACTGATAGCCTCCGCGCTCGCCAGCCCATCTATTCCATCCATAAAGTTATAGAGATTAAGCATCCAGACCAGATATAAAGCGGCCAACACACCGCCTATCACCGAAAGGTCGACGCTTTCTCCAAATAACTGAATCGGTGCAAAACCGTTAAGCCAATACAGCGTCCAGCCTGCAGCTATAAAGTGGCCGAGGAGCCTCCACTTGGCGTCGATATGCCCGTGATCGTCCGCAAAACCAATCATTGCAATCAGCAACCCACCACCCAACACACCCAGCAACGACTCCCCTTCCAGGTACCCCCCCCCCCACAAGACAGGGAGTGCCAACGAGCAGGCGACGACTATTGCAACTCCCCCGCCCCTCGGGGTCGGCACAGAATGAGAACTGCGCTCATTCGGGATATCCATCAAGCTTTTGGCCAATGCGTAACGGCGCAACAACAATGTCAACCCGCAGGCGACGATAAAAACCACACCCAACAACCACCAGACAATCATCTGTTTTTCAAGTCCCGGTAATAATCTGCAGTTTGACGGAGCGCCTTCTCAACAGAGACAGGTGGGACCCAGCCGAGTACGTGCCTGGTTTTTTTGATATCGACTTGCAAAGAACTACACAGACGCTGGGCAACACCTTGCTTTCCCAAAGATGAGGCCACCGACTTCAGAACCCATACTGGCAAAGGTATTAACCTCGCCTTTTTACCAAGAGCACGCGCCATGTTTTCCAGCAATTGAGTAGTGGACATATCAGCATCATCGCTGACAAGAAAGGTTTGTCCGGCCGCCGCAGGATGATCAATGCAAGTTACCAGCAGATCCACAAGGTTACCAATGGCCACCAGACTTCGCCGATTCCCGATTGCTCCCAAAGGCAGAACCACTCCCCTGTCCAGCCAGCGCATCATACTGAGGAAATTCGCCTTGACGCCTGGACCGTACACGAGCGGCGGGCGAATAATCACCACTTCAATCCCCGTCTCTCTTGCGACCGCCCTTAACGCTATTTCCGCCTCCATCTTGGAAATACCGTAAGGATCCATCGGCTGCGGTTCAATATCCGCTTGAAACGGTTCGCCCGGCTCGGTTGACTCTCCATTGACTTTGATCGAGCTGATAAAAATGAAACGCTTTACACCGGAGGCCGCGGCACTCAGGGCAAGACTGACAGTACCCTCGACATTAATGCGTCGAAACTCCGCAAGCGCGTCAACCGCCTTGTCATCCATTACATGAACGCGAGCGGCGGCATGGATTACCACGTCAATTCCCATCATTGGAGTCGTAGTAGCTGCGCCACCCAACTCGAAGGGCACGACCTGACAGAGGCCATCCAATCGCGTCCTGCCACGCGAAGCCGCTACTGGGGTGTATCGGCGATCAAGAAGTAGCCTGTAGACAACGGCCTCCCCGACGAACCCACTCGCCCCTGTCACCAGAACTCGCGAGACACTCATTTGGTTTTACTTCCAATAACCGCGGTCGCTAAACATATAAAAAAGAAAAATATCTTGTCGCGAAACCTGCGCCGACACTTACACGCACTTAAAGACAATGCGAGCAATTCTTTTCGACCCAGTTTGAACCAGCGACTGACAAACGGCGACTCTGATACACCCACAAGATTCGCTATCAACTTCACCTGCGAGAACCACCAGCCATCATGAATGGTTTTATAACGAGCAATTAACGGATTAATACCTGTATTCGCCCCGACCTGATTCCGCTCGTGCTGACGGTACTGCATTGAAGAGTAAGTATCGATGATCCATTCATAGCCATGACTGCGCGAGAAAGCATAGCAATACCAATCATGCAGACTGACGTCCTGAACACCTCGCCAATTTTCAATGATCGATGTCTTTAACACCTCAGCCAAACCCTGACTAAAGACATACGTACAGCCAGGCCCGGCGGCTTCAAACAAATAGTCCCACTCAACTTGAACTTGAGCCTTATCAAGAAGGTGGGTTTTTCCATTCAACCAGAATGCAGTCACATTACTGGAGTAGGCATCAGCTCCCTGGCCACGTAACATGTCGGTTGCTCGCTTCAGCTTATCCGAATGCCACACATCATCTTGGTCAGCAAAGGCGACGAAGTCGTACGCCCCGAAGTTTACGTCGCGCATCAAACGAAAGAAATTTCTCGCAGCGCCACCAAAACGTCCGATTGATGGCAGCACATTTACATTGGGGTGCAAGGCCGCGAAAGACTCACTCCACGCCTCTGTGCCATCATCAGAAGTGTCGATGCTGATATGGATACTAACATCCACCGCAGACTGGCAAAGGATCGAAGCCAGCTGCTCTTCGATCCACTGCATACCATTGTACGCAGCCAGTAAAACTGCAACCTTGGGTTGTGTTGATGGCATGCCATTCCTGCTTGCAACAAATAATCACAGAAGGGAGCATCTCCCCCGAATCAGCGTGAAGGCGAATCCAGCAATTTCTGCAGGTACTGGCCGTAGCCAGTCTTTTTCAACGCTTCAGCCTGACTCGCAAGCTGCTCGGCCGTGATCCAGCCATTGTTGAATGCAATTTCTTCAAGGCAGGCAACCTTCAAGCCCTGTCGCTGCTCGATGGTATGCACAAAGTGACTGGCTTCCAGCAAAGAATCATGGGTGCCGGTATCCAGCCAAGCGAAACCACGACCCAGCATTTCGACATTCAGCGTTTTCTGCTCAAGGTAGGCGCGATTGACGTCAGTGATCTCCAACTCCCCTCGCTCAGATGGCTTGATGTTCTTGGCAATCTGAACAACCTGATTGTCATAGAAATACAAGCCGGTCACAGCGTAGCTGGATTTTGGCTTGAGCGGCTTTTCTTCGATGCTCAGCGCACGGCTAGACGCATCGAACTCGACAACGCCAAATCGCTCCGGATCGGAAACGTGGTAGCCGAATACCGTTGCGCCATGCTGCTGGCTGGTCGCCGAACGCAGATTGTCGGAGAAGTGCTGACCGTAAAAGATGTTATCGCCCAGGATCAAGCAGCACGGATCATTACCGATGAATTCTTCGCCAATGATAAAAGCCTGTGCCAGGCCATCAGGACTCGGTTGCTCGGCATAAGTCAGTTTGATGCCATACAGGCTGCCATCGCCCAGCAGCTTGCGAAAACAAGGCAAGTCTTCCGGAGTCGAGATAATCAGAATTTCCCGCATTCCGGCGAGCATCAATACCGACAGCGGGTAAAAGATCATCGGCTTGTCGTAGATAGGCAGCATCTGTTTCGACACGCCTAGAGTCAACGGATGCAGGCGCGTACCCGAGCCACCAGCGAGGATGATGCCTTTACGATTTATCGTGTTCATTTGTTCAGAACTTCCCTAAGCATTCGGGTTACACCACTTTGCCAATCCGGCAAGTGTAGAGAAAAATTGTCGCGTAGCTTCTGAGTATTCAAGCGTGAATTCAGAGGTCGTCGCGCGGGTGTCGGATAAGCGGTCGTGTCGATCGGATTGATTGCCGTCACAGCCAATTGCTCGCCATTGGCTTGAGCGAACGCGATCACATGACTCGCATACCCGTGCCAGGACACTTCGCCACTCGCCGCCAGATGATACAAACCCGACAGCTGTGGCTGTTGCAGCACTTGGCGAATCGCAAGCGCCGTGACGTCAGCAATCAGATCTGCACCCGTCGGGGCTCCGACCTGATCAGCGATAACGCTCAGCGTTTCGCGATCTTTTGCCAAACGCAGCATGGTCTTGACGAAGTTATTGCCGCGAGCACCGTAGACCCAACTGGTGCGGAAAATCAGATGCTTGCAGCCCGAAGCAATGATTGCCCGCTCGCCTGCAAGCTTGCTCGCACCGTATTGATTCACCGGTGCGGCGGCATCAGTTTCCTGCCAGGGAGTCGAGCCCTCACCACTAAAGACGTAATCGGTCGAGTAATGAATGAGCCAGGCATCCAGCAGCGCAGCCTCCTCGGCCATCAGCCGACTAGCGTCACCATTCACTCGAAGGGCCAGCTCGGCTTCGGACTCTGCCTTGTCGACCGCAGTGTAGGCAGCCGCATTGACGATAACATTGGGCTTGACCTGCCTGATGGTCGTGCGCAAAGCATCCAGATCGGCCAAATCGCCGCTCAAACCATCGATTGCGTGACGATCAAGCCCGACCAGCTCGCCAAGAGGCGCAAGAGCGCGTTGCAATTCCCAACCTACCTGGCCTTTCTTACCCAGCAGGAGAATCTTCATGCTTTATTCGAGCGATCTGCGTAGTTCTGGTCAATCCATTGCTGGTAGCTGCCGCTCTTCACGTGCTCTACCCACTCGGTGTTGCTCAGATACCATTCAACAGTCTTGCGAATACCGGTTTCGAAGGTTTCTTCCGGCGTCCAGCCAAGCTCACGCTGGATCTTGCTGGCATCGATAGCGTAACG
>Ga0157370_10008160_pt1 | contig 11322 bp, 10 predicted proteins | sample C35metaG_FD_113463 | JGI IMG/M metagenome (GOLD analysis project Ga0157370, IMG submission 113463) | Corn rhizosphere microbial communities from Kellogg Biological Station, Michigan, USA - C3-5 metaG | ecosystem: Host-associated > Plants > Roots > Rhizosphere > Soil | place: USA: Michigan... | reverse complement strand
GGCTAGCCGTAATTTTAATGGCACCATTACCAATGCCAACGATGTGAGGCTGGGCATGTTTTATCAGTTATGGATGGCCTATGGCGATAGTTTTTATATTGCCCTGCATAAACAAACCCGTACAGAAAACCCTTCGTTAACAACTGATGCGGCAAAAATGCGTTATTTTATGTTGAAAGCCTGCTCCATCAGTGGCAAGGATTTGAGCGACTTTTTTAAAAAATGGGGATTGCCGGTAACACAGTCTGTTTATGATGAAATTACAGCTTTGTCATTGCCTGCACCAGCAACTGATTTGACAACTTTAAGAGATTAAAATTTAATACCTTACACTCCGGAAGCGTCTTTCCGGAGTGTAAAATATTGCAAATGAAAAAAATATACCTGCTTACTTTATTCATGTTGTGCCAGGCCTTAAGACTATTGGCACAATCAGGTCCGATTGATCAGTTTAAGGCTGATAAATTTGGCATGTTCCTGCATTGGGGATTGTATGCCCAAACTGCCGGCGACTGGAAAAACCATGCCGTAAAAGGAGGTGAACATTTTATGCTGTACGAGCGTATTCCGGTAAGCGAGTATGCTACTATTGCCAATCAATTCAATCCAACAAAATTCGATGCAGATGCCTGGGTAAAACAGGCTAAAGCTGCCGGAATGAAATATGTTGTTTTTACAGCGAAACACCACGATGGTTTTGCGATGTACAATTCGGCCAGCAGCGATTACAACATTGTAAAAAGGAGCCCGTTTAAGCGCGACCCGGTTGCAGAGCTGGCCAAAGCCTGTAAAAAATATAATTTAATGCTTTGCCTGTACTACTCTTTGGGTAGAGACTGGCAAGATCCCGATGTGCCAACCAACTGGCCGGTAAAGGCTGGAAGAAGCAACACCTGGGATTATCCGAACGAGGATGGAAAGGTTTTTAATCGTTATTTTGAAAGAAAGGTTAAACCGCAAATTACGGAGCTATTGAGCAATTATGGCCCCATAGGTGTGCTTTGGTTCGATACCCCAGAGTTAATCAACAAAAGCGAAAGTGCTGAACTGAAAGCACTTGTTCATAAATTACAACCCAATTGTCTCGTAAATAACCGCATTGGAAATGGTTTAGGCGATTTTTCGATTTCAGAGCAATCTTTAACGCCATCATCAAAAAAAGCATGGGAATCGTGCTTAACCATAGGCAAAAACTGGGGCTATAACTGGCACGACAGCACCTGGAAATCGCCGGAAATATTGGTGCGCCATTTGGTAGAGGTGGTAGCCAACGGCGGCAACCTTTTATTAAACATTGGTCCGCAAGGCGATGGTAAATTTCCCGATTGGGCTACTGCAAGATTAAAGGCAATAGGGGGGTGGATGGAAACCAATCATGAAGCCATTTATGGTACACAACCCTGGCTGGCAGTTAAAGAGAGCAACGCTGCAACCGAAGAAAACACCACTATTGAAGCCAGTAAAAACGCCACTAAAGATGCTGTTTTTGATGGTACACCACAAACTATCGCACCAGATGTATATTACACATCGAAAGGTAAAGTTATTTATGTGTTTTTGAGAAGCTGGCAAACACCACAGGTAATATTGAAACAGATCAATAACCAAACAGCGACGGTAAAAGACATTAGCCTCTTGGGCAGCAAAAAGAAAATTAAATGGATCGGCACCGATCAGGAATTGAAACTCGATTTGCCTGCTGATTTTAAAAATATAACCAATGTACCGGTTTACGTGTTAAAAATAACTACCAATTAATGAAATTACTAGTTCTGGCCCTATCGTTTTTTACTACTGTTGCATTTGCCCAGGTTGGCAACATTATCCCCATGCCCGATAAGTATGTTAAAGGCAATGGCTTTTTTATGTTGAATAACAGCAGTACCATTAGCTACAATAATAACCAGTTAAAAACAATAGCCTACTATTTTCAGAACGAGCTGCTAAGCCAAAAAGGTATTGTGGTACAACGGCAAGCGAAAGGCGCAAACATTGTGCTGGTGCTTAAAACCAGTACAAAAAATACCGATTCTAGTGCTTACCAGTTGAATATAAAACCTGATCAGGTTACCATTTCGGCCAGTCACCCAAACGGCGTTTTTTATGGCGTAATTTCGTTATTGCAGATGGCGCTTACCAGTAAAAATAATCAGATCGAGGCAACAGAAATCAGCGATGCAGCAGCTTATGGCTGGCGCGGCTTCATGCTCGACGAATCTCGCCATTTTTTTGGTAAACAAAAGGTGAAATCGATTTTAAACTGGATGGCCTTTTACAAACTGAATACCTTTCACTGGCATTTAACCGATGAACCAGGTTGGCGCCTGGAAATAAAGAAATATCCAAACCTGGCACTTGTTGGCGGGATTGGCGATTATTTAAATCCCGGTTTACCTGCCCAGTTTTATACCCAGGCAGATATTAAAGAAATAGTGGCTTATGCCGCAGAAAGATACATTAAGGTAATCCCCGAAATTGATATGCCCGGCCATGCAACTGCAGCCAATAAGGCTTATCCAGAATATTCGGGCGGTGGTTCACCTGGGCACCCTGAATTTACCTTTAACCCAGGTTTAGAAAAAACATACAGTTACCTAACCGATATATTAAAAGAAACCAATATACTTTTTCCTGCCGGAATGGTTCATCTGGGAGGCGATGAAGTAAGTTATGGCAACGAAAAATGGAAAAGTAATGCCGATATCTTAAAATTGCGTGAGCGGGAAAAACTTAAAGACGATGCTGAAGTAGAACACTATTTTATGAAGCGCATGACCGATTCGCTGTACAGCCTAAATGCAAAAGCGATTTTTTGGGATGAAATGGTTGATGTTAACGTGCCAAAAGAAAAAACGATTATCTTCTGGTGGAGGCATGATAAACCAAACCAGTTGCGTACAGCACTTACTAAAGGATATCAAACGGTTTTATGCCCCAGATTACCGCTTTATTTCGATTTTGTGCAGGATAGTACCCATCAGTACGGCCGCAAGTGGAATAAATTATATAACCCGATTGAGCAGGTATACCAGTTCGATGCACGGTCCTTTGCTACAAATGTAAAAGAGCAAACACTCATTTTAGGTATTCAGGCCGACCTTTGGACTGAAACAGTAGATGGTGATTCCCGGTTGGATTATCTGCTCTTCCCGCGTATTGCTGCACTGGCCGAAGCCGCCTGGACCAAAAACTCCCACAAAGATTTTACGGTATTTAGCAACAGTTTAAAGCCACATTTAACACTATATGGCCAGGCAGGTTTATATTATTACAATCCTTCAAAACCGTTGCAAAATCCCGAATTGCCAGTAAAAAGGAAGAAGCCTTTAAATTATAAAGATTAAACACACAGAAATATACATGAAAAATACGTTAAGATGCGCATTAATTGCTGTTTCGGCATTTGTAGGTATAAGCCAGGTAAACGCACAATGGACAGGCCCCAAAAAGAAGCGCGACACGCTGATTGAAGTAAAATATGGTTCGCTAACACCGCGCAACCGTACAGATGCCGATATGCAGGCCTTCCGCAGTTATGGTTTGGGCCAGTTTATCCACTGGGGCATTTATTCTATTGCCGGTAATGAGTGGAATGGTGTAAGTGCACGCGGTGGTGCGGCAGCTTCAGAGTGGATCCGCTCATGGGGTGGCCCAACTGCACCTAAAGACTGGACCAAAACTTACGATAATTTATACAAGCAGTTTAATCCAAAAGATTTTGACGCCAAACGCTGGGCCAAACAGGCTAAAGATATGGGGGCAAAGTATGTAATTTTTACCACCAAACACCACGATGGTTTTGCACTTTGGCCAACCAAATATTCGGATTACAACATTAGCAATACTCCTTATAAAAAAGATATTGTAAAGCAGATTGTTGATGCCTACACTGCCGAAGGAATTGATGTATACCTATACTTCTCCATTCTGGAATGGAACAACCCAAATTATATGGGTAGTGCGCCAAAAACTGATGAAGAAAAGGCAAAATTTGATAAATTTTTGCAGTACACGCGCAATCAGTTGTTAGAGCAGCTGAAGAACTATCCGCAGATTAAAGGTTTTTGGTTTGATGGTACTTGGGATGCTTCGTGGAAAAGTGCTTATCAGTTTACCTACAATTTAGAAAAAGAACTTCGCGAAAAACATCCGGGATTAATTATTGGTTCACGTTTTCGAAATGATGAACATGGATCGCGACACTTCGATTCGAATGGCGTTATACTGGGCGATTATGAGCAAGGCTGGGAACGTAAGTTGCCTGCAGAGTTCGAATGGTTAAACGGGCACGATTGGGATGCTGTAATGACTATTCCGCCAAATGGCTGGGGTTATATGAAAGATTGGTCAGGTATATACACCAAAACTACCGACGATTTGTTGGATATGCTGATGCATTCGGTATCGATGAACGGTAATTTTGTGTTAAACTTTGGTCCCGATGGTAACGGAAATATGCACCCCGAAGAAGATAAAATTGCGGCTGAAATAGGTCAATGGATAAAACAAAATGCAGAAGCTGTTTATGGCGTACGTCATGCTGCCTTAACGCCCTCAAAACTGGGCTATTTTACCCAAAAGGAAGATCAGTTGTACCTAACCGTTTTCAATAAGCCCGTTAATGGCATTGTACGTATTGCGGTACCTAAAAATGCTACGCAGGTTCCAGGTAATGCTGTACTGCTAGTCGGAGCTAAAAGCTTAACGTTAAAACAATCAGATATTGGAATCGACCTGGATAAGAATACTTATTTTGATGTTCTCCTTCCAAAAGATTTCCAGCCTGGCCAGGCCTTTGTAATCAAGATGAAGCTGGTTGCAGCAAAAACTAAAACAACAAAATTAATGGATGCCAAAATGTAATTGGACATCTTCTTTTGACATACTCAGTGAGTTGAAAACTTAATTAATGTAATTTAAATGGAGACAAAGTGGTAGTACAAGTCTTGGTTTATTAGGATATCCAATACAATTACCAGAGATATTGACTGTACGTAGGATTGGTGATCTAATGCGCAGCAGTATAAACATTTTGATTAGTTAGTTAATATTGCGTAGCGATGGATGTTGCTGCGCAATCCTTTTTTAAGCCCTCTTATTTGTAATGGAGATAAAAGAGAGCTAAGATTGTATCGCATGCATTGCAAATGCATATTTTTTCATCTTTACGGTAAACCAGATTAAAAATTTTTAGCCCTATTAATATTCATTTAAAACGGGTAGCCTCCTTTTAACAATTTCGTAATCCTAATTAACTACACCGGTAATAGCAGCTTTTCATCTTTGTATTATATTTCTGGAAGTTAAAACAATAACACATTAATCGGTTATTGCTTTACTATTTTATTGGCCTCATTTTTAACGAGGATAAATGAGCGTAGCGATTGTATCGCCACGCATTGCAAATGCATATTTCTCCCATCTTCGTTGTAAACGAGGATGATCAAGGGCAATATTGAGCGCTTCCGGGAAAGATAATTTAAGCGAAATAATATGAGACTGATTTCCTGTGTTGCGCTGTTGATGGTGATCCCGGCGGTAGCCTTACTGATTAAAGCAGATGACTTACCGGTTAATAAACCAGCTGTTGGAGATCAGCAACAGCCTAAAAAAAATATCCAGCGCTTAAACGTAGCACATTTATCGGCAACTCAGTCAACAGTAAAAGATAATTCAAGTAGAGATGAATCGTACAAAGCTGGTTGCAGTCCACGTTTTGATGGGCGAAGCTATTTCAGCTCTATTCCTTTATTTACCAAGCCATAATTAAGGCATTCTTGTGCCACAAAAATATATGAACAGACGATCGTTACTAAAGGGCGGCTTATTGGCCGGCTTTAGCTTGCCTTTAGTGGGCTTTAAAGATACATTGGCCGCACCTCTTGGCGGAAGTAAAAAAGCAAAAAACATCATCATGATGGTGAGTGATGGCATGAGCACAGGCACTTTAAATATGGCCGATTTATATGCCAGCCGCACTTTTGGCCGAAGCAGTAAGTGGTTAGGACTTTACCGCGACAATAAAGCCGTAAGGGCTTTAATGGATACAGCATCTGCCAGTTCGATGGTTACCGATTCTGCTGCTGCCAGCTCTTCATGGGGTGGAGGCATGCGTGTAAAAAACGGCTCGTTAAATGTGGGTATGAATGGCGAAAAACCACAACCTATTTTGCAGAAATTTAAAGAAAAGGGTAAAAAAGTAGGTTGTGTAACCACTGTGCCCATTACCCATGCTACACCTGCCGGTTTCTGTGTAAATATCGATAGCCGTGGCGGACAAGACCTGATTGCAGAAATTTACCTGGGTTTAAAATTTGATGTGATGATGGGGGGCGGAAGCAAGTATTTCGGTGAGAAAAGAGCTGGAGGGAATCTATTGCCTAAATTTTTAACCCAAGGATACAAAGTGGCCGAAAATCGCAACGAAATGCTGGCTTTGGATAAAACGAAACCTGTTTTAGGGCTTTTTGCCGAAGATGCATTGCCTTATGAAGTAGATAGATTGCACGATTTAGCGCTTCAAAAAGAAGTGCCAACCCTGGCTGAAATGACTATGAAAGCCATCGAGCTAATGAAAGATAATCCACAGGGTTTTGCTTTGCAAGTTGAAGGTGGAAAGGTTGATTGGGCAGCGCATTCTAATGATTTAGGTGGACTTATTTTCGATCAGCTGGCATTTGACGAAGCCGTAGGCAAGGTAATTGAGTTTGCCGAAAAAGATGGCGAAACACTGGTAATCATCACCACTGATCATGGTAATGCTAACCCGGGTTTGTTCTATGCCGATGAGGCCAATAAAAAGTTTGATAGTTTGCAACATTTTAAACATAGCAATACCTGGTTGCTGGGCCAGCTTAACCAATCGTTTAGTGAGCAAAAAATCATGGAAATGATTAAAGAAAACCAGGGTATTGAAATGAAGGCTGACGATATAAAATCGTTGCTGAACCATTTTAAAGAAATTGTTCCGGGAGAATTGTACAACGAATCTAACCTGCCGTTTTACGAATATGGTAAAATTCTGAGTAAATATACCGATGTGCAATGGGCCGGGATGAACCACACAGGAGATTACGTTGAGCTAACCATGTTTGGTCCGGGATCGGAAAAATTAAAGCCTTTCGTTAAAAATTACGAACTGCATAACTTTATGCTAAAAGCTGCCGAAATGCCCGAAAGCTTTCTGGTATCGGTAGGGAAGTAGTTATTGGTTCACTGGTTCATTAGTCATTCGTGCCATCTATAACCAAAATCGTCATTTCTAGCGGAGTGCAACGGAGTCGAGAATCACGCAGTGCTCAGCGAAGCTAAATCTATCTACGTGTAGCGAAACTGGGTACCACGCAGTGCTCAGCAAAGCTAAAACTACTTGGTAAATAAAAAACAATTCCTTCAGTCGATTAAATTCAGCTGAAGGAATTGTTATAGGAGCTTAGCTTCCAACTCCAAACGCTCAACTCCAAACTTAAAACTATTTACCTTCCCACCAGTTGAGTGGAAATTTAATTTCATCAACAGAACTGGCAATCATATCAGGTTTAAAGGCATAGTGGCCCAATGTATCTTTTGTCGATATGCCCGAAAGTACCAAAATGGTTTTGTAACCCATTTGCACACCACCCTGAATATCAGTTTCCATGGTATCGCCAATTACGGTAGTTTCGCTGGTTTCTAATCCCAAAAATTTACGTGCCGAACGCATCATTACCGGACTGGGTTTACCGGTTACAAAAGCTTTTCTTCCAGTAGCTTCTTCAATCATGGCGGTTGTAGCTGCAATACCTAAATTATTCCAGCCTGGTTTTTTTGGCGATGGATCGCGGTTGGTAGTAATAAATTTGGCTCCTGCCAGAATCATATCCACTGCACGTTGTACCATTTCGAGTGTAAAATTTCTTCCCTCGCCTAAAACTACAAACTCAGGGTCGGTATTTACCAGCGTAATGCCATGATCGTGCAAACTGCTCAGCAAACCACCTTCGCCCAATACATAAGCTGTACCATTGGGACTTTGGTCGGAAAGGAATTTTCCGGTAGCCATTGCGCTGGTGTACACATGGCTTTCCTCAACCTTTATACCTAAACCTTTCAGCTTGCGTACCACTTCGAGCGCAGTTCGTTGGCTGTTGTTGGTCATAAAAGCAAAAGGAATATCTTCATCGATTAAATGTTTAATAAATTTATCTGCGCCAAATATCAATTCCTCCCCGCTGTAAATCACCCCGTCCATATCTATTAATAAGCCTTGTTTCATGTTTTTTCGTCGATTTAATGTTCAGATGCAAACATAATATTTTCTTGTTCAATCCAGGTTAAGAGAATGTATTTGAAAGAGTTTATTTTGGATTTAAATTCCCTGCTGGTACAGCCTTAAGTGTATTTAATTTATTTAACATAAAGTTAATATAAGTGCTGTAGCGAACAGCTTTGCCGCTACGTGTTAATACAAAAACAAGATGATGAGAAACGCTTTCAAAACCACAGCTTTTATTTTATTGGTGCTGAGTACTTTAATGGCTTGCAAAAAGAAAACTTACGAATCATTGGGTTTTACAATTGATGAACAAAATTTAACGGAATGCCCGCAAGGGGCGATTTGTAGTTTCTTTTATGCCGATAATGCAGCGATGAGTGACAACAACTTAACCTTAACTAAGGGGCAATACCGGATATTTTGGGTAAGGAGCCAGGGCGATGGTCGAACTTATTGGTTGTATATGCAGGCACCAATGGTAGGTGACAAGTTTTTGCTTACCGATGCAGATGTTAAAGCGGGGAAAGTAAAATATATATCTTCCTGCCCGACCTGTTATGGCATAGAGTATAAAGCAATAAACGGAACGGTTAAAGGGATTAAGATTGCTAAAACTAATTCCTCACCCGAGAAATGGTTGATTGAAGCCAGTGTTGGGATTGGCGTTGAAGGTGCAACAGAACCTGTATCTACCGTTGCTTTTAAACAGTATTACTTTGCTGCGGTAGAGTAATTATAATCGGTTTTTTGATTTTAAATATATATCGGCGCCATTTTACGCCAGTAGTGGGGGCGGTGTGCATTGCTTTCCCAGGTGTGGAACTGGTTCGGAATACCTTTTTCCCAAAGTAAACTGCTCAGGTGTTGATTGCCATTTAAAAATGGATCGGTTTCACCAACTGCCAGTATTATTTCCATATTTCGTACTGCCGTTAACAAACGGTCGTCGCTGAGGTTAGCAATGTATTGGGCTGGCATGTTGAAATATACCTCTTCATTATGAAACCCGCTTAGCAAATCCTTAAAATCGCCTATGTTGTCGGTTAAATCGTATCTTCCGCTTATGCCAACAGCTTTTTTAAACAGCCAGGGATATTTCATTGCCAGATTAATGGCATGGTAAGCTCCCATGCTACAACCGGCAGTTTCTACATAGCCACTATTATTTTGTTGTTCAATAAAAGGTATTACCTCGTCTAGAATGTATTTTTCATACTGCAGGTGTCGGTTTATCCGTACCGATGGAAATACTCCGTCGTTATAAAAGCTCTCGCCATCAATGCTATCCAAACAAAATACCTGTATTTCGCCATTTTCGATCTGATGACTTAGCGATCCGATAATTCCCCAGTTTTCATAATCATAAAACCTTGCCATACGTGTGGGGAAAAAGATTACAGCCCTTCCGCTATGCCCGAAAACCAAAAGTTCCATATCTCTTTGTAGACTATGGCTAAGCCATTTATGGTATTCCCTTTTCATTGATTTAAATCTTTGAGGGAAAAATAGAGCTTCGATATTATCAGGATATTAATTAAAGGTAATGATTAACCTAATTTCTCCCTAACCGTTTGTGCCCATAGTCTATAACCCGCTTCGCTAAGGTGTAGTCCGTCGTGGTCATAAAAGGCCGGATCTGGATTTCCTTCTTTAGTGAGCATTTTCTTAAAAACATCAATAAATTTCCAGTTTCCGTTATGCTTAATGATCTCACTTTCAATCAGATTGTTGGTATACCTGAACTGATCGGCCATGTGCCAACGGGTTAAACTGGGTTTCAGTGAAATAAAATAACAAGGGAGATCAGTAAAACTGGCATTAGCTTTTACCATTAGTTGCTGAAAAAAAATGAATATCTCTTCCGGGTTTCTGCCATCGCCCAGGTCATTATCACCTGCATATACAACAAGTGCTTTCGGGCGGTAATTGGTCATTATCCTTTCAAAAAACCATACGCAGGCCGCCAGCGTAGAGCCACCAAAGCCCAGGTTGGTTACTTTAAAATTCGGGAAATCGTCTTCCAGGCTATTCCATAAGCGTATAGACGAACTACCATAAAATACAATACCAGGGTGTTCCCGATCTAACCAATGTGTTTTTTCTAATTGCTTAACCGCTTCTTCGTACCAGTACATATGGCTAAAGATAAAAAGATATGCGATTTGGAGAACTGCTGAATATGTTAAGTTTATGTAAATAGGCTTATTGGTTTAATAGTCCAACCCATAGCCAATGGTAGTCTCATCGATAGCGCAATCTTACCAACTCGCAGAAACCCCGTCTGATCATTGATTATTGAACATTGGTTATTACCAATCAATGGGCATTAAAGTTTAAACCCCTGATCTTCTGATGGGGGGAATAATTAAGTTAAAAATACAGACTACTCGCTGTAGTTTCTCTTGTTTGCATATACATGGTACCAGATATACAGTAACCAGATTAATATTACGGTGCTATAAACCAATTCGGGATCAAAAGTAGCATCCGTAGTTAATAAAGCAATAGAAGAGATCAGGGCAGTCAGGAAAAAATATAAAATATTTTTCATAACGTACTGATTTAATGAAATTTGTGAAGTAAATCTAATAAAAAATCTTCGTTTTGTCAAGAAGTAATCTTTTTTATTTGCATTTTAATGACGATTGATGTTTTTTGTTGAGCTTTTGAAAAGTAAATGATTTGATTTTTTGTCTGAAGATGATTAAATCGTGTGTTTTGTGTGATTTTTGTGTTAAATCTTTGATTAGTTATAGAAAAAATAAGCTATTCTCTAAGTATTTGCATTTGATTGTAGCAATCGTAGTTTTTTCTATTTTATGTGGCTTTCTGTCGTCGTGTTTATAGCTGTTTAATATGGAGTGGGAAAGGAATCAATAATTCCTGATTTTTTTTACGAGAATGGTTACAATTATCGCTGTTTAGCGTGAGTAATTCAAAAAAAAGTTAATTATCACAAAATTTTGGCAAGAGTTAATTTGTATTTTTTGTAAGTTTACCCGACACTAACCAAAAAAAACAATAACAAACACACACAATGATCAAATTTTCTTTAAGTTTAATTTACT
>Ga0157370_10008157_pt1 | contig 11327 bp, 3 predicted proteins | sample C35metaG_FD_113463 | JGI IMG/M metagenome (GOLD analysis project Ga0157370, IMG submission 113463) | Corn rhizosphere microbial communities from Kellogg Biological Station, Michigan, USA - C3-5 metaG | ecosystem: Host-associated > Plants > Roots > Rhizosphere > Soil | place: USA: Michigan... | reverse complement strand
CGAAATATAAAATAATGAATCAGGGAGCTTTACATTTCGATGCACTTTTATCCGTTAATAATTTTGATGCCGGTATCACTCGTATCAAAAATAGCATTCGTGAAGCTTCCGGAGTTGCAAAAAAAGAAGCTCAGGAAATGGATAATTCCTTCCGAGCCTTAGGAACAGCAATAGGTGGGTATTTTACAGCTCAATCTTTATTCTCATTTACTAAAGAACTTATCAATGTAAGAGGTGAATTCCAGAAAACTGAAATCGCTTTTTCAACCATGCTCGGAAGTGGTGATAAGGCTAAGGTATTGATGGGACAAATGGTTGATCTTGCAGCAAAAACACCATTTGATTTAAAAGAAGTTTCATCCGGAGCAAAACAATTACTTGCATTCCAGGTTCCAGCAAATGAAGTTGTTGACACTTTGACTAGAATGGGAAATATCGCTGCTGGATTAAGTGTTCCCATTTCTCGAATAAATTTGGTTTTTGGACAAGTAAAAGCTAAAGGGAGATTGATGGGTGATGATCTCCGTCAGTTTACTGAAGCTGGTATCCCGATGGTTGCTGAGTTGGCTAAAAAATTCAATAAAACAACTGCTGAAATATCTGATATGGTTTCCGCTGGTAAAATTGGATTTAATGATGTTAAAGAAGTTTTGTTTGCGATGACGAACGAAGGCGGAATGTTCTTTAACTTAATGGAAAAACAGTCAACTTCCTTATCCGGCCGAATCGCCAATCTTGGTGATAACTGGCAACAAATGTTGAATAAAATAGGAGAAAGTAATGAAGGTGTTTTGTATGGCGGAATTGAAGCTTTAAACTATTTAATTGAAAACTATCAGCAGGTTCTCAATACTATTGAAAGTTTAATCGTTGTTTATGGAAGTTATAGAACGGCTTTAATAGTTACATCTGCAGCGCAAAACTTTGCTAACAGAACAGTTCAATCTGAGATTGCATTACTAAGTATTTCTGAAAAAATGAAGCTTGGTCGTGCAATGGTAACTCAAAGACAAGCAGAAGCTACAGCGAGAGATACAGCCGCTGAAGTTTCAAACATTCAAGCTAAGTATAGATCTTTACAAGCGGACGTTTCAGCGTTGTCTATTAAAAAACAAGTTGCAATTCAATCTGGAGTTGTAGCAACAGCAAAAGCACAAGAAGCAAGAATTCAACTCGCTTTAGCTAGAATGGAATTATCATCTATTCAAGCAACCGGAACAGCAAGACAGATAGAATTAGCTCAAAAAAGAGTGGAAATTGCTCAAAATACTGTTATTTCAACTCAAGAATCAGCGGCAATTGCTAGGAAGTCTACTTTAGCAGTAACAAGTCAATTTTTTACTGCAAAGCAACAATTAGAAAATACAGCTAAAACTCTTGGCGTAGCAACAACTGCCGCTGCAACTGCTGCGGAAACAGCAGAAACAGCAGCAAAAACAGCCAATGCATTAGCAACTACAAGGTTAACAATTGCTACAAGGTTAAGAACTGCAGCTACTCAGTTAGCTACAATGGCACAGGCATTATTAAATGCCACTATGCTTAACAATCCAATTGTAATAGTAATTGCCGCTGCCGCTGCTTTAACCTACGCATATTTCCGTCTTAGAGACACTTCTACAGCTTTAACGATCGCAGAAAAATTATTAAATGACGAAAGGGAAAAATCAACCAAATTAATTGATGATTTAAAAAATAAAACACAAGAATTAACTGCAGTTATTAATTCTGATACATCTACCAAACTTCAACAATATGAGGCATACAAACAGATGCAATCTATGTATCCGGATATGCTTAAAGACATGGATGTTGAAACATTCAAAAAGTTAGGAGCGACGGAAGCGCAGAAAAAATTAAATGCAGAGATTGACAAGTTTAGTACACTAAATCTTAAAAAACAAATTGAAAATTCAAATAAAAGCATTGATGATCTAAATGTAAAAATTGCGGAGTTAAATGAAAGGCTAAAAAAGAGAGATGGTGACAGTGGAATTTATTTAAATGAATTAGAATTAGCAAAAAAGAATCTCGAAGCACAAAAAATAAATCTTGAAAAGTATAATGCTGAATATAGACAAAGACTGGAAAATGAAAAAATTTCATCAATGTCATTAGAGCAGCAAAAGAAATATTGGGAAGATCAAATAATCTCTATTAGTAATCAAATTTCCGGACTAGAAAAAAGTAATTCAAAAAAAGCTGAGGGCATTGACAAGCTTAACAATATGAATTCCTTGATTAAGACAACGTCTGTAAATTTACTTAATTGGAATATTTCACCGCTTTTAAGTCAATTGGAAAGAGCTCGTAATGAAGTTTTCAAAATTAATAATGTAAGTAATCCAAACATTGACAAGAATAAAGCTTTTTGGGAACAACAAAGAAAAGCCGCAGAGGATTTAGTGGCAACAATGACAACCTCACAAAAAGGTAGTCCTGCATGGAATGACGCTGCTAAAAAATGGAAAGAAGCCGATGCGGAGCTTAAGAAATACGACTTATCTGATAGACAGTTATTAAAAGACGAAAAAGCTAGAGCGGCTGAAAGAAAAAAACTTGATAAAGGTGCAGAAAAATCATTTTTACAAGGTTCTTTAAAAAGTTATGATCAGAAAATTAATTTGCTTGAAGAAGCTTTATCAAGATCTAATGGAGACACTGTTAAGTTGAGGTATTTTGATAAATATGGAAAGGAAAGAAATTCGGAAGAAGTTAGAAGCGTTAAGTCTGTACAGGACGAACTTGTAAAACTTAGAGAAGATAGAGCTGAAAGAGAAAAATTAATTGAAGTTAAGTCATTTAAGGACACGCTTGAAGAAGCGGAGCGCCAATGGAATAACTATTATAAAATGGCTGAATTCTACGGTAAAGAATCGGCAAATGCTCAATATAAGGAATTGTTCAAAGGTTCACAAAGCTATCTGGAATACCTTGAGAAAACGCAAACAGCATTAAGCTTTAAAAAAGACTCTGGGCAGCTTTTTACAGAAACGGATAAAAATAACCTGGTTGATATAACTGATAAAATAAATCAACTAACCGGAGTAAAAACACCTTTAGAGAACTTTAAAAAAGATATTGAAAACTCTTTAAAAGAATTACCAGCGTTAACTGATCAGATTACTCTTTTAGATCAGGAATTAGCGAAAGCACAACTACAAGAAGGTAATGTAAACACTTCTGAGTTATTAGGTAAAACTAATCTGATTAAAGAAAAAAAAGAAGAAATTCTAAATCTGCAAAAAGATCTTTACAGAGAATTTCTTAATGAGCAAAAAACTTTTGAAGATAAAAAAAATGAAGTTGAGAAAAAATATTCTTTAATTCGAGATGAAATTGCCAAAAACCAAGCTATTACTGAAGCAGAAAGGTTGCGGCAATTAAATGCTTCTTACAAAAAAGAAGGTGAGGAAGTATCTGAATTAAATCTTGAGGCAATAAGAAAAACTGATTTGTGGAAGAAAGCTTTTGGAGATCTTAGTACTTCCGGTGTTTCTTCACTTAAAAGGTTAAAAAAATACCTTGTTGACTATTTACAAGCAAACAAAAATTTACCACCAACTGAAGTCGAGGCAATTTCTAATCAGATAAAAAATATTGAAAACTCTTTAAAAGAAGATCCTTTTGAAAAAATAAGTCTTGCCACTCAGAATTACAAAAATAAACTTGACGAATTAGGTAAAGCAGAAAAAAAATTTGGTAAAGATAAGCCAGAGTTTAAAGCAGCTTTGGATGATACGAGGCTTGGTTTTATCGGAATAATGGAAGCTGCTGATGATGCTGCTCAATTTATGCTAAATGCTGTAGTGACTTCTATTGATGCTTTTGGTGGTATTTCAGACGAGGCTAAGCAGACAATTGGAGAGATCCAAAATCTTGCAGAAGGTGTTATTAGTGCAGTAAAAGGTTTCTATTCTGGTAATTATGGCGAAGCGGTAACCGGGATAGTACAAGCTTTATCCGCTTTAGGCAAATTGATGAATGGTGATTTTGACAGAGAAAGACATATAAAAACATGGCAAATAGCGGTTGATGAATTAAAAGATTCATATCAAAATCTCCTATATGTTATTGAGAAAACAGCAGGCGAGGATCAGATAAAAAATCAAAGAGAATTAATTGCAAATTTAAAAGAACAACAAAAGGTTCTAGACAAAATGCGTTCTAGCGAGGCGGATAAAAAGAATCATGATACAGGCAAAATCGCAAGTTATACACAGCAAATAAATGAAATAAGCCAGCAAATCAAGGAACTTATTGATGATTTTCAATCTAGTATAACGACAACGGAATTTCGTGAATTATCACAGAGGTTATCAGACGCTTTAATAGAAGCTTTTGGAAAAGGAGAAGATGCAGCTTCATCATTTGAAAAGGTTGTAGATGATGTAATGAGAAATGCAGTTGCCAATGCATTAAGAATAAAGATATTGGAGCCAGCTGTTAAAAGCATGGTTGATAGTATTTATACATCAATGGGTTTTGGTGGTAATTCTGGCGCAACAGCCGAGCAAGCGGCAATGCTTAAAGATTATAAAGATCAAATTGCTGAAATAGATAAAAAACTACCTACTGCAAATAGCATTATTGCATCTGATTTAAACAATCTTAAAAATTATCTCTTAGATAAAATAAAGATCATTAACCAACAAATTGCAGCTAATGCAATGTCGGGTTCTTTTGACGGACTTACTAAAGAGGAGCGTGATAAAATAAAAGAGCAAGGGGTTAGTGCTATGCAACAATACACCGCTGCGCTTCAACAATATGAGGACTTATTCGGTTCTGCTGCTGAAAACGCTCAAGGTATGAAAGGCGATATCAAAGGAATTACCGAGAAAACAGCCGGAGCACTGGAGGCACAATTCAACGCTGTTCGTATTAATATAGTTGCAATCCTAAAAATTCATCAGGCAAATCAGAATACGTTCAAAAATCAGCTTAATGTATTAAGTCAAATTGAAGTCAATACTAGAAGGTTGCACACTATTGATAAAACTTTGGCTGAGATGAACGCAAAAATGAAAAAATCACTAGCAGGAGTACCATAATGAAAACGAAAAATATTTTAAACTTGGCAAAGAAGCAAAATCTGTGTAAAGATTATCAGGAGAAAATGAAAAACGATTCTTCACTTGAAAGTCTTTGCGAAATGTATTTCGAAGGTGACGATTGGAGTATGGAAAATGACTTCCCGGATATTGAAACCTTAAGAGCTTTCAAAGGCAAATCTGACATCTATGGACTTCATACTGATTATATAGGTAGTAATAAAAGTGAGTTTGAAGCAGCTTACTTCGGAAATTCTATTGTTGTTCTTACTTATGATCAATTTTCCATAGGTAAATTGATTTTAAGACATAATACTAAGGCGAAAATAAAAGCTTCCGGAAACGCAATACTAATAATCAATATTCTGGATAATGCAGAGGTAGAAATCGAATGCATGGAAAAAGCTTCGGTAACTGTTTTTCAATATGATAGTAATCAAGTGAAAAGCACTGGAAATGTAAAAGTTCACAAATCAACCTTTAAAAGATGAGTGAGGTAAAGTATTTTATCAACAATAAAAACTTCCGTGATTATGGAGTTTATGTTTCTGATTCTATTGGTCTCACTGATGCTTTGGAAAGAAAAGCTGTTCAATCTTATGATTGGGCGGAATATCATGGTACTTCTCCGGATTTAAGAAATGCAAAATATAAAGAAAGGAAAATTCAATTAAAGTGTTTTGTTGATGGTGAGAATTGGGAAGTTATGAATGCACGGTTTTTAGATTTTAAAAATCAATTTACCAAAACAGGAACTCAAAGACTTCATATTGTTCCTTTCAAATTTAAAACTTTGGCTTACGAAGTTTATATGCAGGAAGATACCGCTTTGGAAAAAACTTTCAGAAATGGTAGAATGGTGGGTGTGTTTACTATTAATCTTATCGAACCTAATCCGCTTAAAACGGTATTAAAAACTTCATTAGATAAATTTAAGCTTTCATACGAATCGACAACCGAAACAGAAATATTCTTTGGTGACGGAACAAAACAAACAGCCAGAGGAAATGTAAACTTCGCCAAAAATTATGAATCGCCATCTTATGAAAGCTCAGGTATAAACTTGATTTCAGTAAGTGCTGTGAATGTAGTTTTCTATTTAGCTTACACAATTCCCACCACCAAAACATCTTTGAGATTTTCAGTTGAAGTAAATATTACAGCACCAAAAGATTTGATTTTGGTAGTGATTGGAAGAAAGTCGGATAATACCTATTCAGCAGTTGCAATTTCTGAAATAACTAATGGAAAAACGGAATACAACTCTCTTGAGGCTTTTGCTGAATTGAATATGTCTGATTACGGAAAATTCATTTATAAAGTTCTGGATTCAGATGGTAACGAAATAAGCAATCTGACCTACGGAAATGCAAAAATCGAAACAGCCGAAATAATAGGAGAATGGCAGGATATGATTGGAAAAGAAAAGATAATCATCATCGCCGGAAATATCGAAGAAATTAAAAAATTACAAACCGAAGCAGAAATACTTTGGGAAAAAATATAAAAATAAAAGACAATGCCAGATTTAGATCAAATTAATATTATTGTAACGGATATTATTCCACCTGATAATTTTGCAACTGTAGATGCAGGAGTAAAAGTTGGAAACACCTACACAAAAGAACAGGATAATGAATGGAGAAAAGAAGTTCAAAATACTGTTAAATCTGGAATTGTTGGGGTTCTAAAACCAAATACTCCATATGACGCTGTTAATTATCCTTATCCCAAGCCTTGGGCTCAAGGTGATGCAGATTTATATGAAAAGTATGATGTACATGAATCAGGTAATTTTCCAAGCGCAAAAAATGTGAACGGAGATCCTTTAGAGGTTTTCCCGCAAGAACTTGAAAATGCAGAAGTGCAGATATGGATTAAAAATGCAGTTGCAGAAAAGGTTGTGAAATCATTACCTCAAGCTTTAAATTATATCTTATCTTTTGATGATCTTCATTTTCCAGTAACTAATGCAGCTGCAGAAAAAGTGCAAACAATTTATGATGGAGTTTATTATCAATTGAAAGATGGTGAAACTTCAACGATTGCTGATTTGCCATTAACATCTGATAAATGGCAGGTAATTGCTCCGAAAAAATATGATTCATATGTGGAATTTAGCGGTACTGAATCTTATATTCAGTTAATTGCAAATGATATCATCGCTGGTGGTGACGTTGCGGAAACATATGTTTTTGATGTCTTTTTGCCTTTAGCGCCTTTTAGTAATAGTGTTTTAGCAACCGGTGTTGATGGTTCACTCATGATTCAATTAAGTGGAAATAATTTATTACTTACAAAATCTGGAGTAGCTACAATGTTTAGTTTTGACATTTCGGCATATTCAAATTCAAGAAGAACATTAGTTGTAGCAAGGACACTTACAACATATGATCTTTACATCAATGGCAATCAAATTTCTAAAACAAGCGTTAATGGGTATTCTTCAATGATAGCATCTCAATATATGAATATTGGAGGGTATGACGGAGTTATTTTAAGCATTCCAATAAAGCTTTTCAATTTTTTCAAAATTAATAGAGCTTTGTCAGCAGGTGAAATTGAGAGTCTTGAAAACAGCATTGACAGCTATTCAGATGAGTCGGTATTTAATTTAAAAAATAATGCGATAGGATTTGATTTTTGGCAAGATGTCAATGGTTTTGCTGAAACAACAGAATTCAAAAATGTAACAGGTGTAAATCCTAATTTTATTTATAATAAAGAAGCAAAAATCTCTTTGTTAGCGCGTCTTCCTGATACAATCAATGCAGCAACGGGGAAGGAGTTGAATATCTATTGGGGAAATATTCTTTCGGATTATAAAAATTATAAAGTAGAATTGATTATTCCTGGAACAGACAGCCCATTGAATAAGGTTAGAAATATGAACGATTGTATGCGAATTACATATACTACTGCAGGAACTTATTCAGGAATTTTAAATTTATATGATTTTTCTGGAAAATTAATTGAATCAAAAACATTGAACATTGTTGTTTCTGCTTCTAATGCAGGCACTGGAACTATTCAAATTATGGATGTTGGTGATTCTACAATGGACGATGCATTAATGTTAAGTCCCGGAGTTCCTTACTATGATCATGAAGGCCCTCAAATTACAAAAACTATTCATGATGAAATGGTTTCTAGCGGCGGACCAGTGCCATTGATGATAGGGCATAAAAGAAATTATCCTCCTTATTATCATGCCGGTATGGCTGGATGGAGATCAGCGGATTTTTTAAATTCCAATTCTCCATTTTGGGACGGCACCGCAAACAATTTCACACAATATGTTACTGAACAAATCGCAACGATACCGGGAGCTGTTAACAGAATTGATGTTATGATTTATCAGATTGGAATAAATGATCTCAAAGTAACTGCTGGATATCCTCAGGCGGTAATAGATAATATAAAAACATTTGTAAATCAATTTTTAGCTGAATATCCGTCTGCAAAGGTTATCGTAGGGATTCCAGCAAGCGGATGTGACATGACTGGATATAGTGAACATTTTTACAATTTAGGAAGCTTTATAGACTTTACTGCAAAAATGCGTGAGCTACAAAAATTAATGATTGAAAATTTTGATAATGGAACGTTCTTACCTAATGTTTATCTAGCAAATGCTGGTCAATGTATTGACAGGGTTTATGGTTTTCCTTACAAACAGGTTCCAATAAGTTCAAGAGTTACAGAAACAATTTTACAGCATTGGGACTCGGTTCACCCAAACGAGTTCGGATATAATCAAATGGCTGACTGCTACTTTGCACGAATCAAATCAATCATTTAATGAACAATCTAACACTATACAGAAATAGCACACCTCTTTTCAATTTAGTTGAAAGGGGGAAGCGTTCTGTTGAATCAGCTGCGATAAGTAAAGCTCTGCTTTCGGATGATACTTTGACTATCAGGATGAAATCGAGTTCAGTTCTGGATATTAAAATCAATGACTACTTTCTTCTGTTTGGTTCAATTTACAGATTGAATTCTTTACCGAATGTCAACGAAATTAGTGAGACTGAATACGAGTACGATATTATCGCACAAGGTTTAATGTATGATATGCTTCGTTGCAAGTATTTCAATGCGGACGGAACCGGTCAAAAATTTAACTTAGAATTTCCATTAATCGGAACTATTGAAACATTTTTGATTTGTCTTAAAAATAATATGCAAAGGCTTTCTTTGGATTGGGAAATCGGAAACTTCACGAACGCTGAAACCAAAACAATCACTTTCGGTGATGATACTTGTCTTTCGGCCTTACAGAAAATTTGCGATGAATTTAAAGTAGATTTCTGGGTTAAAATTGAGAATGATAAAATATTAATCCATACCGGAGATTTCGGGCGAAAATTACCGCTTAATTTCGAATATGGAAAAGGTAAAGGATTGTACGGATTAAACCGTTCAAATGTTGACGATAATGATATTATCAATAAGCTTTATGTTTTGGGCGGAACTGAAAATATTCCCAATGGTTACAGAAACTTTTCTACCAATTTATTACTTCCAAATTCAGATTTTATTGAAGATCAAAACCTCATCAATAATTTCGGATTAAAAGAAGGATCTATTACTTTCGATGAAATATATCCGAAGAGAACCGGAAAGATTACTTCTTTAGGAGATACGAAATTCAAGTTTGTAGATTCTGGGATGGATTTCGATTTGAACGCAAAAGAATCCGATAATGTTACGACTAAATATCTGATTGCGGGCACATCAGCAAAGGTATATTTCAATACTGGTAATCTTGCAGGCTATGAATTTGAGATAAAAAAAGGTGGTTATAGCCATACAACGAAAACATTTGAGATAATTCCTTTCACAAATGATTCGGGGCAGAAATTCCCCGATGTTGATTCTGAGGCTTTTCAATTCGCTTTAGGTGATGAGTATGTAATTTTAGATATCGTCATGCCTCAGACCTACATTGATAATGCTGAAAATGAATTACTGGTAAAAGGTCTTGAGCAATTTGAGCTCCATAAAAACGCAAAAGTTTCTTATGATTTAGAAATAGATCCCGCTTACATGGAGAAAATCGGGATCGGAAACTTTGACATCGGTGATTATGTGACAGTAGTTGATAAGTCTCTAGGAATTAATAAAATGCTTAGGATAAATTCTACAACCGTGACATTTATTGAAGGCGGAGTTTATAAACCTTTTAATTATAAAGTTACAATTGCTGATTCTTACGAGATTAATTACGCTTCACAAGTTATTCTGGACGTAAAAACAATTAAAAATGTTTTATCAATTACTAATCTTGGAAACATAAACTACTCTAAATTAGGATTAAAAACCACTCAGGAGCTTCAAAACCTCGCTTTTGATACTGATGGCTACTTCTGGCCGGAAAACATCAAGCCAAATTCGATTGAAACAAATATGCTGACTGTTGGAAGCCAATCCCAGCAATTAAGTTGTTCCGTAGTTTTCGAGCTGATGATCGACGGAAATAAAAACAAGGTCAAGGCTAATGCTGGTGTAATCTATTCTCAGACTTTTAATAAAACATGGAATATTGCTGAAAACAATGTGACACTTCCGGATGACGGGTTTAGATATGTTTATGCAGTTTGCTCGAAAACCGGAACTGATGCTGTAATTGAATTTACGCAAGAAAAAATCAAGTTTGATGATGATGTAAATGACTTTCATTTCTTGCTTGGAATACTTCATACAGTCGTTGATAATGTAAGAGTTTTATCTATCACTATTGGCACAAGTACAATCAACGGAGGGCTTATTAGAACTGGTATTGTTTCCTCATTGGACGGCCAAATGACAATAAATCTTGACACCGGTGTTATTAAAGGAAAAATAAAATTCAATGATGGATCAGATGGTTTCACTTCTGTTGATAATGGACTTTTAGTAACACAAGTTTTAGAACTTGGAACAGATACAGTAAGAAACGCTTTTGTTTCAAGCCTTACCGATGATGGAGACACAACCGGAACGAGCGTAAGATTTGGAGCAGGTGCGGATTACAGCAATAGAAATACAGCACCATTCAGAGTTCAGCAAAACGGAAAAATGATTGCGGAAAATGCAAAGATCATAGGAGAAATTACCGCAACATCAGGAACATTTACAGGAACTGTTTACGCAACTGATGGTACGTTTTCAGGTGTTATAAATGCTTATTCGGGAACATTCGGAAGCGTATTAACTAATAAATACTTTCAAATAACATCAAACGGTATCGAATCACCACAAGGATGGATTATAACTGGTGACCATCTT
>Ga0157370_10008153_pt1 | contig 11329 bp, 9 predicted proteins | sample C35metaG_FD_113463 | JGI IMG/M metagenome (GOLD analysis project Ga0157370, IMG submission 113463) | Corn rhizosphere microbial communities from Kellogg Biological Station, Michigan, USA - C3-5 metaG | ecosystem: Host-associated > Plants > Roots > Rhizosphere > Soil | place: USA: Michigan... | reverse complement strand
GCGAAGGGAGGGGGCGGAGTTCCATCGATTGCTTTCTTTCGGATTGCGGCCAGATTGTTACAACATGTTTGCGCCGATCATAGACAGCCGAAAGGGTGGCTGCCTCAGGGGTTAGTACTAAGGGCAACAGTTTTGCGGCAAACGCGCAACGCCGGCAGGTATCTCGTTCGGAGATACGCAGGTCTTCAATCCATATGAATCTTGCGTGTTAACCCGCTGCGGCGAGGGCTCGCGCCGACGCGACCATCGTCGGCATTCCAAAGCGAGAGACAACACCCATGAGCACACCCGCAATGACACAACCCTACGGGGGCCGCTTCGACAGCACCTCCGACGCGGTCTACCGCAAGGTCAGCTGGCGCCTGATACCGCTGCTCTTCCTCTGCTACATCGTGGCCTACCTGGACCGCGTGAACGTCGGGTTCGCCAAGCTGCAGATGCAGGGCGACCTGCAGTTCAGCGAGGCGGTGTATGGCCTGGGTGCCGGTATTTTCTTCGTCGGCTATTTCCTCTTCGAGGTGCCGAGCAACGTGGTGCTGCACCGCGTAGGCGCGCGCCGCTGGATCGCGCGGATCATGGTCACCTGGGGGCTCCTCTCGGCAGCGACGATGTTCGTGAGTTCGCCGATATCGTTCTATGTGATCCGCTTCCTGCTCGGCGCGGCCGAGGCGGGCTTCTTCCCCGGGATCATCCTGTACCTCACCTACTGGTACCCGGCTGCGCGGCGCGGCAAGGCGACCTCGCTCTTCCTCGCGGCGATTCCGTTCGCGGGCATCCTCGGCGGGCCGATCTCGGGCTGGATATTGCAAGGCATGAGCGGCGTGCATGGCTGGGCCGGATGGCAGTGGCTCTTTCTCTTGCAGGGCCTGCCGACAGTGGCGCTGGGCGCGGTCGTGTGGCGCTACCTCGACGACCGCGTGAAAGACGCCCAATGGCTCACGCCGGCCGAGCGCGAACTCATCGCCCGCGACATCGCGGCAGAAGATGCGGGCAAGTCCGAAGCGAAGATCCTCACCGTTCTGGCCAATCCACGCGTCTGGCTCTTGGCGCTGGTGTACTTCTCGTTCGTCTCGGGGCTCTACGGCATCTCGTTCTGGCTGCCGAGCATCATCAAGGCGATCGGCGTGAAGGGCGCGCTCGACATCGGCCTCGTCAGCGCCATCCCGTGGGCCTTCGGCGTCGTCGCGATGTACCTGGTGGCGCGCAGTGCCGACCGCCGGCTCGAGTACCGCTGGCACAGCGCCATCGCGGCCGTGGTCGGTGCCGTGGGGCTGGTGCTGAGCGTGGCCTTCCACGGCAACGCGGTGTATGCGATGGCGGGGCTCACGCTCGCCACGATGGGCATCATGGCCACGCTGCCGATCTTCTGGGGCATGCCGACCGCGTTTCTCGGCGGTGCGGCGGCCGCGGCGGGCATCGCCTTCATCAACTCCTTCGGCAACCTCTCGGGCTTCAGCGCGCCTTTCATGATCGGCCTCATCAAGGACGCGACGCAGAGCACCGATGCGGGCCTGCACATGCTGGCCGCGCTGCTCGTCATCGGCGCGGTGCTCGTGCTCTTCGTCAAGCCGCAAGCCGCTTCACCGAAGAAGCGCTGAGGCGTTCCCCCGCACCGCGGCATTCGCTCGCGGTGCTTCTCCAGAGTTCAAGAAAGAAGACCCCATGGATGCGGTTGTGAGTTCCCCTGCGCGCGCGAAACGCCGCGCGCCATCGAGCGAGTTGATCGCGTTGCTGCAACGCCGTTTTGCCGAGCGCTGCTCGACCAGCCAGGCCGTGCTGCTGCAGCACGGCACCGACGAATCGGCCTACCTGCCTCAGCCACCCGATGTGGTCGTCTTCGTGCAGAGCACCGACGAGGTGGCCTTCGTCGTCAGGGCCTGTGCGCGGGAGCGCGTGCCGGTCATCGGCTTTGGGGTGGGCTCGTCGGTCGAGGGGCACCTGCTCGCGGTGGAGGGCGGCGTGTGCGTCGACTTCTCGCAGATGAACAAGGTGCTGGCCATCCGCCCTGGCGACCTTACGGCCACGGTCGAGGCCGGCGTGACGCGCGGCCAACTGAATGCGGCGCTGTCGGAGAGCGGCTTCTTCTTCTCGGTCGATCCGGGCGCGGACGCATCCATCGGCGGCATGGTGGCCACTGCCGCTTCGGGCACGAACACCGTGCGCTACGGCACGATGCGCGACAACCTCGTGAGCCTCACCGTGGTCACCGCCAACGGCGACGTGGTGCGCACCGCGTCGCAGGCGCGCAAGAGCTCGGCGGGCTACAACCTCACGCAGCTGTACTGCGGCTCCGAAGGCACGCTGGGCCTCATCACCGAAGCGACCGTGCGGCTGCACCCGCACCCCGAGGCCTACGCAGCGGCGGTGGTGCATTTCCCGACGGTGGCCGCGGCGGTCGATTGCGTGATCGAGTCGATCCAGATGGGCGTGCCGCTCGCGCGCGCCGAGATGCTGGATGCGCTCACGATTCGCGCCGTCAACGCGCACAGCCGCACTTCGCTCAGCGAGAACCCCACGCTGTTCCTGGAGTTCGGTGCGAGCAAGGCGCAGATCGACGAGCAGTCGGACATCGTCCGCGAGATCGCTGCCAGCCACGGCGGCGGCGAGTTCCAGTGGGCCAATCTGCAGGAAGAGCGCTCGCGCCTGTGGACGCCGCGCCATCACGCCTACTTCGCCTGCCTGCAGCTGAAGGCAGGCAGCCGCAGCCTGACCACCGATGCCTGCGTGCCGTTGTCCGCGCTCGCGCAATGCGTGGAAGAAACGCAGGCCGACATCGCAGAGCACGGACTGCTCGCGCCCGTGTTCGGCCATGTGGGCGACGGCAATTTCCATTGCCTCGTGCTGGTCGACCCGAACAACGTGCAAGAAAACGAAGCCGCCGAAGCCTTCAGCCATCGGCTCGTGCAGCGCGCGCTGCGCCACGGCGGCACATCGACCGGCGAGCACGGCGTGGGCCTTCACAAGATGCAGTACCTCGTCGAGGAACACGGCGTGCACACCGTCGGGCTGATGCGCGCGATCAAGCAGGCGCTGGACCCGCACGACATCTTCAATCCCGGAAAGATCATCGGCCCGGCCGAGTCTTTTCCTCTTCACCAGGAGACATAAAAAATGAAAGCCAGGCACACGCTGGTCTCGATCGCGGTTGTTGTGTTTGCGGCCGGTTGCGGCGGAGGCGGGGCCAACGGGGGCTTCTCGCCGCTGCCGCTTCCGGCCGCTCCTCCTGCACAGCCGCCCGCTGCGCCGCCACCGCCGGCCGCATCGCTTGCCGAGAAGTGTCCCGCGCTCAAGGGGCGGGCGCTGGCCGCGGGCGCTGTCGTCATCGACGATGCGAAGGTCGTCGCCGCGAAGACGCCGCAGCCCGAATACTGCGTGGTGACCGCGAGCTTCAAGGGCTCGACGCTGCGTTTCGAGGCGCGGCTGCCGACCTCGGGCTGGAATGGCAAGCTCGCCTTCATTGGTGGCGGCGGCTTCGACGGCCAGATGCCCACGGCCACCGCCGCGCAGTTCAGCGAATCGATCCTCACCGAGCGTTATGCGACGGTCGGCACCAACGGCGGCTACGACTACCCGGGCGCCACCGATCTCAACTACTTCAAGGGCGAGTTCGCACTCGATCCGGTCAAACTCCTCGACTTCACGCAGCAGTCCGAGCATCGCGCGCTGCCCCCGGGCAAGGAGGTGATCGCACAGTTCTTCGGCACCGCACCGACGCGCAGCTACTTCGAAGGCTGCTCGATGGGCGGGCACGACGCGATGATGCAGGCCCAGCGCTTTCCCGAAGACTTCGACGGCATCGTGGCGCGCGCGCCGGCCGGCAACATCATGGGCCTCTTCATGCAGTTCAACCGCATCGCCAGGCAGGTGCGCGTGCCCGCCAACGCATTGAATCCGGCCAAGCAGACGCTGCTGGCCAACGCGGTGCTCGCGCAGTGCGACGGGCTCGACGGCGTGGCGGACGGCATCATCTCCAGGCCCGCGGCTTGCACCTTCGACGCGACGGCGCTGCGCTGCGCGGGCGGTGCGGACACTGGCGACAGCTGCCTGTCCGATGCGCAGATCGCCACCGTGAAGACCATCACCTCGCCGGTCGCGACATCGGACGGTGCGTGGTCGCACACGGGCTACAACTTCGGCGCGGAGAACTCGCCCAAGGGCTGGGGTGAATACATCTGGCCGCAGGCGGCGTTCGGCGGTGCGTCGGTACAGGGGCTTTTCTCCGATGGCTTCGTGCGCTCGTTCATCACGCGCGATGCAGCCTTCGACACCGCGACCTGGAACCCCGACCAGTGGCTCACGCGCATGGGCATCGTCGGCGGCATGTTCAGCGCGGCCGACCCGGACCTCGGGCGCCTGCATGCGCGCGGCGCGAAACTGATCATGTGGAACGGCACCAACGACACCTCGGTGAGCGCGCGGGACAACGCGCGCTACTACGAGCAGGTCGTCGGCACCCTGGGCGCGCAGAAGGCGGACGAGACGGTCGAGCTTTTCCTGGCGCCCGGCGTGGGCCACTGCTACGGCGGCGCGGGGCCCGACAAGGTCGACCTGCTGAAGGCGATGTCCACCTGGGTGGAGCAGGGCGTGCCCGTCTCGGCGCAGAAGCTGGTGCACCGCAAGGTCGATGCGGCGGGCGCCACCACGATGGCGCGCCCGATGTGCAAGTACCCGGCGTATCCGCGCTACAAGGGCACGGGCGATGCGAACGATGCGGCGAGCTTCGATTGCGTGAACTGACGAGCGCCTCACCGAGATCACGGTCCTAGAATGACCGCCCGCCCGTTGCACCCCTGCAGCCGGCGGCCGGAGACACGCCGATGGAGTTGCGCCAGTTCAAGTATTTCGTCGCCATCGTGGATTGCGGCAGCCTCTCTCGCGCGGCGCAGCAGCTCTTCGTGGCGCAGTCGGCACTGAGCAAGCAGATGGCCGAGCTCGAAGGCGAACTGGGCACGCCGCTGCTGCTGCGCAGCCGCAACGGCGTGACGGTGACCGAGGCGGGCAAGGTGTTCTACGAATACGCGCAGGGCATCACCAAGCAGGTCGGCGATGCCAAGGCCGCGGTGCACGTGGCGGCCGATTCGGTGGTGGGTTCGGTGGTGGCGGCGCTGCCGCAGAGCGTGTCGCCGATGATCGCGCTGCCGTTGATGCGCGCGGCCGCGCGGCGCTACCCGGACGTGGTGTTCCACCTCAACGAGGAACTCACCGGCAACATGGCCGACCAGTTGCTGCGCGGCCGTGTCGACGTGGCGATCTTCTCGCCCACCATGCCCGTGGAAGACATCGCCTTCACGCCGCTGGTGGAAGAGGATTTCGTTTTTCTCGAATCGCCGCAGGACCCGCATGCACTGCCGCCGGGCGATGTGAGCATCGCGCAAGCCACGGCGCGTCCGCTGGTGTGGCCTGCCAATGCGCATGGTCATTGCACACGCTGGCTGGTGGATGCGGTGCTCGAGGCGGCGGGCCAGCCGCCGGCGCGCGTGGCGGCGGAAATCAACTCGGTCTACACGCTGAAGGCGGCGGTCGAAGCGGGGCTCGGCGCAACCATCATGCCGCTCGGCCTCGCGCAGCGCGAGGTGCGAGAAGACCGCCTGAGGGCGCACCGGATCGATTCGCCTGCGATGTTTCGCACGCTCGGGCTGTGCGTGTCGGTGCACCTGCCCACGACGAATGCGAAGCGTGCGATCTGCAACTTGATCGGCGACGTGATCCGCGACCTCTGCACCAGCGGGCAATGGGAAGGCACGCGGCTCGCCGCACCCGCCGGCAAGGCGAGAAAGGAAGTGCGCGCCTCTGCGCCGCGATCGCCCGCACCGCCTCAACCGCGCCGATAGTGATCCTGGTGCGCCTGGCGCAGCTCGAACTTCTGGATCTTTCCGGTCGACGTCATCGGCAGCGCGGGCAGGAAGACGATTTCCTTGGGCACCTCGAAACCGCCGAGGTGTTCCCGGCAGTGCGTGGCGAGGTCCGCGGCCGTGAGTTCCGCCGGCGCATCGGGCCGACGCGTGACGAAGGCGGTGATGGCCTCGCCCCAATGGTCGTGCGGCAATCCGACCACCGCCGCATTGAGCACGGCGGGGTGTCGCAACAGCACCTCCTCGACCTTGAGCGACGGCACGTTCTCGCCGCCCGACTTCACCATGTCCTTCAGCCGGTCGAGGAAGATCAACTGGCCGTCGTCGTCGAGCTTGCCCAGGTCGCCAGAGTGGTGCCAGCCGAAGCGCTGCGCATTCGCCGTCGCCTCGGGGTCCTTGTAGTAGCCGAGCATCACATTGGGACCGCGAAAGACGATTTCACCGACCTGGTTCGCACCGAGCAGTTCGCCGCCGTCGCTCATCACCGCGACCTCGTTCACCAGCGTGCCCACGCCCCAATAGGAGCCGAAGCGCTGTCGCTGCTCCTGCACCTCGAAGATGGTGGCACCGGGGTACATCTCGGTCTGGCCGGAGACCAGCGCGAAGTTCGGGCAGAACCCGTCGAGCAGACGCAGCAGCAGCGTGCGTGACATCGGCGCCATCGCATAGACGCACAGGCGCAGGCTCGACAGGTCGCGCGCCGTGCGCTGCGGATGCGCGAGCAATGCGCCGTACATCATCGGCAGACCGACCACGACGGTGATGCGGTGGCGCTCGATGGCCTCGAGCACCGCGGCCGGATCGAAGCCGCGAAAGATGACGAGCGCGCCGCCGACCGCGAGCGCCGACATCAGCACCGTGTGCTGGCCGCAATGAAAAAGCGGCAGCACGCTGCTCCACACATCGCAGCGCTCTGGGCTGCTGCCCCATTCGACCATGTTGCTCAGCAGCACCGAGTGCACCGAGGCATGCGAGTGCATCACGCCTTTCTGCCGGCCGGTGGTGCCGCTCGTATACATGATGAGCGCAAGCTGCGTGCTGTCGATGTCCACGTCGGGCAGCGCGGCGGCGCCTTTCGAGATTGCTTCCGGCACGGTGGAAATTCCCGCAGGCGGTGCATCGCCATCGAGCACGCAGAGCATCGGTGCGACGCCTTTGTCTTGCAGCAGATCGCGCAGCGCGGGCTTGGCGTGCAGGGCCGTGTCGATCACGATGTGGCGTATCTCCGCATGCGAGAGGATGTAGCCGATGGCATCGACCGCAAGCGCGGTGTTGATCGGCACCCACACCATTCCGGCCTTCTGGATGCCGAGCATCGCGACCACCATCTGGATCGAGTTGTTGCACAACATGCCCACGCGCTCCCCGCTCAAAAGGCCGAGGCCCAGCAGGTGGTGTGCGAAGCGGTTCGATGCGGCGTCGAGCTCACTGTAGGTCATGCGGTGCGCCCCGTCGATCAACGCGGTGCGCGCGCCGAAGCGACGCGCGGAACGGTGGATCACATCGCCCAAGGCGATGCGCGAGATGCGTGCAATCGAGGGGGATGGCAGGGGCGTGAGCGCGGGGCGGACTGCGGGCATGGCTTCGTGTCTCCGGTCTTCGGTCGGTCGTTGATCGATCTCGCGGCCAGAGGCTAAAGCTCGCGCGGCGCCGCGTCTTGCGAAGAGTGGCTACACAAAAAAGCCCGCCGAAGCGGGCCGTCTGCCGATTCATGACCCGGGCTCGACTGCGCGTCAGAAGCGCGCCTTCAGGAACGCCGAAGGCCCTTGCAGGCGCACCTTGAGCCGCGAGTCGGCCGTGCTGCCGTCGCGGGTCAGGTCGATGTTGGTCACGCCATACGAGACCACGAGGCCCACGTTCTTCACCGGAAACCACTCGACGCCGGCCGATGCGTTGTAGATGTTGCCGTGGAAGCGGCCGCTGCTCTTCCATACGCCCGAGGCGTCGGCGAACAGGCGCAGGTCGGGCGTGATGGCATGGCGCACGCCCAGCTCCAGCAGCGGCGCGATCGCGTTGTCGCTCGAACTCTCGTTCAGCGTGCCGACCTGTCCGTTCACCGCCGCGAATGCAGTGACGCCCAGCGTTGCGCGGTAGTAGGCCGCGCCGGCACCCAGGCCGAACACCGTGTTGCCCGAGCCGAGCCACCACTTGTACGAGAGCTTGGCGAAGTCGAGCTTGGTGTTGAGGTTCGCGTTGCCGAGGGTGCTCAGTGTGCCGAACGGGCCGAACGAGGTGTTGTTGCCGAACTGGCCGCCGTAGTCGCGCTTGTACTGGTAGTAGTCGAAGGAAATGCCATGGCTGTCGCCAAGCAGCAGGTCGGCAGTGATGCGGGGCATCGTCACACGGCCGGGCTTGATGTCGCCCGTCTGCAGCGTTCCGTAGGGTGTGGCCACCGAGGCATTGAGCTTCGGGTCGGCACTGAAGCCGCCCACCGAAAGACTGAACCGGTCCAGTGCCGGCGATGGGTCGGCCAGCGCGGGTGCGGTGGCGAAGAGAAAACCCGAACCCACCAGCGCACCGAGGGCGCCGAATCTGAATGTCCAGTCGAGCGGACGGGAGCGAAGCGAGAGCATGAGGATCCTTGACGAGAAAGATGAAGGTCCCGGGCACATTGCGTGGCGCAGCGGTCATCGTCTGCGCGTGATGCCTCGGGGCCAGACTCCCTTGAACCAGCGGTACCTTAGTGATGCGACGCAGCGCGTCGGATGCGTGGAATGCGGCTCTTCTTGTAGGAATTTCTTGATGGCGCGGAGGGCGGCGCTACAGTGCCGCATGCGCAAACATCTCTCCACGACCACGGGCCCGCAGCGTCTTCTCTATGGCACGGTGGTCGGTGTCGCCGTGGCGCTGGCACCGTGGCCGTTCGGCGGCATGGCGCGCGGGCTGGCGGGTTGGTGCGCCGGGGTGCTGGTGTACCAGTTGCTGACCTGGTGGCTGATCGAGACCTTCGACGCGCGGCGCACGCGCGAGCGGGCGCAGTCGCTGGACCAGCCCAACCTGATGATCCTGGTGTCGATGCTGGTGGTGGTGGCCGTGAGCGTGGTCGCCATTGCGATGCTGCTGCAGCAGGTCAAGCAACTGACTGGCTGGGAGCGCGCGGGCCACGTCGTGCTTGGCGTGGTGGCGCTGGTCGGCTCGTGGCTGATGATGCACACGATCTACGCCTTTCACTACGCGCACCGCTACTACATCGACCAGAAGGGCGGCTCGCCCGATGGCGGGCTCGACTTTCCGGGCAAGGACGACGCCCCGGACTACTACGACTTTCTCTATTACTCGTACGTGATCGGCATGACCTCGCAGGTGTCCGACGTGCAGGCTACATCGCGCGAGATGCGGCGCATCACGCTGGTCCACAGCGTGCTGGCCTTTGCATTCAACATGCTGGTGCTGGCCTTGTCAGTCAACGTGGTGGCCGGCGCTATCTGAGCGCCAGCGTCAGGCCGTCTTTGGTTTGGGGCCGAGCCTGACCACGCCGGTGGAGAGCGCCACGCCGCACACGATCACCACAGCAGAAACCAGCATCCACTGCGTGATGCTTTCACCCAGAAACACCGCGCCGTAGAAGAGCGCGAACACCGGCACCAGGAAGGTCACGGTCAGTGCGCGGGCCGGGCCGGCGCGTTCGATCAGGCGAAAGAACAGGATGTACGCCACGCCCGTGCAGGCGATGCCCAGCGCCACCAGCGCGAGCCATGCGCGCAGGCTCGGCATCTGCGCGGGCCAGAGCCAGATGGCCGGCAGCGCGAGGAAGAGCGTGGCGCCCAGTTGGCTGCCCGTCGCGGTGGCCAGCGGCGGCACGCCGCCCAGGTAGCGGCGGGTGGCGCTGGCCGAGATGCCGTAGCACAGGCACGCCCCGAGGCAGGCGATCACCGCCCATAGCGCGGCATTGCTGCTCGCGCCGGCGTGCAGGCCGGCGCTGCGGCTCGCGAGCATCGCAACACCGGTAAAGCCGATGACCAGGCCGACGATGCGCGAGCCGCTCGGCCGCTCGCGGAACCACGCCCACGCGACCAGCGCGCCGAACATCGGCACGGTGGCGTTGATGACGGCGGCGAGGCCGGAGTTGATGGTCAGGAGCGCAAAGCAGAAGAGCGCGAACGGCATCCCCGAGTTGAAGACGCCGACGCCGAAGGTGGCCTTCCAGTGCGTGGCGATGGCCGGCCCCTGACCGCGCACGAGCGCGATCGGCAGCAGGAACAGCGCGGCGATGGCCACCCGCACCGCGGCCGTCGGCAGCGCACCGAACTCGGCCGCGCCGATGCGCATGAAGAGAAAGGACGCGCCCCAGAGCGCACCGAGCAATACCAGGTCGATGAGCCAGGGCTTGGCGGTGCCGGCGGCAATGTTGTTCTGCGTTGTAGTGGTCATGATCTCTGTTGTTCCGGTGCCCCTTCCGGAAACACCGAGGAACCGGCTTTGCCGGGCCTCAGGTGTTGCCCCCGGCAGGGGGTTGGCGAAGCGACACGAAGTGCGCGCAGCCTGGGGGCGAGCCTTACCTCGCGCCTTCCAGTTCCAGGAGCGCGGTCTTGCGGTGAAGCCCGCCAGCGTAACCGGTCAGCGAACCGTCGGAGCCCAGCACGCGGTGGCAGGGAACGATCACGCTGATCGGGTTGCGCCCCACGGCCGCGCCCACCGCGCGCACCGCGGCCGGGTTGCCCACATGAACGCTGAGCGCGCCGTAGGTCATCGTCTTGCCCGCGGGAATCGCGAGCAGCGCCTGCCACACGCTCTGCTGGAACGCGGTGCCGTGCGACAGGTCCAGCGGCATGTCGAAATCGTTGCGCTTGCCCGCGAAGTAGTCGCGCAGCTGCGTGCCGGCTTCGACGAGCGCGGGATGGTCGTCTTTCGCGATCCAACCCGTGGTGTCGGGCCAGTGGCGCTGCTGGTCGAACCAGACGCCGGCCAGGCCCTGGTCGGTGGCCGCCATCGTGATGCCGCCCAGCGGCGTGTCGATGTGCGAGGTGTAGATGGTCTTGCTCTTGAACTTCATGACATTTCAGGCTGCGACGCCTGCCGTTGTGATGTTGGAAGAATCCGCTGCCGCGTTTGGGGCGACCGAGGGAGGCGAGGGCGCGTGCCAAGCCCGCAGCACCGCATAGCTGCGCCAGGGGCGCCATGCCTGCGACGCCTCGCTGGCCGCGCGCGCGGTGGTCACGCCCAGTGCCTTCTGCAGCGCGACATCGCCGGCCGGGAAGGCATCGGGCCAGCGCAGCGCGCGCATCGCGATGTACTGCGCGGTCCATGCGCCGATGCCGGGCAGTTCCTGCAGCGCGGCGATGGTTGCGGGCACGTCGGCGCCCGCATGCAGCGCCAGCTTGCCGGCCGCCACTTCGCCTGCGATGGCCTGCAGGGCAGCCTGGCGTTGCCGCACGATGCCGAGCTGCCCCAGCACATCGCCGCTCGCCGCCGCCAGTGCCGCGGGTGTTGGAAACAATTTGTCCAGGCCGTCGATGGGCGTGGCGATGGGTTCGCCG
>Ga0157370_10008150_pt1 | contig 11332 bp, 6 predicted proteins | sample C35metaG_FD_113463 | JGI IMG/M metagenome (GOLD analysis project Ga0157370, IMG submission 113463) | Corn rhizosphere microbial communities from Kellogg Biological Station, Michigan, USA - C3-5 metaG | ecosystem: Host-associated > Plants > Roots > Rhizosphere > Soil | place: USA: Michigan... | reverse complement strand
CGGCGGTAAAGCAATTGCTATTAAAGCAGATGTAAGCAATGAATCTGAAGTGCAATCCATGTTTCAGCAAATGATTGATAAATTTGGCACGATAGATATCCTGGTAAATAATGCCGGAATTCAAAAAGATTCGCCTTTTGAAAGCATGAGCCTTGCTGATTGGCAATTGGTAATAAATGTAAATCTTACAGGGCAGTTTTTATGTGCCCGTGAGGCAGTAAAAGAATTTTTGAAACGAGGTGTCGTGCCGGAAAGAAGTTGCGCTGCCGGAAAAATTATTTGCATGAGCAGCGTGCACCAGGTTATACCCTGGGCCGGCCATGTGAATTATGCATCCAGCAAAGGCGGAATTAATATGCTGATGCAAAGTATGGCCCAGGAGATGGCTCCAAAAAAGATTCGAATAAATTCAATCGCCCCAGGTGCAATAAAAACCCCCATAAATAAACCAGCCTGGGATACGGAAGAATCGCTCAAAAGATTATTGACACTGATTCCTTATGGACGTATCGGCCTTCCCGAAGATATAGGAAAAGTGGCTGTTTGGCTTGCCAGCGACGAATCAGATTACCTGGTAGGAACCACAGTTTTTGTGGATGGCGGTATGACATTGTATCCGGGATTTTCTACCAACGGATAATTCAATTTGCAGGAAAGCAACAAACAATTCTTAATTAAGCTATGATAAATACTGATAATACAGAAATAAAAAGATTGCAGGAAAATGCAAAGAAGGAAGTTCCGTTAGAAAAATGGGGACCGTATCTTACAGAACGGCAATGGGGAACCGTTCGGGAAGATTACAGCAAGAATGGAGATGCGTGGAATTATTTTCCACATGATGATGCCAGGAGCCGTGTTTATCGGTGGGGCGAAGATGGGCTAGGTGGGATTTCCGACATCAATCAACAATTGTGTTTCGCGCTGGCATTGTGGAATGGCAAAGATTCTATTTTAAAAGAAAGGCTTTTCGGGCTTTCAAATCCACAGGGAAATCATGGTGAAGATGTGAAGGAACTTTATTATTACCTGGATAATCTTCCTACACATTATTACATGAAATATTTGTACAAATATCCTCAGGCGGCCTTTCCGTATGATAATCTCGTAGATGAAAATAAAAAGCGTAGTAAGCTGGAGCCGGAATATGAACTTCTCGATACCGGCATTTTTAATGAGGGCAAATATTTTGATGTTTTTCTTGAATATGCAAAAGAAAACAGTGATGATATTTTTATAAAAATTGAAATCATAAACCGTGGAAATGAAAAAGCGCCCATTACTGTTTTGCCTACTTTATGGTTTTATAATAGCTGGCAATATGCAGGTGAGGAAAACAAACCGTCTATCAGCCTTTTATCCGGCCATTCTGTAAAAGCCGAGCATAAGTTACTCGGCAATTATTATTTCTATTTTCAATCAGCAGATGAGGTTCTTTTTACAGAAAATGAAACGAATTTTGAAAAGCTTTTTGACAAGCCAAACAAAAGTGAATTTGTAAAGGACGCGTTTCATGAAGCGATTATTCATGGCACCGATTTGCAAAAATTGAAAGATAAAAAAGAAGGTACCAAATGTTCGCCGGTTTATTATTTTGAAATAGAACCAAAACAATCTGAGATTATTTATTTACGCCTTTCCGACAAAAAATTAGGGAAATGCTTTCCCAAAAACTTTGAACAAATTTTTGAAAAAAGAAAAAAAGAAGCCGATGATTTTTATGAAAATATTCATCCGGTAACCTGCACTGATGACCAAAAAAATATTCAACGACAGGCATTTGCGGGATTGCTTTGGAATAAGCAATATTATCATTATGATGTAGAAAGATGGATCAGTACAAGCGACGGTATTACACCCGATTCGGTGGAACGGGAAAATGGCCGAAATCATCTTTGGAAATATTTAAAAAACCAGGACATACTATCCATGCCCGATAATTGGGAATATCCATGGTATGCGTCATGGGATATGGCTTTTCATTGCATCACTATGGCTGTCATTGATCCTCTTTTTGCCAAACACCAGCTTACACTTTTGATGCGTGAGTGGTATATGAATCCACAAGGCCAATTGCCTGCCTATGAATGGGATTTCGGCGATGTAAATCCGCCTGTTCATGCTTTTGCAGCGTTGCAGGTTTATAAAACAGAAGAAAGATTGTATGGGAAAAAAGACCTCATTTTTCTTAAAAGCATTTTTCAAAAACTCATTATCAATTTCACGTGGTGGATCAACCGGAAAGACGCCAATGGCAACAGTATTTTTGAAGGGGGATTTCTTGGGTTGGACAACATCGGGCTTTTTAACCGGAGCATGATTCTTCCCGGCGATACGCTTTTGGAGCAAACCGACGGTACAAGCTGGATGGGAATGTATGCACTCGACATGATGAATATCGCGCTGGAAATTGCCATGAACGATATTTCTTTTGAAGATACCGCCACAAAATTTTATGAGCACTTTGTTATCATAGCCGAAGCGCTCAATGAATTGGGATTATGGGATGAAGAAGATCACTTTTTTTATGACGTGCTTTCATTGGATAAGTCTGACGCATTCCCTTTGAGAATCCGCTCTATTGTTGGGCTTTCGCCTTTATTTGCTGTCACGGTAATAGAAAAAGAGGTGTTTGATGCGCTTCCTGATTTTACAAAAAGAATGAAATGGTTTCAGAATTATAGGAAAGCAAACAACTTGTACATGCCCAGTGAAGCCAAAAAAAATTATGAATGTACTTTGCTTTCGCTGGTTGATAAAGAAAGATTAAAAGATCTATTTGAAAAATTATTGGATGAATCAGAATTTTTATCAGAAGGCGGAATAAGAGCGTTGTCCAAATTTTACGAAAAAAATCCATACAGTTTGAATTATGGGGGCAACAGTTATTCCATACAATATGATCCCGGGGATTCTACCTCAAATATGTTTGGCGGCAATTCAAACTGGCGCGGTCCTGTATGGATGCCGGTAAATTATTTATTCATAAATGCATTCAGAACCTTAGGATATTTTTATGATGACGAGTTAAAGGCAGAATGCCCGGTTGGTTCAGGAACCTACATTACACTTACAGAAGTAGGCAGGGAAATAACCAGGCGGTTGTTACATATTTTTGAAAAGAACGATAAAAATGAAAGGCTTACGAATGGATATTATAACTGGTTTTATCAGAAAGAAGAAAACCGTGATCTGGTTTTATTTCATGAATATTTCAATGGCGACACTTTGCGTGGCCTGGGAGCCAGCCATCAAACAGGATGGACAGCACTCATCGCTAATTTAATTTTGGATTTGAAGGAAGAGGAATAATAATAAATTTCTTATCATTCTTCTCTCAGCGTCAATAAAGCTATAGATTCTATGTGATGGGTATGTGGAAACATATCAACCGGCTGAATTTTTTCTACCGAATATTTTTCGTTCATCAGTTGAAGATCACGTGCTTGTGTGGCTACGTTGCAACTTACATAAATAATTTTTTGAGAAGAGATTTCCAATAATTTATTCAATAGTTTATTATGAAGCCCGGCTCGTGGCGGATCTACGATAACTACATCTGGTGTGCCATGCACCGCAAAAAAATCATCGTTACAAATGTCAATTACATCCCCTGAAAAAAAAGAAGCGGTTTGTAAATTGTTCAGTTCTGCATTTTCTTTTGCATCCTTTATCGCCTCTTCAATTACATCAACGCCAATAATTTTTTTTGCATTTTTACTTAAAAAAATTCCAATACTTCCTGTACCGCAATAAAGATCATACACAATTTCATTGCCCGTCAAGGCTGCAAAATCTTCAATCACATTGTACAAAACTTCCGCCTGCTTTGTATTCGTTTGGAAAAAAGATTTTGGGGAAATTTTAAAATTAAAGCCGCCCAATTTTTCAATTACATATCCTTTTCCATAAAAAATTTGCGGTTCCAGATTGTCCATACTATCGTTCCATTTCTGATTGATGGTATAAAGTAATGTGGTAATGGCAGGAACTTTTTCTAATAAATAATTACAAATTTTTTCTCTTTTCTCTTTATCCTCATTTCCAAAAAAAAGATTCACCATCACTTCGCCGGTGCTGCAATTGCGAATAATTACATTTCTTAAAAAACCTTTGTGTTCTTTAATATCGTAATAAGAATAATGATTTTTTTCTGCAAATTCATGTAGTGTATTTCTGACAATGTTGTTCACATCCTCCATCAACCAACATTCTTTGATGTCAATAATTTTATCGTACAATTTAGGGACGTGATATCCAAGTGCGCCGCCAGGCCATTTGTCTTCTCCTAGAAGTGAAAATTCTTTTTGGGTTAAATATTTTTTATTGCTGAAGGTGAATTCCAGTTTATTTCTATAATAAATTGTTTTTTCAGATCCACGAATCGGCAAAACAGAAGTGCCCATTTTTCCGATTCTTTTTATCACATCTTTTACTTCCTGTTCTTTATATTGTAATTGTTTTTCATAAGGAAGCATCTGCCATTTGCAACCTCCGCAAATTCCAAAATGGACACAAAATGGAGTAACTCTTTCAGTACTATATTCATTTATTTTAATGGCTTTCCCTTCAGCCCAATCCTTCTTGTTTTTTGTAATCAAAACATCAACTACATCTCCGGGAACAGCGCCTTCAATAAATATTACTTTTCCGTCTATCCGCGCGAGGGCTTTGCCTTCTGCAGCATATCCTGTTACCGGAATATTTTCCAAAACTAATTTTTTTCTTTTCACAGTTGCAAAAGTAAATGATGTTTGTTGCACCCTTTTTATAATTAATTCTGAATCTTTTAAGAATTAAAAAAGGATCTGTCGCAAAAAGTCAAAGAGATAAAGATTCAGGGAGGTTTTCTTCTTTTCGAAAATCGTATTGAGAAGTAAACCAATATAATGAGAATTTAAATTTTGCCATTTATTCAAAAAGATACATTCATTTTTCAATCTGGCATTTCAAATTTTTACTTAAAAATTTTTCTCAATTTTAGTAAGACTTCGATAAACACCTGCGTATTTATACTATTCAAACAGTATTTACAATAGGAGAAAAAATCAGCAATACTGCGCTTGCACAGCAAGTGCTTCCCTTCTATCTTTGCCTCAGAAGTTGATTGATGTTGAACAAACATTAATCTGATCCAAATCCTAAGAAAAAATACTCCCGAAGTTATCGGGATCCTCTAATCCGGGAAAAACCAATTTAAAATCTAATATCAGTCAACTTCAGCTTTTTTTGTCCAAATATCTTTAGAAAAATATACATTCCCATGAAAACCAACTGTAAATTCAGTTAAAATTTAACCCTGAAAAACCCAAAAGACCCCAGGATTAAATAATTAAAAAACTTCCCATCGAACGTTGGGAAGTTTTTTATTTTACTAAGCATTTTTTGTGAGATTTATTTTGGAATCATTTGCAGACAAACCGGCCTTGGGACTTCGATTTCTCTGCCTGTTTTGCTTAACAGACCGGTTTCTTTGTCTCTTTTGAAAATGACAATATTTCTTGAATCCTGGTTTGCAGCAAGCAAATAATTTCCTGTTGGATCAATGATAAAATTGCGCGGTCCTTTTCCAAATGTAGATTGAGAACCCTTTACTGTTAATTTTCCTGAAACCGAATCGATTGAAAAAATTGCGATTGAATTCAGATCGCCGCGTGTAGAGGCATACAAGAACTTTCCATCAGGAGAAATACAAATTTCTGCGCCATCCTTTTTCCCAATAAAACCGTCAGGAAAGGCAGGAATATCCTGGATTTTCGATAATTTTCCATGCTGATAATTATATACTGTAACGGTACCGCCCATTTCGTGCAGCAGATAAACGAATTCTTTATTTTGAGAAAAAACAAGATGCCGTGGACCGCTTCCTTTTTCAGATTTTGTAAATGTAGCTGAAGATAGAATAAGAGGTTGTTTAATAGCCGGATCAAACTGATATGTTATCAATTCATCCAATCCTAAATCAGGAGTCAACAGAAATTTTTCATTAGGAGAAAAAACCGTTTCATGAACGTGGGCTGTGGCAATTTCTCCGGAACTTTTATAAACAGAATCATAAATGATCTGCGAGTAAGGCGCCACAGTACCATTTTTATTTATCGGAAATACTGTTGCAGTTCCGCTTGTATAATTTGCTGCTGCCAGCCATTTATTATCTGATGTTGTGGAGATATAACAAGGATCGTCACCGCCGGATGCAGTCGTATTTAAAAACTGCAAAGTGCCGGTTTTTTTATTGAAAGAATAAGCAGTAACTCTTCCAGGATTTAAACCATCTGTCTCATTTACTGCATAAACAAATTTTTGATTTTTGGAAACCGTAAGATAAGATGGATTAGTTACACTGTCTGTATTACTTACCCAAGTCGCCTCGCCTGTTTGAGAATCAAAATTATAAATATAAATGCCTTTACTGTCAGTGTTTGTGTAAGTTCCGACAAATAAATAATATTTCTGCGCCGAACAGGAAATAAAGAAACAAAGAAATAAAAAAGCAATTAAAATTTTTAAAGAAATAATTTTTTTATTCATTTTAATAAATATTTAAGATGTAAATTCCTTATTCATCATTTTTAATTCACTATTCATCATTCACCACTTCTTCACTTCAAATTTTTCAAAAAAAATTCCCTCTTGTTTTGACACAATTACTTCTTTCACTTTTGCCCTTTCAGGACCCTTTTTGCACCATTTAATAAAATCGTTCACATCGTTTTCTTCACCGGTTATCACCGCTTCTACTTTTTCGTCCGGCGTGTTTTTTATCCAACCTTTTATGTTTAATTTTTCAGCCACTTTTCTTGAAGTCTCTCTGAAAAAAACCCCCTGAACTTTTCCACTTATTAATAAATGAACAGTTTGCATCTTTCAAAGATAGGAAGTTCTGTACCTCTTAGCAATTTGCCTAATCCTTTCCTCGCTGTAATTAGTCTGAATACATTTTTTTGTTTGAAAAACATTTGACCATCTAAACATTTTTTTAACTTTCTTGAAATCACAAATCCGATTGTTTCCTTCGTTTACTATTTGAAGAACTTCTTTTCAAGTAAATAAAATTATAGCACGCTAATGAAAATGTTAAGTATTTTGCCTCAATTTCTTTTACGGTTCAAATTGAATATTTTTGTTGTTTATTATTCCAATCAAATGAAAATAGTTACTTCTTTTTTATTATTGCTTTTTGCTTTTCCCATTTCCAATGCCCAGGGATACAAGGTTACACTGCAAACGCATGATTATAAAAGCGGCCTTGCTTATCTTACTTATTATTATGGCAAAAACATGAATGTACAGGATTCTGCTACCGTAAATTCGAAAGGCATTGCCATTTTTGAGGGGAAAGAAAAAATGCCTCCGGGCGTGTATTCAATTGTATTTCCCGGAAAAAATAAATTGTTTGATTTTTTGGTTGATAAAGGTCAGGTGATTACGATTAAAGCCGATACGACCGATTTAATTAATAAAACAGAAGTTACCGGTTCAAAAGAAAATATTCTTTTTCAGCAGTATCAAAAATTTGTCGCTTCCAAAGGAAAATTATTGCAGGATGAAGTGGAAGCTTATAAAAATTCCACCAACAAACAAGACAGTATCGTTCATGAAAAAAAGTATAAAGCATTAAATGAAGAATTGAATAATTACCGCGATAAAATTATCACAGAACATCCGGAATCCATGTTGGCAGCGCTTTTGACCAGCATGAAGCAACCACAGGTTTTAAACACAAAGCCTGTAACACATGAAGATTCAGTAGAAAATTATCAGTATTTTAAGAAGCATTATTGGGACGGAATTACGTTTATGGATAACCGAATCATTCGCACGCCTTTCTTTCTGCCAAAAGTTGAAGAATATTTTAGAAATATCGTCTCCCCGGCGCCTGATTCTATTATAAAAGAATCCGATTACTTATTGTTATTGGCAAGGTCTTCTCCTGAAATGTACAAATTTTTATTGAACTGGCTGACTGATGAGTACATCAATCCAAAATACATGGGCCAGGATGCAGTTTTTGTTCATCTTTTTGAAAAATATCATTCCAAAGGAGTTTCAAACTGGTTGAATGAAAAGCAAATGGCGACGATTTCAAACAGGGCATATATGCTGATGTCAAATTTAATTGGAGAACAGGCAGCAGATCTTCAAATGGTTGATGCTAAAGGAAATAATACTCCTCTTTATAATATTAAATCTGATTATACCGTTGTTGTTTTCTGGGATCCTACCTGTGGACATTGCCGTGTGCAGGTTCCACGCCTTGATTCCATTTACAATGCAAAATGGAAAAATGAAGGAGTGAAAATGTACGGTGTACTGACAGAGACAAAAGACCTGGAGCAATGGAAAGATTTTATCAAACAAAACAAAATGGAAAACTGGATAAATGTTTATGAAACTGAGGGACAAAGAAAAATGATTGAACAGACAAAAACTCCTTCTTACAAACAATTGTATGATGTAATCCAAACGCCTACGATATATCTTTTGGATAAGGATAAAAAAATTATCGCCAAAAAATTGACAATGGAACAAATGGATGATGTGCTTCAAATGAAAATAAAAAACCAGGCGGCAAAACCGTCTGAGAATGTGCTAAAATAGATTTCTGATTTATTTAAACATTGTAATCCTTTAAAAATTAATGAATGAAAAAACTGTTTCTTGTTTTTGTATGTAGTTCGTTTATTTTTATTTCTTATAGCCAAACGCTTTTTACTTATGGCAATCATTATGTAGCTGCTCATGAATTTTTAACTGCTTTTAATAAAAATAAAACTGCATCTACAGACAGTGTACAAGCCCTTCGCGATTATTTAGACCTTTACATAAAATTCAAATTAAAAGTGCAGGCCGCAAAGGATATTCACCTGGATACACTGCCGTCTATGAAGGCCGACCTGGAAAACTTTCGCAGCCAGATACAGGATAATTACCTGGATGATGAAAAAGAAGTGAACCTCTTAGTAAATGAAGCTTTTGAGCGCAGTCAGAAAGATGTTCATATCATTTATTATTTTTTAAATAAAAATCAAACATCAGATTCTGTAAATGAAATGAAAGCAATAAATAGTTTTGCCAAAGAATTGAGAATCAATGAAAAAAATGAGGCTGAACTTTTTGCAAAAGCAAACGCAAATAATCAAATTAGAATACAAAAAGGAGATGCAGGATACATTACGGTTTTTTCTTTGCCTTACCAGTTTGAAAATATTATTTATTCATTAAAACCAGGCGAATCAAGCATGCCATATGAAACAAAAAAAGGGTGGTATGTTTTTAAAAATAAGGGCGAAAGAAAAGCGGTTGGAAAAATTACCATTGCTCAAATATTATTGGCAGTACCCGAAGGATCTGACCAGCAAAGAGTAGTTACAAAAAAGCTGGCTGATTCGGTTTATAATGCATTAATAAATGGAAGTGATTTTACAACGTTGGTAAAAGACTTCAGCGACGACAAAAACACCTACATGAATGGCGGAGTAATGCCTGAATTTGGAACAGCAAAATATGATTCTGTTTTTGAAAACCATGCATTTTCACTGAAAAAAGACGGAGAAATTTCTAAACCTTTTGAAACAGAATTTGGTTTTCATATCATCAAACGAATTTCTGCAACTCCGGTTCCTGCTACAAAATCTGATGAAGCTTTCATATCTAATCTGAAACAGGAAGTTTTAAAAGATAACCGCATTGAAGTTGCGAAGCAAAAATTTTTGAAAGAAATTTTACCTGTTATTGGTTACAAAAAAAATACCGTGAATGAAGAAAATTTGTGGCAGCTAAGCGATAGTTCTTTCATTAATAATCGTAATGTAAGGATTGGCAATTTGACTGAAAACACAGTTTTGTTTTCTTTTAATAATAATAAAACAATAAAAGTGTCAGATTGGATTCTTTATTTTCGAAATTCAAATGCTGTTCCAGGAAAAGACCACAATTCTTACAAAGAACTGTTTCCTCAATTTATAAAGGCATCAGCTTTTGCAAATTACGCTTCCAGGCTGCAGAATTATAATGTGGCTTTTAAAAATCAAATGGAAGAATTTAAAGAGGGCAATATGCTTTTTGAAATAATGCAAGAAAAAGTGTGGAACAAAGCTGCTGCTGATACAATCGGATTAATTAATTATTACAATGCGCACAAAGAAAAATATTTCTGGACGAATAGTGCAGATGCCATCATTTTTTCATGTACGAATAAAACAGTAGCGGACAATGCAATTGCAGAATTAAGAAGAAGAAAAACCTGGAGGGAAGTAGTAAGTGAAAATCCGACACAAATTCAGGCAGATTCGGGAAGATATGAATTGGGGCAAATTCCTGTGATTGACAGAACAATTTTTAGAGATGGTTTAATTACTTTACCCGTTATCAATAAAAATGATGGCACTGCGGTATTTGCACAAATCATAAAAGTGTATCCTGATCATGAACCGAAAAATTTCCATGATGCACGTGGATTGATAATAAATGATTATCAAAATATCCTTGAAGAAAAATGGATAGAGCAATTAAAGAAAAAATATCCGGTAAAAATCAATGAAAAAGTTGTCAATTCTTTATTGCATAATAACACCGCTTCCTAACTGTTCATTGCTTTTATTCCAGGCAATTCTTTTCCTTCAAAATACTCCAGCAAGGCGCCTCCTCCGGTGGAAACATAACTTACTTTATCAGCAAGATGAAATTCATTGATAGCTGCGACACTATCTCCGCCGCCCACTAAGCTGTAAGCCCCGTTTTCTGTCGCTTTTGCAATGGCTTCAGCAATCGCTTTTGTACCCGACTGGAATTTTTTCATTTCAAAAACGCCCATAGGGCCGTTCCATAAAATCGTTTTGCTTTCCATAACTGTTTTGGTAAATATTTCTACCGATTCAGGACCAATATCCAATCCCATCCACCCCTTTTCAATATGATCATTGCTTACGATTTTTGTATCCGCATCCTCTGAAAATTTATCTGCAACCACACTATCCACGGGCAAAAGAAATTGTACATTTTGTGCTTTTGCTTTTGATAAAATATCATTTGCCAGGTCTAATTTGTCTTCTTCACAAAGGCTGTTTCCAATCTCGTTTCCCTGAGCTTTTAAAAAAGTATATGCCATGCCGCCACCAATAATAATGTTGTTGGCTTTCTTCAGTAAATTTTCAATAATTTCTATTTTATCAGAAACTTTTGCGCCGCCAAGAATGGCTGTAAAAGGTTTTTCAGAACTGTTTAAAACTTTATCCGCATTGGAAACTTCGGCATTCATTAATAAGCCAAACATTTTCTTATCCGGAGGGAAAAATTGTGCAATAACAGCTGTGGAAGCGTGCGCACGATG
>Ga0157370_10008148_pt1 | contig 11334 bp, 12 predicted proteins | sample C35metaG_FD_113463 | JGI IMG/M metagenome (GOLD analysis project Ga0157370, IMG submission 113463) | Corn rhizosphere microbial communities from Kellogg Biological Station, Michigan, USA - C3-5 metaG | ecosystem: Host-associated > Plants > Roots > Rhizosphere > Soil | place: USA: Michigan... | reverse complement strand
GGCCGCCGGCGCGGGCTGCGCGGACGCGACGTCGGCCGGCGCGCGCTGGCCGCGAACCAGCGACGCATAGCGGCTGCACAACGGCGCGATTCCGCGGTCCATGCCGGTGAACGAGCGCCCCTTGCAATTGGCGTCGCCGGCCACGCGCACGTCGTCGTCGCACGAGCCGTTTGCGACGAACGCCCAGTCGCGGGACGCGACGCCCGCCGCGCACGCGCCCTGGCGCATCGCGGCGTAATCCTGGCCGCAGGCGGCGAACGCGCGCTCCAGCGTTTGCGCAGGCGCCTGGCCGGTGGCGGCGCGGTAGCCGGCCGGCGTGCGGCCGGTCGACGCGATCGACGCGACCTTGTCGCAATACGCCTTGCGGCTCGTCGCGCACGGCGCCTGCGCGCCGATGAAGCCCTCGGGCTCGAGGCGCGCCATCATCTCTGCGCAGGCCTGCGCCTTGTTGCCTTCGGCCTGGGCCTTGATTTCCGCGATCGCCTGCTGCGACGTGTCGGTGCATTGGCCGACGCGCTTGCCGGTCGACGTCTGCGTCATCTCGAATTCCTGGCCCTTCGCGGTGCTCTTGAGGTGCATCCGGCTGTCGAACGTGTCGCCGGTGGCAGTGATCTCGCCCTCGCCCGTCATCGCGTGCTCGCCGGTGCAGGTGAACACGAACGACGTCTTGTTGCCGGCGGTGCGGACGTTCGACATCCGGCAATTGGGATCGCCCTTCATCAGCGCCTCGTTGCCCGCCGCCTTCTTCTTGCAGACCTGGCTCGTGCGCGGCGGCATCGCCATCGGCATGCCCGGCATTTCCATCTTCATCGTGACGTCCCACAGCTCGTCGGGACCCGAGCCCGCGGTGAACAGCTTCGGCGTCTGCGCGAGCGCGCTGCCGGCAGCCAGCGACGAAACGGCGATGCACAGGACGATCTGGCGCAATGGCACGGCGAACGACGACATCGCGAGCTCCCCGGATGAACGAATGAAGGCGCCGCGGATTCTAGCCTGCCAACGCAGCGCGCGGGCGTCGCTCGTGCCGCGAATCGCTGCGTTCGTCGCCGCGCCGGACTGGGGACGGCGCGGCGTGCGCGCCACGACCCTCGACCGGGGTCGCGGCAGCGCCGCGAGGATCAGGCGGCGGCCGGCTCGGCGCGCGCCAGCGCGAGCCAGATGCAGTGGCCGCGCGTCTCGCGATCGAGCGCCGCGAGGTAGGCCTCGTGCGCGGCGCGCTCCTCAGCCGACACGAGCGTGACGGCAAGGCGCGACACGTCGATCGCCCCGGCCTCGCGCGCCGCGGCACGCGCCGGCGCGGGCGTCGCGCGATCGATCGCGAGCGACTCCTGGCCGCGCGTGAGCGCGAGCCAGACCTCCGAGAGGAGCTCGGCGTCGAGCAGCGCGCCGTGCAGCGTGCGCCGCGTGTTGTCGACGCCGTAGCGCTCGCACAGCGCGTCGAGGCTGTTGCGCTTGCCGGGAAAGAGCTCGCGGGCGAGCGCGAGCGTATCGGTGACGCGCTCGGCGACCGACGCGCAGGTGGGCAAGCCGATCCGCTCGAACTCGGCGTCGAGGAACGCGACGTCGAACGGCGCGTTGTGGATCACCCATTCGGCGCCGCGCGCGAACTCGACGAACGCCTGCACTTGCGCGCCGAACGTCGGCTGGCCGCGCAGGTCGTCCCAGGTGATGCCGTGCACCTCGGTGGCGCCGGCGTCGATCTCGCGCTCGGGATCGCAGCGGAAGTGCAGGTGGCGCCCGGTGGGACGCCGGTCGACGAGCTCGAGCACCGCGACTTCGATGATTCGATGGCCTTGCTTGGGATCGAGGCCGGTGGTTTCGGTGTCAAGGATGAGGTGACGCATTCAGGAATCAGGAGTGAGGAACCGGAGAACAGCGCGACGTGGCCAGTGCACGGATTTTGATGACGGGGATACGCGGCGTCAAGACGACATTGCCGTCATCCCCGCGAAAGCGGGGATCCAGTCTTGACTTCGCGGTTGCGGGACGGCGCGTTCCGTCGACGCGTCATGGCTGGATTCCCGCATGCGCGGGAATGACGGAAAATGTGCCGACATCCCCGCGAATGATGAGCCGCGCGAGAGGCTATTTGCGGTACTTGTGGATCGTCGATTGGATCTCTTCGATCGCGCGCTCGATCTCGTCGTCGGTGAGGTCGCGCTGCGTGCCCTTGCGGTCGGTCAGCGTCACCGTCTTGTCGATCGCCGTGTGGAAATCGCCGAGGTTGAGCGAGTCGGTGGTGGTGGTCGTGGCGATCTCGTCGGTCAGCGTCTCGGGGCCCCAGCGCACGATCACCGCCGACAGGTTGTCGCCGTCGGGGCCGCCGCGCTTCTCCGCCTCGCGCATCATCTGCGGCGCGGTCTTGAGGATCGGTGTCGACGTAAGCCACGTCGCCATCTCGCCGTGCGGCATCGTCGCCCACAGGCCGTCGGTGCACATCACCATGACGTCGCCGTTGCGCAGCGGCGTGCGCTTCGACAGGTCGATGATCGGGTCGACGAGGCCGCCCAGGCAGCTGAAGATCTTGTTGCGATCGGGATGCGTGATCACCTCGTGCGGGCCGATCAGGCCCTGGTCGACGAGGTATTGCACCTTGGAATGATCCTTCGTCGACGCGATCAGCCCGCCTTGCCGGAACAGGTAGAAGCGCGAATCGCCGACGTGCGCCCAGTAAGCGTGGTTGGCCTGCACGATCACCGCGACGCAGGTGGTGCGCGGCGTCTCGAGCATCGAGAACTGGTTGGCGTACGAGCCGAGTGCTGCATGCGCGCGCACCATCGTGTCCTGCAGGAACTTGAGCGGGTTCTTGAGGACCGGCTTCGCCTCCTGCTGGAAGCGCTCGATGAAGAGCCGCACGCAGATCTGCGCGGCAATCTCGCCGCCGGCGTGGCCGCCCATGCCGTCGCAGATCACCATCAGGAGCGTGTCGCGGCCATAGGTGTACGCGATGCGGTCCTGGTTGACCTTGCGCGAGCCCTTGCGCGATTCCTGGAAGATCGTGAAGCGCATGCGATGCGGACGCTCTGTGGCTACGGGTCGCGGCGGCGGCCAGTGGCAGGCGCAGACCGGATCAGGCGCCGATTTCGGAGAACAGCACGCGCTTCAGGTTCCCGAGCAGCGTCAGCTTGCGCTTGCGGGTCGGGATGTCGCGGATCGCCTTCTGCAAGGCGAACACCGACTGCGGACGCTCCAGCGGATCGAGGCGCAGGCACCAGTCGATCACTTCGAGGACGTTGTCCGAATACTGGCCGGCCCAGATCTTCTTGGCCGACACGAGATGGTCTTCCTGAACGCGGGCGTCCGCCGCCTGCGGCGCGAACGCGGCGAGGCACGCGAACATGCTGGCGCCGGCGCCGTAGACGTCGGTCCACGGGCCGAGGCGATCGGGATCGCGGTATTGCTCGGGTGCGGCGAAGCCCGGCGTGTACATCGGCGCGAGCTTCGGGCGCGTGTTGGTGAGCGTCTGGCGCGCGGCACCGAAGTCGAGGAGCACCGGCGTGCCGTCGGTGCGGAGATAAATGTTCGCGGGCTTGATGTCGAGGTGCAAGAGCTTGTGCGTATGCACCTCGCGCAGGCCGTTGAGGAGATGCATGAACACGTGGCGCACGAAGCGCTCGGACATCTGGTCCTGGCGCATCTGGATCTGCTGCTGCAGCGTGCGCCCGCGCTCGTAGCGCATCACCATGTACACCGTCTCGTTGGCGCGGAAGAAGTTCAGCACGCGCACGACGTTCGGGTGGTTGATCTTGGCGAGCGCGCGGCCTTCCTCGAAAAAGCACTTCATTCCGTAGCGGAACGAGGTCAGGTTCTCGGCCGATGACGCGCGCACGATGTCGCCCTCGGTGCGCAGCACCAGCGAGGACGGCAGGTACTCCTTGATGGCAACCGGCGCGCCGGTCTCGTCGAACGCCCGGTAGACGATCGAAAAGCCGCCGCGGCTGATCTGCCGGTCGATCCGGTAGTTCAGCAGCTGGTATTGGGAAGGCAGCGCCTGGTTGGTGACGGGCATCGGAAAATCAAGGCGTTGCACCTCAACGCCGGGGGAGTTCCATAGTCTCGCAGAATCCGGTGAACTATCGCAAATCGTGTGCCACGGGTGCTTTCGACGCTTGACGAGCGGTGTTGGCATCAAAGACAGCGGCGGGTGGTCACCTACAATGCTGGGCCGCGCATGGCGTTCCAGGGGAAATCGCGATGATTCTCAGCATGACCGGCTTCGCGTCGGTGTCGGCCGAATGGCCCGGTTTGGCGCTCACCGTGGAGCTTCGCAGCGTCAACCACCGCTATCTCGACCTAAGTTTGCGCATCCCTGACGAATTGCGGCTATCCGAGCCCGCAATCCGCGAACGGATCGCCGCGGAGCTCAAGCGGGGCAAAGTGGACTGCCGGGCGAGCCTCGCCCGGACCGCTGCGGGCAGCGCGAGCCTCGCCGTGGACGCCGGGCGCGTTGCCGACGTGGCCCGCGCGGGTCAGGAAGTGGCGCGGCTCGTGCCGGGCATCTCGCCGCTCACCACCGCCGAAGTCCTGCGCTGGCCCGGCGTCATCGCCGAGGCCACGGTGCCACCCGAAGAGCTCGCCGCGCGCCTTCTGGCGCTGCTCGACCAGGCGCTCGCCGACCTTGCGGCCTCGCGCGCGCGCGAAGGCTCCAAGCTCGACGCGCTGCTGCTCGCGTGCTGCGACGGCATCGACGCGCAGGTCAAGCGCGTGGCGCCGCGGGTTCCGGCCATCCAGGCGGCGTACATGGAGAAACTCGGTGTGAAGTTGCGCGAAGCCGGCGCCGAGGCCGGTGACGAGCGGCTCAAGCAGGAGCTGGCGCTGTTCGCGACCAAGGTCGACGTCGCCGAGGAGGTCGCGCGGCTGACGACGCATGTCGCCGAGGTGCGGCGAGTGCTGAAGGCCGGCGGCGCCGCCGGCAAGCGGCTCGACTTCCTCGCGCAGGAGCTTCATCGCGAGGCCAACACGCTGGGCTCGAAGTCGGTGGACGCGGAGCTCTCCAGCGTGTCGCTCGAGCTCAAGGTGCTGATCGAGCAGATGCGCGAGCAGGTGCAGAACGTGGAGTGATGGGCGTGGCGAAGACGAGCAGCAAAGCACCCGTCGCCGTCGTCACCGGCGGCGCGCGCGGCATCGGCCTCGCGATCGCGCAGCGGTTCCTCGCCGATGGCTACCGCGTCGCGCTGCTCGACATCGACCGCAAGACGCTGACCGCCACCGAGAAGCGCCTCGCCGAGCCTGAGCGCGTACTCGCGCTACCCTGCGACGTGTCGGACGTGAAGCAGGTGAGCGTCGCGGTCAGCAAAGTGGCCCGCACATTCGGCCGCATCGACGCGCTGGTGAACAACGCCGGCATCGCCATCTTCAAGCCGATCCTCGAGACTTCGTTCGCCGAATGGCAGCGCGTGCTCTCGGTGAACCTCAATGGCGCGTTCAACTGCACGCATGCCTGCGCGCCATTCATGATCAAGGGCGGCGGCGGCGCGGTGGTGAACATCGCGTCGATCTCGGGCCTGCGCGCGTCGACGCTGCGCGTCGCCTACGGCACGAGCAAGGCGGCGCTGATCCACCTCACCAAGCAGTACGCCGTCGAGCTCGGCACGCTGGGCATTCGCGTCAACTGCGTCGCGCCCGGCCCGGTGGACACTGAAATGTCCAGGCTCGTGCATAGCGTGGCGATAAGGCAGGATTACTACGACATCATCCCGTTGAACCGTTACGGAACCGTCGATGAGATCGCTGCAGCCGTCGTGTTCCTGTGCAGCGAGGATGCGAGCTACATCAACGGGCAGACGCTGGCCGCCGATGGCGGGTTCGAGGCGATGGGGGTGGGGTTGCCGACGCTGCGGAGGGATTTCGCTCCGAAAGTGAAGCCCCGCAAGGCGAGATAAGGCGCATCACCGCAAGCGATGTCGCGGCGCTGGCCGAACGGCGGCTGGCGAAGCGGTACGCGCCCGGCGCATACGCGAGCGACTGACACGCCGGCTTCCGCAGGAGCGACGTTGTTTTCCGCGACGCCGGCGTGAGCGACGATTCAGCGCAAAATCGCGCACATCCGCCGATGCGAGCGCCGCCCTCCCGGGAGACCCAACAGGAGCAATCATGCCGAAACCGATCGCCAACCTCGACGAGGTCGAATTCGACGACGTCGAGGACAATGGCTACTACACGTCGAAGCGCGCCCTGTTCAGCGACGGCATCGGCGCGCGCAAGCTCGGCTACAACCTCACGATCCTGCCGCCGGGAAAGGCGCAGTGCCCGCTGCACAGCCATCGGGCCGAGGAGGAGATGTTCCTCATTCTCGACGGACAGGGCGAGCTGCGATTCGGCAGCGAGCGGTATCCGATCCGCAAGCATGACGTGATCGCCTGCCCGACTGGCGGCCCCGAGGTCGCGCACCAGATCATCAACACCGGGACGGTGCCGTTGCGCTACCTTGCCGTGTCCAACGTCGCGGAGATCGAGGCCTGCGAGTATCCCGATTCGAACAAGGTCCTGGTGGTCGCCGGCCCGCGCGGGGCGCGCGGCCTGCGCAAGATGTTTCGCGGGGAGAACACGGTCGATTACTACGACCGCGAGAGCATCGAGCCGCCGGAGCGCGGCGCCTGACGCCTGTCCGGTCGTTTGCGAGCTGCCGGGAGGACGGCGCGCTGCGGTGCGCTTCGCCCGGATTGCGACGACTTCAGCCGGTATCAGTACCGCCGCCGCGGAGGGGGCGGCGCCGCGTTCGCGCGTGTTTCGATATGCCGGAAGGTGATTCGCCCCTTGGTGAGGTCATAGGGCGAGATCTCGAGCGACACCTTGTCACCCTGGATGATGCGGATGCGGTGCTTGCGCATCCGGCCCGCGCTGTACGCGACGAGCGAGTGGCCATTGTCGAGCTTGACGACGTAGCGCGCGTCGGGCAGCACCTCGTCCACGACGCCGTTCATTTCCAGCAGTTCTTCCTTGGCCATGCGGTTCCTTTCCGTCGCACGAAGGCGAAGCGCCCGGCGACGCCGGGCGCTTCGCATCGCATCGACACATGCGGCCGAAGGGGCCGCGTCCCGCGCGTCAAGCCACGCGGATGTTCGTCGCCTGTGGCCCCTTGGGGCCCTTGCCGGCATCGAACTCGACGCGATCGCCTTCCTTGAGCGTCTTGAAGCCCTGCGACTGGATCGCCGAAAAATGCGCGAAAAGATCCGCGCTGCCGTCTTCCGGCGTAATGAAACCGAAGCCCTTGGCTTCGTTGAACCACTTCACGGTGCCTGTTGCCATGTCTTGATATCCTGACGAATGATGAAAAGCGAGGACCTGTCGTCCCCGACGACGAAGATCAAGACGATTTGGATGTTGGAAAAAGGAGGCCGCAGAACGCGGGCTCCGAGACTTCAACAGCAACTGACCTGACGATCGCGAAACGCAGTATACGCGAATTCGACGGTCGCCGCAAGCAAAGATGGGGCCGGCGATCGACGCGATCGCGAATCACTTGCCCTTGCGGCCGGGCGCCGGCTTCGGAATGTAGCCCGCGACACGGCATTGCAACGCCTCGGTGGGCTTGCCGCGCTCGAAGCGCGTCAGCTTGCAGGTGATCGCGTGGCCGCCTTTCACCAGCAGCTCGAGCGCACGACGCACGTCGTCGAGCGGCAACTGGATCTCGCTCGCGATGTCGAGGTCAAGACACTGGCCATGCCGGCGCAGGCATTGAAGGACGTTCTCCACGTTGGTCGCTTTCGACGATGCGGCGGCATGCTGCGCGGGAAACTCGCGCGCGGGCTGCCATCGATGCTTGTTGCCTGGAAGGCCAGGGGACTGTGCAAACATTCGCGGTGGCACCGGACTGGCGCGGCGAACACGCACGAGCACGTCGGCATTATGCGCCTTTGCGCGGCGCGCCCCACGCGACCGCTTATCTGAATCCCCTGCGCCCTGCTTGCACAACGAGCGGCGCCCCCCCTCGCGAGGATCCTTCGAGCGGCCATGCGGGGTGCCGCGACCGCGCCGGGATGGTGGTTTGAGCGGCCGTACGACGACCAGCGCCCGCTAGCCCAGGACGTTGCGCGGAGCGCCCGCGACAAACGCCTCGATATTGTCGACGAGCTGGTCGGCCAGTCCCTGCTGCGCCTCGGCGCTGGCCCACGCGACGTGCGGCGTCAGGATGAAATTGGGCAAGCGCAACTTCAGCAACGGGTTCGCATCGTCGGGCGGCTCCTTCGTCAGCACGTCGAAGCCGGCACCGGCGATCGTCCCCGCCTCCAGCGCCTCGGCGAGCGCCGCCTCGTCGACGAGGCCGCCGCGCGCGGTGTTGACGAGGAGCGCCGACCGCTTCATCGTCGCGAGCTCCTGCGCGCCGATCATGTGGCGCGTCGCCGGCGTGAGCGGCACGTGCAGCGACACAACGTCCGCTTGCCGGAGGATGTCGGCCACGCTCGACGGCGTCACGCCCTCGACCGCCGGCGCGACGGGGTCGAAACCGAGCACCGACATTCCGAATGCCTGGCCGAGCTTCGCCACGCGCGCGCCGAGCGCGCCAAGCCCGATCACGCCGAGCGTGCTGCCCGCGATGTCGTGCAGCGGATGATCGAGCAGGCAGAACGCGCTCGCTCGCTGCCACTTGCCGGCCTCGACGTCGGCGCGATAGGCGACGAGGTTGCGCCGCAGCGCGAGCACCAGCGCGAACACGTGCTCGGGCAGCGTTGCCACCGCGTAGTTGCGGATGTTGCTGACGACGACCCCGCGCGCCCTGGCGGCCGCGACATCGACGATGTCGCTGCCGGTGGCGGCGATGGCGATCAGCGCGAGCGAGGGCAATTGCGCGAGCGCAGCCTCGCGGATAGGGACCTTGTTCGTGACCGCGATCGTCGCGCCGGCCAGCCGCGCGACGACGTCGTCGGCGACGCTGCGCTCATGATCGCGCCAGGTGTGCGGGAACGCGGGTGCGCGGACGTTCGCGCTCAACGACGCGCGATCGAGGAAGACGATCCGATGGCTCATGGGCGGCGTATGAGTCGAGGCTGCGCGACGTTATCACGCCGCCGTATACCGTCGTTGCGACCCGCCCCCGCTCGCTGGCGAAATGGCGCGCCGGTAGAATGGAGCACGCCGCGCCGACCCGACCGCCATGTCCATCACCACCAAGGCACCGCCGGCCGCCGGCGTGCTGTTCGTCGTCGCGGCGCCCTCGGGCGGCGGGAAAAGCAGCATGGTCAACGCGCTGCTCGAGCGCGAGCCGGGCATCCGGCTGTCCATCTCGTGGACGACCCGGGCGCCACGACCGGGCGAATCCGAGGGCCGCCATTATCACTTCGTCACGGTCGAGCGCTTCGCCGAGCTGCGCGACGCGGGCGAGTTCCTCGAGTCCGCGAAGGTCTACGGCAACTGGTACGCGACGTCGTCGACCTGGCTCAAGCAGCAGGTGGCCGCGGGCCAGGACGTGCTGCTCGAAATCGACTGGCAGGGCGCGGCGCAGGTGCGCAAGCTCATCCCCGAGTCGGTGCACATCTTCATCCTGCCGCCGTCGCTCGCAGCGCTCAACGACCGGATGGTGCGGCGCGGCCAGGACTCGAAGGAGGTCATCGCGCGCCGGCTGACCGGCGCGCTCGACGAAATGGCGCACTGGGCGGAATTCGACTATGTTATTATCAATCAAGACTTTGCGACGGCCGTCGACGACCTCGCCGCCATTGTCCGCGCGGCCCGCTTGACGAGCGCGCGCCAGGGCGCGCGACATTCGTCGCTGATCGCCGGTCTCACCGAAACACGCACCCGGGAATAAGCCATGGCCCGCATCACGATCGAAGACTGTCTCGCACGCATCCCCAACCGCTTCGAGCTCACGCTCGCCGCGACCAATCGCGCCCGCCAGATCACGTCGGGCTCGACGCCCCTCGTCGAGCCCGACCGCGACAAGCCCACGGTCATCGCGCTGCGCGAAGTGGCGCTCGGCAAGGTCGGCGTGGAGATGCTTCACAAGACGGCCAGTTGACCGTCGGGAGCTCCGCTCGCGAGTGACCCTCGATGTCGGAAATCGCCGAATTCACCCGACACCTCGGTCACTACCTTGCTCCCGGTGACGTCGCGCTCGTCGAGCGCGCGTTCGACTATTCCGAAGCCGCGCACCGCGGCCAGTTCCGCAAGTCCGGCGAGCCGTACATAACCCACCCGCTCGCGGTCGCGAGCATCCTGTCGCAATGGCGCCTCGATGCGCACGGGCTCGCCGCCGCCCTCCTCCACGACGTGATGGAGGACACCAAGGTCTCCAAGAGCGAGATCGAGACGACGTTCGGCAAGCCGGTCGCCGACATGGTCGACGGCGTGTCGAAGCTCGACCAGATCGCGTTCGACACACGCGAGGAAGCCGAGGCCGAGTCGTTCCGCAAGATGCTGCTGGCGATGGCGCGCGACGTCCGCGTCATCCTGATCAAGCTTGCCGACCGGCTGCACAACATGCGCACGCTCGACGCGATGGCGCCGACGCACCGCAAGCGCATCGCCCGCGAGACGCTCGACATCTACGCGCCGATCGCCAACCGGCTCGGCCTCAACGCGCTGTTCCTCGAGCTGCAGGACCTGTCGTTCAAGCACCTCTACCCGATGCGCTACCGCATCCTCGCGCACGCGATCAAGACCGCGCGCGGCAACCGGCGCGAGGTGATGAACAGGCTGCTCGAGTCGCTGCGCGGCGCGCTCGCGCAGGCGGACCTCATGGCGACGGTGACCGGCCGCGAGAAGACCGTCTACTCGGTCTATCGCAAGATGAAGGAGAAGCGCTACTCGTTCTCGCAGGTGTTCGACATCTACGGCGTGCGCATCCTGGTCGAGCACAAGAAGACATGCTATGCGGCGCTCGGCGTGCTGCACGACAAGTTCAAGCCCATCCCCGGCAAGTTCAAGGACTACATCGCGATCCCCAAGGCCAACGGCTACCAGTCGCTGCACACGACGCTGTTCGGTCCGTTCGGCACGCCGCTCGAGGCGCAGGTACGCACGCACGACATGCATCGCGTCGCCGAGACCGGCGTCGCCGCGCACTGGCTCTACAAGACCGGCGGCGCGCTCGACCTCGAGGAGGCCCAGCGCGAGACGCATCGCTGGCTGCAGAGCCTGCTCGAGATCCAGTCCGAATCGCGCGATTCGCGCGAGTTCCTCGAGAACGTCAAGGTCGACCTCTTCCCCGAGGAGATCTACGTGTTCACGCCGAAGGGCAAGATCATGGCGCTGCCGCGCGGCGCCACCGCGGTCGACTTTGCCTACGGCGTGCACACCGACATCGGCCACCACAGCGTCGCCGCGCGAATCAACTACGAGATCGTGCCGCTGCGCACCGAATTGAAGAACGGCGACCACGTCGAGATCCTGACG
>Ga0157370_10008144_pt1 | contig 11342 bp, 4 predicted proteins | sample C35metaG_FD_113463 | JGI IMG/M metagenome (GOLD analysis project Ga0157370, IMG submission 113463) | Corn rhizosphere microbial communities from Kellogg Biological Station, Michigan, USA - C3-5 metaG | ecosystem: Host-associated > Plants > Roots > Rhizosphere > Soil | place: USA: Michigan... | reverse complement strand
ACCTTTAAACTTCCCAAAGGAAGATGCAACGTCCAATAACTTTTGCAAGCAATTATCATTAATCTGTCGGTATGATTTGGTAACTCTTCCTTTTTAGCGCGTTAAACACAAGTACATAACTTTTGGCCATGGCCTTAGCTATCCCTGCACCATCAATCGTATTGGCATATTCGCACGTATCCGGCAAATTCCCCCTGTCATAGCGGTAATGGTGCCGCTGGCCAAACGATTATTCTTCCAGGCCATGCTTACTGTAAAATTACCCCACGCTTTAAGCCCTTTTACTGAACCATTTTTCAGGCGTCCGGGAGGGCGGGCAGCAAGTAAATTTCCTTACCCTGGCTTTGCAACAGCATTTCCGCAATTCCAGCAGCACCGCCGAAATTACCATCTATTTGAAAGGGGGGGGGGGTGAATATCGAACATATTGGCATAAGTAACGCCGCCTTTGGCATTATTATTACCCTCTTCGCCGGTGAGGCGCAGGAGGTCGCGGATCAACAAGTGGGCGTGATTGGCATCCAGCAGCCGTGCCCAAAAATTAATTTTCCACGCCGTACTCTATTCTGTGCCTTCATCCCGCTGATCTCGAGTGTCCGTTTTGCAGCCTGCGCGAGATCCGGTGTTGTCAGCGGTGATATCTGCTCACCGGGGTATAATCCGTATAGATGAGAAATATGTCGGTGATGTGGATCTATTTCTTCAAAGTCCTTAAACCACTCAACGAGGTTACCTTGTTTGCCGATGTGGAAAGGATACAGTTTACCAATTGCGGGCAGGCGTCAAAACTTACCTGGGGTAGTTACCGTGGAGATCGGATCGGCATATTCCATTATAACGTTGTAAATAATCAGGACTATGGCGACGTGGACTTTTTTAAATACAATCATTCGAGAGGAATTTCGCATTAAACATCAATCCTAAATGAGTAAGCTATACAACAAGGAATTAATTGACATAGCTTCGACATACCTGTCTCTTTATCGCAGAATATCGAGGAAGCATCATCGGCTATGATCTCCGCCTGATGCTATAGCCGAACGAAACTCACTTTTCAAGCAGGCTTACAGACAACTCAATTGTTGTTTCAATGCAGAGGCAAAGTTAAGCGCGCCTGTCGATATATCGACAAGGGAAGCTGTATGATGTATGCCCGGGTTTACACGACTTTCGAATTGAGAATATAATAGCAAAGCCAACTGTATGGGTACGCTCAGAAAACTCGTTATAGCAGGCTTCCCTTTCCACCCACTGTTTGAAGCCTGTTTTGTTCGACCGCTTTGTTGACATAGCGCGCAACGCAACATCCTCTTCATAAGCGCCTTACACGGATACTCTTGCCATGGCCAAATCAATTTTTGAACGCCTTGCCGTTTTGGGTGTTAACCTTTGGAAAATAAAGCCGCCGCTGCGACTATGCTATTACCGTTCTTAAAACGTTAATCAGGTTTCTCGTTAAGTCCCCTCATTGGTATAACTGGATATCTCCATAGCCCGTATAACGGCACCGTTAACAGTTTGCCTCAGGCCTAACACAATGGTGTTTTTCACTCCTTTTTTCAAATTTAACCAACACTCCGGAATGTAGTACTCTCGCTGCGGTCCCGCTTCCCAGTGACGGCCAATATTGTGGCCGTTCACATAAATATATCCATTGCCTGAAGCATTGATCAGCAGCCGCCAGGTACGTTTGCCTGCATTGCCAGGTAAAGTAAAGTTAGCGTGATACCAGGTAAGTAGCGCATCCTGCCTGCCTTTAGGTTGCTGACCGTTCCCTTTGCGCGGGATTTTAAAAGTTGTGTCCAATGCAATGGTCGACCAATCATTTCCTGGCTGGAACCCGGAGCGGGTAAATCCCTTTTGCACCCCCGCCAGATTTTCCGCATATTCCCATTCGAGTTTTCGGTCTATTAATGAGTCGCTTGTGGCCAACCCCGCCAACCGGATACCACATAATTCTTCCATAGGAAAATAACCATGCTCGTGCCCAATGTTTTCATATACAAGCCATACTTCATTATTTCCCTTCTGAAGCAGTCCGGTCATATCAAACCGGTTGTCATATTCTGTATCTTCCAAAAACGTAAACGATTTCTCTCTTTGACGCGTTACTTCAGATACCCATTTTTCACCCGGATAGATCCGCGGCGCAATTTTGCCGTTCACCTCTACATTGATAATATCGCGCGAAAAAGTGCTAAACAGCAGCCGTGAATATTTCTCGACCTCGGAGGCCCCAAGATTGAAATTTGCCCGGTAGCGCACGTAACGCACATCGTTTATCCCCATCTCCGGCAACGACTTTCCGGGAGGCAATGAACGCCAGGTTCCCGTTTCATTTTCATCAAGTTTTTTAATTTGGGGGAAACGAAAAGTGAGTACTTGCTCCTGGGCCGGTGCAGGTTTTTGAAAAAGCCACCATTTCCCTTTTTCGGGGCTGGCATGCGGCGGAATAATGAGGATCTTGGTTTCCATGGGTGCCAGTTCATAGTTGATTGGAAACGTTGATAACGATGCCAACGCAGTATCGGCCTTAGCTTGCCCGGCAATTAAAACCTTGTTCCCGTCCTGGTCTATATTATACATAGGTTGTACCAACTGGCTTTTGCCCGGCTTTACCTCTGTAGTTCCGGCACGGCTTTCCTTGGATGAATTATTGTGGATAAAAACAAACCGGGTACCGTCAGCAGTTACCCGCAGGCCACCTACAATTTCTTCGGGGGCATTGCTAAAGGTACAAACCCCTCCTTTAGATTGAATGAGCTTACTACCGTATAGTTTTATAAAATTGCCAATATTTTGTGCTGCATAATATTTTGATGATAGCGCGCCATTCTCGCGTATGGCCGCATTATAATCATAAGTAGTGGTCTGTCCGCGGGCTCCCCAACCGTCAAAATGAGTTCCGCCTACAAACACATAAGGAAAAATACCCGTTGCCCCGCCAGCGATTGACATCATAGCAATGGCGTAAAAATGGCGGTCGTTGGAGTAATGATCTTCGCTTAATGTACCACCAACCGTAGAAAACCACCCACCTTGCAATTCGGTAACAAAGCCCGGTGCGTCGGGCTGCTGTTGCTTCAGGCTCTCCATGCGGCGGGCACAGGTGATGGCATCCTTTAATCCAACGTAGTAATTATCGCAGTCAAACACCTGCGATAGAATGGGATCTTTACTGCCGCGGGTCTCGGATGTAAGGCAGGTAAAAATCGGAACGGTTATCCCGGCACTCCGTACACTGCTGTACATACGCTGCAACGCATGGACTTTATTGCCTGTTTTATGCGCATTATACTCATTCTCAATTTGAACGAGTATAACTCCTTTTTTCCCTTGTTGCTTAGCCGTGATCTGTTCGTTTTTGATGGCATTGCCAAATGCTTTATACCAGTGGTTGTGCCAGTCAAGATAGCGGTCGTCCGCGCTTCTCAACCAAAAGCCTTCAATATCCGCAGGCCGAAACTTTGCCAGCCAACGCGGATAGCCTCCGCCTGCAAACTCGGCGCAAATAAATGCCCCGGGACGCAATACGGTATAAAAACCAAATTCGTCCTGCGCAATATGCAGCCAATCCATTAAATCCTTGAAGTTGACCTGTGAATAGTCGTTCAACCCCTTCGGCATATTCAGCTCACTAAGATTCCACGGAACATAAGTTTCAACGGTATTGAAACCTGCCGCTTTTATTTTTGCGAAGCGGTCTCTCCAAAGCGCCTTCGGTGTTCTGAAATAATGAAAGGCGGCGCTGTATACAAAGGTTTTCTTACCGTTGATGTACATGCAGGAGCCATCATACCTGATTTTGCCCGGATAAAGAAACTGCTTTTTATTGGGTAAATTCTGAGCCCTCAACGAAAGGCTGGATGCCCCCATTATTATGATTATTATCGACAGGACTAACGGCTTTTTTAACATCGGATAGAAAAATAATGATCAATATATTGCTTAATAAACAGATAACATAGATTATCTTAATGAAAAGACAATCTTGATCTGTATCTATACTCAAAAAGTAAACAGAAGAAACTTTATCGCCATGCAAATCTTCAGCATTCTGGCTTCGGCCGCCGGGCAATGCTTAAAGTAAATGACCACCACCTAAGGTGGTGGCTTTTAAATATCCTGTGAGCACCTTTTCCAAAACGGAACCCACGCATAAACTTAGCTTCCGGTTTCCGGCGAAGCCCTCACCCTTGACCTACCGCCAAAGGCGGTGGTTTAGCTATTACAATAAAAAGGGCAGTTTTCTCGTCGAAAACCACCCTTTCGGCAATAGGTTAACAGAGTAAGTCTCGTTGTTGTCAGATTTGTTGGTAATGATAGACGATCATTTTTTTGTCGCCGTCAATTGTCCCCTGATCAGCCCGTTAGGCGCACTAACCGTACAGATAACGTAATATAACTTTCCGCCGTACATTGCGTCACGTTCTGCAGGCAGCAATTCATTATAACCTGAGAGCGCCATGGTTGTCGATCCGGCGACATTGTTGTTACTGAATTTAATAGTGTGAATAAGCGTACCTGTCGCGCCGCTGCTTGCCGGCCCGTAAAAGTTTATTGAGGTGATAGGGTCTTTAACGGCCGAGGTCCCGATACCCGTCCACGATAACGTAAAGGTAAGGACATTCAGCTGTTCATCGAACCAACCATCAAAATTGCCCGTCGCAATTGTGCTTGATGCGGGAACCATTTGTATCCCATCTGCATTGCCCTTTATCACATAAGTAGCCCCTGTAACCGGTACCAGTTCTTTACCCTTGGTGCAGCCATTCAATAATAAAAGGCCGGCAAATGCCCAAAGCAGTAATAATGATGCTGTTCTTTTTCTTAAATATTCCATATAACCTTTTTATTAGAAAAGTGATTTAATAACCGGGATTTTGTTTTAAAGCCGACGATTTAGTTAATTCCGCCTGTGCAATGGGAAACCAATACATAGCATCGCGAAAGGTATTACTTCTTACCACAATAGTGCGGTAAGAAAACTTACCGTCTGCTGCCCTTGTAATTTCCATACCATGCATGTCTTTGTTCAGCAAGGCCGGGGCAAGTTTCCAACGGCGTATGTCATAAAAACGATGCTCTTCAAAAGCAAGTTCCACCTGACGCTCATTTTGAAGGAATGAGCGCATTTCCAACTGGCTCATACCTGCCTTCATCCCATACATACCGTCGGCGCCGGGCGCAATGCCTGCTCTGCTCCTGATATCTTTAAGCCAGTTGTAAATTTGGCCGGATGGCCCGTTAAGCTCATTATTAGCTTCGGCTGCGTTTAAAAGTACTTCGGCATAACGCATCAATATTCTGGGCCGGTTGAGTTCAACGCCACCCGGCGCAACGTTATTACAAAGCATTTTGTAAGCATAATAGCCGGTCCTGGTACCTGTCGGCGTGTAAATGCCATCTGTTAAAGCCCCGTTAACCGCAATGCTGGTTGAGTTTGGAATTACTCCTGTATACGTCCAAACCGGCTGATCTCCGGAAAAGCCGGATAAGTAACGCGGACCACCGTTGTAAGTAATAGTGGCGTAAAACCGGGGATCACGGTTAAGATACATATTGTCTCCGGTACCAGGGTATCCTGACGCAGGGTCGCTTATAGGCTTGCCGTTGGCCATACCAAATGCATCCACCAATTCCTGAAGCGGCCAGGAGCTTACGGTCGCTCCGCTTTGATAGCGTGTGGCCCTTGATGGAGGATTACAAACCGTTTCGCGGACCATATTGTTCTGCGTGGTCGTAGGCGGCTCAAAAGCGAAGATCATCTCAGAATTTGCCGTTGCGTAAGTTAAACCGTTTAGCCACAGGTTATAAAAATAGGGCGTTACTTTCCTGAACAGGCTGTATTGATTGAGATCGATCACTGCCTGGGCGGCATCGGCAGCCAGTTTCCAGCGGTTAACATCATAATTCCCGTAGGACACCAAACGGCCCGGATCATCGCCGCGGCTTTGATTCATTAGCGGACTGGCGGCATACAATAATACCCTGGCTTTTAAGGCAAGTGCCGCACCTTTGGTAGCCCGCCCATAATCTACCTGGTTTCCGGTAGCGGCAACATAATCAACAGGCAACAGCGCGCCGGCGGCATCGCATTCTGAGGTGATATATTTTACGCAATCCTCATAGCTGCTGCGCGGAATATCAATTTTTGCGTTAGCGTCGAAAACAGTATCACGGAGGATAGGAAACCCACCGTAACTTTTTAACACGCTGGCTAAATACCAGGCCCTTAAAACCCTTACCTGCCCCTCCCACAAATTCTTCGTCCTTTGAGTGACAGGAATATTCTTTTTGTTTTTAAGAAAGATGTTGATCGCCCGGGTTTGCTGATATGCTAACGACCAAACCTGATCACCGCCGACATTACTTGGCGAGATAGAACCGGTTTGCCAGTACGTCTGAACCTGAGTCGGCTGATATTGTGACTGCGCCTCGTCACTGGCCGACTCTACCCCGCCATTACGCCACCGGGTGATTTCCCAGGAATAGCTGACGTCGTTGTATCGGCTGTTGATGTACTGCCAACTTCTGAGGCTGTCGGAGAAAACTTGCTGCTCAGTGATTTGGCTTAAAGTTTTCTGGTCAAGGAAGCCCGTTTTTTTACAACTTGACAGCGCCAGTGTAAGCAATAAAAATGATATAAACGGCTTGATCATTCCCTGGCCACTACGCATTGCGCCGGACTTGGAAGCTGAAAATAGTTTATCTTTCATAATGATATCTTTAATTATTTAAGTCCTAATTGAATTCCGAGGGCATAATTGGCAGTAATTGGATAAGAACTGCCTGAAGCATTACTTGACTGATTAGCAATTTCAGGATCCACCTGGAAACGCCCTGTATTCCGCCAGGTTAGCAGATTATAACCGGATAGGTACATTCTGCAGCTCTGTAGAAAACCAATCTTGTTTAGCCATACCACAGGCAGTTGATAACCAAGCTCCAATGACTTTAGCCGCAGATAACTCCCGGGAACAAAAGTATAGTCCGAGATTGTCTTCCAGGTTATGTTATTAACGTTCGTGACAAAGCCAATCCGGGGGTATATCGGGTTAGCCGCATTGGCAGGCGTCCAGCTTTGCAATTGCAAAGGTTGCGGGATACCACCGAAAATTTCACTACTCTCCGCAAAGGCGCTTATCGAATACCCAAAAGCGCCCTGAAATAAGCCCGTAAGCGAGAAGCCTTTGTAGTTGATTCCAAAATTGGCCCCATAGGTGTTAGCAGGTATGTTAGGCTGCGCCAGGAAAGTTTGGTCGGCTTCCGTTATCAGGCCATCTCCGTTCAAATCGGCATATTTCAAGTCGCCGGGTTGTATCGTGCTCCATAACGGCTTAGGAATATCAGACTTCACCTGGCCACTGGCGTCAAAATCAGACTGTTGATAAAACCCGATAAAATCATAGCCTTTGGTCAGGCCGATCTGCCTTCCTGTTTGCGCAAGATAGGGGAAGTCAGGCGCTTCGCTGGTGTAAATGATCTTATTGATAGCATGTGAGAAATTACCTCCTATACTGTAGCTTACCTGGCCTATCTTGTTTCGGTAGGTTAAAGAAATTTCGTAACCTTTGTTATCCGAAATGCCCACATTTGCAGATGGCACAGATTGTCCGATCAGCAACGGAATACCCGCCTGGCCGATGAGCTGGTCATAACGATATTCATAAAAATAATCACCCGTCAAGCTGATCTTTCCTTTGAACAGATTGATGTCTACACCGGCATTGGTACTGCGCTTCTTTTCCCAGGTTACCGCGGTGTTGATGAGCGCTCCTTCCTGGGCGCCGTTACCAAAGAAATTCACGGCTCCCGGAAGTGTATATGTAATTGCACTCAACACCGTTGGATATTTATTGTCACTGCCCGATAAGCCGTAAGAACCCCGGAACTTTAGCAAGTCGATAAAAGGGAACAGGCGTTTAAAGAAAGGTTCTTCGGAAACGTTCCAGAAACCTGCAACGGAGGGAAAAACAGCGTAACGCTGATCAGGACGGAACAAGTCATTTCCATTTCGGGCCATCGTCATTTGTACACCATAGCGCTGTTTGAAGTCATAATTCAGACGCCCAACGATGCTTTGGAAGTTTAAGGGCACATTTGCCCCGGTCACCGTACTCTGCTGCTGCATTAAGGCCAGCGCTTCAACATTATGTACGCCAAAAGAACGCTTGTAGTTTAATGAGCCCTGAAAAATGGTTACGTTATTGTTCGCATCATTGCCCACATTCTGGCCAAAAATGGGGAACTGGTTATTGCCTTTGCTGGTATAAGTTCCGGTGGCCGAATTGTAATAATATGCGGGCAATCTGTTTACATCCCGGGTAATGTTCCGGTGTTCGTTGATCGTACTTGCATAGGACAAATTGGCTTTGACATTAAGGCCCGGCGTAATAAAATCCAGCTTTTGATCGGCGCCTACAACAATGTTAAAGTCGTTGTAAAAATTACGCGCATAGCCGCCGTTCGCCAAACGGTCAATAGGATTCACGTAGCCGTTGCCCCAGCTTTGATTGGCATAGCCATAAGTTCCGTTAGGATTGATCAGGGGCATCGTGAGCGGAGATGTAGCCCTGAAAGCAATAAGTTCCTTAAATAAGCCTGAAGGATCCAATACCCCCGCCGGGTTATTCACTGTTTGAAAACGTCCATTAAGGTCAAAGCGGATATTTAAGGTCTTTGTTGGAGTAACATCAAGGTTAGAACGAAAATTGATACGGTTATAAAAATAATTACCGCTTACGGATTCTGTTCCGGGTGCCGGCGCGAAATCCCTTAGCAGACCGTCCTGGGTAAAATAGCCAAAAGAGGTGAAGTACTTCACGCTTTTGTTGCCGCCCCGGATGTCCACATTATAATTGTTTTGCGTCGCCTGGTTCTTTAACAGTTCTTCCTGCCAGTTCACATTCGGATGACCGTAGGGATCGGAGCCGTCCTTAAATTTTTGTAGGTCCGCTGGTGTCCAGGGTAGGGTTAATGGTGACGAAAGTCCATAACTGTCATTCATTATAGCTTCATTCTGGAGTACAGCAATGGCGTAAGAGTCGAGGAAACTGGGATAGCGGATCACCTTATTAATACCGAAAGACGCTGATGCGGTTATAGTAGGCTTCGAAATCCGGCCCCGCTTGGTTGTAATCAGTAAAACCCCATTAGCGCCGCGCACACCATATACCGCAGTTGTTGAAGCGTCTTTCAGGATAGAAATTGTTTCAATTTCACTGGGATCTAACTGCGCAACCTGGCTGTAGGTCCATTGAATATCATCAACAATGATCAATGGCTGCGTATCGCCGTTTAATGAACTTATACCCCTGATAAAAAAATCTGCGGCATCGGCACCAGGTCTTCCGCTTCTTTGGGCAGAGAAGAAGCCAGGCAGCCGTCCGGCCAGGGTATTCTGGATGCTGGAAATGGGCTGTGTTTCAATTTCTACTGCTTTAATTGAACTTATAGCACCGCTTGTGGTAAGCTTGGTTTGTTGCCCATAAGCTACAATAACAACCTCGCTAAGTCCTTTAACATCGGCTTTAAGGGCGATATTTAATTGGGTTTTACCATTTGTGGGAACAGTTACGCCAACAAAACCTGTAGCGCTAAATTTAAGTGTAGCGTTGGCGTTACTCACGGCGATTTTAAATACACCGTTCTCATCAGTAATTGCACCATTTTTTAGATTACCCGTTTCTACAACTGTTACGCCGGGAATAGTGACGCCTTTTTCGTCAGTCACCCGTCCGGTGATCTGCCCGGACTGCCCGTATATCTCATTGAATGACAGCAACAGGCAAAGCAGTGCAACTATATTTCTTAATATCTTCATTTCAATATTGTTTAGCTTTTAATAACCAGGATTTTGCTTGATGTTAGGGTTTGACAGTATTTCAATATTCGCTATTGGATACAGATACATACTGACTTCGTTAAAAAATGGCGTAGCAACTGTTGTCGGGCTGTAAGAAAATGAGCCGTTTGGGTTTTTAATAACAGTAACGCCATGCAATGCGCCACTTCCGTAAACCTGTTTGGCAATTTTCCAACGCCTTATATCAAAATACCTGCGTTCTTCAAAAGCAAATTCCAACCGGTCCTCATTCTGAATCAGGCTTCGCATCTGACCTTGCGATAGCCCGGCCGGAACCTGATAAGGATTAAGACCCGCACGCTGCCGGATGGCGTTAACAGCGGTATAGACGCTGGCATCCGGACCGCTATATTCATTCTTCGCCTCGGCATAGTTCAACAAAATATCAGCATAGCGGATGAGGCAAAATGTGGATGTTGTTGCTGACGGAGCATACATCGTGCTGGAGTAAGCAGTGTTATTGTCATCCTGTGCCAGGAATTTCTTTAAATAATATCCTGTTTGCGTTTGCACGCCGCCCGCAACCGAACTATTGTTGGGTTTATCAGCACCGCCTTCAAACGTTTGTACGGGCCTGCGAAGCCACTGCGAACCGTTATAGAACACAGTTTGCGATAAACGCGGGTCGCGGCCGGCATACGGGTTATCTGGATTGTAACCCGAGGTTGGGTCCGTAATTGCTTTGCCGTTCGCCATCGGAAACGCATCAACCAGTTCCTGTGTTGGACTGACCAACCCGTTGGCCGGCGTATTGGCCACTGTATACCCCACGGGCGACATTAGATTTGCCCAGGCAGTGCCATAGCCTCCGCCATAGCGGACAAAAATAAACTCCTTGTTAACGTGTGTTGTTGCCAGCAGGTAACGATTTGGTTCTAAAGCAAATAAATTAAGGTTCATTACAGCCTGGCACGCATCCGCAGCTGTTTTCCAACGTTCCAGGTCATAGGTTGGATAGCCGGTATAATCAAGCGACGGCGTTGCCGAAGGGTTGAAAAGTGGGCTGGCGGCCAAAAGCAAGGTTTTTGCCTTAATGGCCAGGGCAATGCTTGGATGCATACGTCCCGCATCCGGGTCAGTGCCTTCTGAGGTGCCATTACCGCTGCCCCGGGTTGACAAGGGTACATCCGGCCGCAATTTGTCCTTTACCGCGTCCAGTTCAGAAACAATATAGTTTACACAGTCGCTAAAGCTGGCCCTTTTTAATTTAAAAAGCTCAGGATCACTATCAGCGTAAACCTTATCGCCCAACAGCGGCACGCCACCATAACGCTTAATGAGTTCATAGTAAAAAAAGGCGCGCATCACCCTGATCTCTGCAACAAGATACTGAGGTGTTGTAGGGTCGGCCCAGGGCACACGTTTGTAGTTATTCAGGAACATGTTCACCCTCCTGATAGCCGAATAGCAGTTGCCCCAGTTGTCGTCGAAAATATTGAGCGGTGTATAGCCGCCGTTAACTACGTTCCATGTT
>Ga0157370_10008143_pt1 | contig 11342 bp, 9 predicted proteins | sample C35metaG_FD_113463 | JGI IMG/M metagenome (GOLD analysis project Ga0157370, IMG submission 113463) | Corn rhizosphere microbial communities from Kellogg Biological Station, Michigan, USA - C3-5 metaG | ecosystem: Host-associated > Plants > Roots > Rhizosphere > Soil | place: USA: Michigan... | reverse complement strand
TCGCGTTTATCTACCGGGCGGCTGGTTACTGTGAACTGGCTGTTCACCGCAGCATGGCCCATAGAGCGTACCAGGTCATAGTAGTTGCGGTCCTGAGCTTCCAAAGCTACCGTATCCCCTTCGGGGAAGTTGAATACAACCACGTCATTTCTCTTGATATCTGACAGACCTGGCAGGCGGCGGTATTTCCATTGAACCCCGTCGTAATAGGCTTTCGTGCCCGTGATAGGCATAGTATGGTGTGCGAAAGGAAAAGCGATGGGGGTCATTGGGATCCGCGGACCATAGTTCACTTTACTCACGAAGAGAAAGTCGCCGATCATCAGGGAGCGTTCCATAGATCCCGTTGGAATGGTATAAGCTTCAATAAAAAATACGCGGATGATTGTGGCTGCAATCACAGCAAAGATAATGGCGTCTGCCCATTCTCTGCCTTTGGATTTTTTCTTTTTAGGGGTGTCTGTATTTCTTTTTTTCCAGAACGTATAGTTCATAGTTGTCTATTTAAAATTAAATATATCGGCAATATTGTAAAAGCCTTGTTTGTGTTGAAGCCATTCTGCAGCAACCACAGCACCCAAGGCAAAGCCTGCGCGGCTGTGAGCCGTATGTTTTAGTTCAATATCATCCACCTCAGAGCTGTACACAACAGTATGTGTGCCGGGTACCTGATCAACGCGCTGGGAAGCAATAAGCAGTTGGTTGGCCTTTAAAGCTTCTTCAGAAGGTGTTCCTTCCAGTTCATTAACCCACTCCTGTTTGCGTTCCAGGTTATCAATGATGCCTTCGGCGATCGTCATGGCTGTTCCGCTTGGTGAATCCAGCTTTTGCGTATGGTGAATTTCCTCCACCTGCACATCATAAGCCGGAAAATCATTCATCAGTCTGGCCATAACCTGGTTGATGTGAAAGAACAGGTTAACCCCAATGCTGAAGTTGGACCCATACAGCAGCGTATTGTTACGGCCGAGACAGTCATCTTTTACCTGTTGCAATTGGCCATACCAGCCTGTGGTACCAACTACGACAGGTACATTAGCATCAAAGCAAGCATAAATATTGGAGATTGCAGCATCCGGTGCACTAAAGTCGATGGCTACATCTGCCTTAGACAAATTGGAGCTGGTTAAGTCGCCGAGGTTGTCGGCTGTAATTTTCAGGACAACTTCATGTCCCCGTTCGAGTGCAAAACGCTCAATGATCTGACCCATTTTGCCATAGCCAAGCAGCGCTATTTTCATTCGTTCATTCCGTTTAAATATTGTAAAACAGTTGATGGGTAAAGTTCCCCTTGATCTGTTTGGGTATTCTGTTTATGATCATCTGACAACCGCACTACAGCTTCAGCGACAGCTTGATTCCGGGTACATTGGCATTAAAGCCATACATGCCATTGGAATTGATGATAGTCGGGCTAAGCGTCAGATCGTTGTTGATATCAAAGTATTTTAATCGCGCATCCACATAGGCTTCAATAACCTGAATACCGTACAAGCCGAGCATAGAGAAGATGATCACCTCTTTATTCCGTCTATAGGTATCTTTTGCGGAGATGATCCCAGTATTATCGGTGATGGTGAAATACGGGCTACCTACAACCGGACGATTACCGTTCGCCTGCCTGTCCCGCAGCTCCTTCAGATAAATATGATACTGTTTGTTGTTGTCTATAAACGACAGGGTGAGCATGGTTGCACCGGTATAAATGGCTGCAATCTTAACGGCGCGGTAAACATTCAGGCCATTGCTGTATTGTCCCCAACCGGGGATAATTAACGAGCGGATGATGGCTTTATGTGCCGCAATTTTACCCACATTAACGTACGTAGACTTGCTTTTCAGTGTGTCCACCCGGGCTACAGACTGGCCGGTACTATCTTTTTTTATGGTAATAGGCTGTTGCGCCCGGGCACCTAAAGATGCGAACCACAGCAGAACCGTTACCAGTAGAATTCTTTGCATTACCAGTCCAGTAGTTCTAGGATACGGCTTAGATCATCGTTGGATACAAACGGGATCTCGATAGCACCTTTACCATTTTGCCCGACCTTAAGCTTCACCTTGGTGCTGAACTTAGAAGCCAGGTCCTTTTGTAGTTTCTGGTATTCTGCCGCAGATGCCTGTACATGCTTCACCGGCTTGGCTTTTAACTGCAGGCTGTTGATGCTGCGCACCATCTCTTCTACCCGGCGCACCGACAAACCTTTATCGATGATCTCCTGGTGAATAAAAAGCTGCTTATCGACATCGTCTACGTTGATCAAGGCACGGGCATGCCCCATGGAGATCTTCTGATCACGGATAGACACCTGGATGGCCGGAGGTAACTTCAACAAGCGCAGGTAATTGGTGATGGTGCTTCTGTTCTTCCCTACACGCTCGCCCAGTTGTTCCTGCTTCAGGTTACATTCTTCCATCATGCGCTGGAAGCTGAGTGCAACTTCGATGGCATTCAGGTTTTCACGCTGGATGTTCTCGATAAGTGCCATTTCCAGCATTTGCTGATCATTGGCACTGCGTACATAAGCCGGAATGTCCGTCAGGCCCGCCAGTTTCGATGCACGCAGACGGCGTTCACCGGAGATCAGCTGGTAGCTGTTTGCAGATACTTTGCGGACTGTAATGGGTTGGATCAGCCCCTGAACTTTGATGGAATCAGCAAGCTCGTTTAAACTTACCTGATCAAACTCCGTGCGTGGCTGGTATGGGTTGGTCTCGATCTCTGCGATCGGGATGGTACCGATGCTACTTTCCGGACGTTGTACAGTTTCAGCAACCGGAGCACTGGCACCCTTTGGTGCATGCGCAGTCTCGGTATCATCTAAAAGCGCACTTAATCCTCTTCCTAAACCTGTTTTTCGCTGAAAAGATGTCATTAAAAAAAAATTATATAGTTGCTGATGTTAAACCTTCCGTTTCCTTAACCAATCCGTTCTTACGAACGATCTCTCTGGCCAGGTTCAGATAATTGATGGCACCCTTGCAGTTTGCATCGTGCATGATCACAGACACCCCATAACTTGGAGCCTCACTTAAACGGGTATTCCGTTGAATGATGGTTTCGAAAACAAGATCATGGAAGTGTGTACGTACCTCTTCAACCACCTGGTTGGATAAACGCAAACGTACATCATACATCGTCAGCAAAATGCCTTCAATCTCCAGCGCAGTGTTCAAACGGGTTTGAACGATCTTGATCGTGTTCAGGAGCTTTCCTAAACCTTCCAAAGCGAAGTACTCACATTGTACCGGAATGATCACAGAATCCGCAGCCGTAAGGGCGTTGATCGTGATCAAACCCAGGGATGGCGAACAGTCGATAATGATGAAATCATAATAATCGCGAACCTTGCCCAGAACAGACTTCATCTTGAACTCCCGGTTGGTCAGGTTGATCATCTCGATTTCCGCACCGACCAGGTCAATATGTGCAGGCAATAGATCTAAGTTTGGGGTTTCGGTTTTCTGGATAGCCTCTGAAGGCTCAATGTCATTTATGATGCATTCGTAAATGCTGTTTTTGATATTCCGTGGATCAAAACCAATTCCTGAAGTCGAGTTGGCCTGAGGATCTGCATCAACCAATAAGGTTTTATATTCTAAAACGGCTAAACTTGCGGCAAGATTGATAGCTGATGTGGTTTTGCCCACCCCGCCCTTCTGATTTGCCAACGCAATAATTTTACTCATCTATCTTTCTAAAAATTAGCTATTAATTCTCTTAGGCTTTGTAGTACTGGAGTCCTTTTTTGCTAAAAAATACTATTTTTGTATGTTTTAGGCGCTTTTTAACAAATAGCTAAGATACAAACTATATAGCAATTCTTCTGTTAAAGACATAAGTGTTTTACACATCTTATTAACAATTTCGATACATGATCAGCATCATTTCCGGCACCAACAGACCCAACAGTAATACGCTAAAAGTTGCTGAATATTATCTCCGGACATTGCAGTCGAAAGGCCAGGAAGCACGGATCTTTGATCTGCAGGATCTGCCTGCCAGCATCATCCAAACGGATCTGTACGGCAAGCGCAGCGAAGCCTTTCTCCCGATTCAGAAGATGATCACCGAAACCACTAAATTTCTGTTTATTATTCCTGAATACAATGGAAGTTTCCCGGGCGTATTGAAGACTTTTGTAGATGCGTGCGACTTCCCTGATAGCTTTTACAACAAAAAGGCGGCGCTCACGGGCATTTCATCCGGTAAATACGGGAATATCCGGGGCATCGATCATTTCTCGGGCATATGCAGCTACCTGCACCTGACAGTACTGCCTTTACGCCTGCATATTCCGGCCATCAAAACAGAATTTGATGAAAACGGCGATTTCTTCAAAGCAGATACCCTGAAGTTCACCACAGATCAGATCGAGAAGTTTATTGCATTTTAAGTTAGACGCCAAACGCGGCCCAGTTACGCCCTTCGTTTCCGAAGACAAAAAATCCGGGATGCAGCATCTCTGCGATATCCTCGAAGGCCGAAACCACCTGCTCGGGATCTTCCGCTTCCAGTTTAGGATCATCAAATAAATATACCCGGTTATAGGTCACCGCCGGCCATTCCTTTTGCAGTAAGACAGGAACCGTACCCATCATCTGCAGCATGCCCATATCTTCCTCTTCGTAGATCAGCACCCGTGCATCTTCCGGCGAATTCTGCAGTACACCACCTGCCGAAACGACCAATGCATTCAAACTGCCATTCACCTGGTTCTCTGTATCCAGCACAATGACCGGTACCTTATCCATGAATTTTATTTTATGTAAGATGATCTCTACCCGGTCCTGAAGTGCTTCTTTCTGCTCCGCATCTGCCACTGTATTAATCACCTTATTTAAAAAAGACATACTTATTTATTTATTACTTTGTGCAAAAATAGTATTCCTGAACCGATGCGCCGTTATATTCCATATATTTTTTGGGTCTTGATGATCTGCCTTGCTGCCTGTACCGGCACATCGACCACAGAAAACAAGAAAGTCTTTAATCTCAATATCGATCAAAACCTGACTTCCCTGGATCCGGCATTCGCGCGCAACCAGAATGCGGTCTGGATGATCAATCAGATCTACAACGGCCTTGTCCAGGTAGATGATACGCTGAACACCAGGCCAGCTATTGCCAAGTCCTGGGAAACCGCAGCTGATGGGCTAACCTACACCTTTCACCTGCGCAATGATGTCTACTTCCATGATGATCCACAGTTTAAAGGCGGCAAAGGAAGAAAGGTTGTAGCTGAAGATTTTGCCTATAGCTTTTACCGCTTAATTGATCCGAAGGTCGGCTCTTCGGGCGGCTGGATATTCAACGACAAAGTACAAGGGCCCCAAAGTTTTGAAGCCGTCAATGATTCTACTTTCGTCATTCACCTGACCAAGCCCGCTCCGGCTTTCATGAACCTGCTTACTCATCAGTACTGCTCTGTGGTACCCCGGGAAGTGGTTGAACATTACGGAAAAGACTTCCGCAGTCACCCGATAGGAACCGGGCCTTTCAAATTCAAGTACTGGAAAGAGGATGAAGTGCTGGTGCTCCTCAAAAATGAACGCTACTGGGAGAAAGATGGAAACCAGTCCCTGCCCTACCTGGATGCGGTTAAAGTCACCTTCATCAGCGATAAGCAAAGCGCCTTTATGAACTTCCTGAAAAAGGATCTGGACTTCTTCGACAAAGTCGATGGCAGCTACCGCGATGATATCCTTTCTAAAAGCGGAAAAATGACCAAAAAGTACAAAGGGAAATTTCAGCTGACAAAAAGCCCGTATCTCTGCACGGAGTACCTCGGGATTCTAGTGGATACCAATAAGGCCATTGTGAAGCATTCGGCGCTCAAGTATAAGAAAGTGCGACAAGCCATCCAATATGCCATTGACAAGCCTAAACTGATCAAGTATCTAAGAAACAGCATCGGAATACCGGCAACCGCCGGATTCGTCCCTCTGGGTATGCCGGGCTTCGACAGCACCGTAGTTAAAGGCTACCACTACGATCCGGTTAAAGCGGCAAAGTTGCTTGCCGAAGCTGGATTTCCAAACGGAAACGGCATGCCACAGGTTACCTTAAGTACGTCAACGACCTATAAAGACTTGATAGAATTTGTACAAGGTGAGCTGAATGCAATCGGTATAAAAGTGAAGGTTGATGTAAGTCCGAATGCCAGTTTGAGAGACCTGATGTCTAAGAATGAGGTAAACTTTTTCCGGGGTTCCTGGATTGCGGATTATCCGGACCCGGAGAACTACTTATCGGTTTTCTATTCCAAAAACCGGGTTCCTTTTGGCCCCAATTACACGGGCTATTATAACGCTAAATTCGACAAGCTCTTGGAACAGAGCTATTACGAGGCTGATCCAAAGAAGCGCTTTGCACTATATCAGCAGATGGATAATATGGTGATGGAGAATGCGCAGATGATCCCTTTGTTCTACGACCAGTCGGTCATCATGCTACAAAATAACATCAGTGGGTTCTCCTCGAACCCACTGAATTTAATGATATTAAAACGCGTTAAAAAGGGTTAGCCCTGGTTGTTACCCATCTGGCCACCGGTGGTTTGTTGCTCGCCTTGTTTTAAATCGTCGTTGTTGATCGATTTCTTTTTCTTAGGCTGTGCGTTGTAGTTGATCTTTCCGAAATTATAACTGAAGTTAACTCCGAAAGAGCGTATTGGATAGTACACGTTCGTGCTTTGCAAGAAGGAAGGATTCTCGTTGCGGCTTTCGATATGCAAGTCCCTCGAGAATACATTGAACACGTTCACCCCTACAGTTCCTTTTTTGTTCAGGATCTCCTTTTTTAAGGCGGCACCATAGAAAGCCATTGCGCCGGAAGTACCCTGGAAAGAACGCTTCGGGCCGTTATACACACCAAAGATCTCTGTATTCCAACCTTTCTGGAAGCCAATCGCAGACCGTAAAAACGCCGTATAGTTGGCATAAACACCAGTACTCACCTGGGTTGCCGGATCTTTCACTTCATAAGAACTTAAGCTGAAGTTACCCATCAAAGTCCATTTAGGTAGTGGATTGTAAGAAGCAAAAGTGTTGAATCCATAAGATTTGCTGGTACCCACGTTGAAGTAAGAAGTCAGCTTTTGCGCTGGATTGTACACGCTCTCAATCACGTCCTGCGTATTCCTGTAGAACACCGAAGCATTGATCACAGACCCTTTAATGAAGGTTGAATAACCAAGCTCCATGATGTCAGTTAACTCCGGACTCAACGACGGATTACCTCTTCTCTGGTTTTCCGGATCACTTTCATCCAGGAATGGGTTCAGATAAAACAAGCTCGGACGCTGCATCCTTCTGTTGTAGCTTAACTTTAAAGTTGTCTTGGTAGACAAGCTTTGTGAGATGATCGCACTCGGGAACAGGTTATAGTAATCGTTCTTAAAGTCTAAGCTGTTACCGGCTTCGCCGGAGATATTGGTGTACTCACCGCGTAAACCAGCTTTTAACGTTGTTTTCTTCGCCAGTTTGAAACTGATCACACCATAAGCCGCGGCTACGTTCTGATCATAATCAAAATCTTGTGCAGTGTTCTGGTACTTACTCTGGATCGTTCTGAAGATACCTTTTAAACCAGTCTCCAGGACTACCGTCTTGGTAAACGGATACGTATAATCTGTCTGCAAGGTATATTCGTTGTTCTTTCCGGTATTGTCGCCAATTACCGGAGCAGAATCCATTGCTGCTCCGACGTAACGGGTGTTAAACTTGTTGGTATTGCGTCCAAAGGAAGCCTGACCAGATACCGTAAACTCCTCACCATCGCGCTTGCTGGTCTTACGGTAATCTGCACTCCAGTCCACATTATTCATGATCCCTGTATTCTCCGTCAAACGTTCGTAGTTTGTTGCGCCTGTAGGCGTGCGGCTGATCACATCCAAACTTCCATTCCCACCATTCTCGAAGCGGTTAAACTTCACGTTGGTTGAAATGCTGTTGTAGTTGTTAAAATCATAATCCACGCCTACGCTACCGTTTCCACCATAACGTTTTGCACGGGTAAAACCGGTTTGCGTTAAGGACGTTTGCAAGGCATAGTTCTCGTTCAGAAGCTCCAAACGGGTATCCTGCGGAATGGCATATTGAACGCCAATGTTGCTGGTGATACCCAAGCGGCCCTGGCGACTGTTCAAGCTGAACGTTCCATTATTCTGACGGGTACCGAAGGATGTGTTCACAGATCCATTAATGCCTTGCGCTGTTTTCTTCTTTGTAATAATGTTGATGATACCTCCCGAACCTTCCGCATCATATTTTGCAGATGGGCTGGTGATGACCTCTACACTTTTTATCTGCTCTGCCGGGATCATGCGTAAAGCATCAGCAACGCTGTTCGCCATCGTACTGGATGGTTTACCGTTGATTAATACCCGCACCTGGGAGCTTCCTCTTAGTGAAACATTCCCCTCGATATCCACAGAGAGCATCGGAACTTTACGCATCACATCGCCCGCAGTTCCTCCAGCCAGGGTCACATCCTGCTCGGCGTTATACACCAGCTTATCGATCTTGGTTTCCACCAAGGCTTTCTGCCCGGTAACCTGAACCTCATTTAAGGTGCTGGATGTTGGTGTCAAATAGATCACGCCAACATTCAGGTCCGGCTTTTCTGGTGTTGTTTTAACCAGAATTGTCTTGGTCTTAAAGCCGATAAAACCAATGGTCAGCTTGTACTGATCCGGGGAGATATTCTGCAGGGAAACCTTACCCTTTTCGTCAGTTACCCCGCCATTAATGGCTTTGCCATCTTTTACCCGGACCAATGCGGTACTTGCATAATCTACAGGATTCCGGGTTATGGAATCTAAGATCGTTGCCGAAATCTTTCCAACTACCGTCACCCGCGTTGTAGCCCCGCCTATGCCAAATTGCGCTTTTACCTGAAAAGCCATCAGCGATATCACACACAATAGTATAATTCTTTTCATTTTTTATTATTTACGCTCATTAGTCTACAGGCCGGATGTTTTGTTACACGGCTTTTTGTCAGATTTTAGCTAAAGAAAACACCTGTAGGCATGATCAGCGGTAGAAACTTCATTTTCAGCCTTTTCCATCTCTATAGAATTATTAGTTATGCAGTTTTGTTACATAATCCTGTAGGTTGTAGGAGGCAATCCTTCCTTAATTCCTATCTTCAATGCGCATTTTGCTAGCAACCTAGCGCATAGAAAATCATGATTAGTATACCTAAAGACGCTGTCGTTTACCTTGTTTGTCCACCCGCTTATGCCTCGGGTGGTCCGGAATTGATCTACCAACTCGCCAGTAAATTGTCGGCCTGCGGTGTGCAGACCCGCATGTATTATCATCCAACGCACGAGAACCCCGTTCATCCGAATTACATAGACTATGGCACCACAGCGGCGAATACGATCGAAGACGAAGAAAAAAATCTGATCATCATTCCTGAAGCGCTGGTTCCTGCATTCAATAGAACGGAAAACTTCAGGCACATCAGAAAATGTATCTGGTGGTTGAGTGTCGACAACTTCTTCCTTGAGCTCTACCAAGAAGCACGTGCGCGGCGTTTGGCACGGATATCTTTGCTTAGAGATCTCCGGATCTATGAGCGGCGTTTCTTCGCTGAACAGGTCAACGACCGGAATTACACCTTTCATCTGGCCCAGTCTGAATATGCTTTGGATCTGCTCCGAAAAGAAAACATCCGGGCTGGTTATTTGTCCGACTTTCTGGGTCCCGCATTCTTCCAGCGGGCTTCCAAAATGCAACCCGTTACAAAGGAAAACATCGTCTTGTATAACCCCGCTAAAGGCTATCGTTTCACGAAGAAGATCATTGCCGCGGCACCTGACCTCACCTGGATACCCATTCAGAACATGAGCCCGGCGGAGGTGGCCGATTTGCTGGCCAGAGCAAAGGTCTATATCGACTTTGGCAACCATCCCGGCAAAGACCGTTTTCCACGGGAAGCAGCGCTGATGAATTGCTGCATTATCACGGGCATTCGGGGTTCGGCTTACTATAACGGGGATCTGAACATTCCCAGAGCATACAAGATCAGGGATGCCAGCTACAACATCACCCGCATTGTTCGGTTACTTAGGTCCTGTTTGCAGGATTATAATGCCCATTCCAAAGATTTTGAAAGCTACCGCGAGCTGATCCGCAACGAAGAACAACAGTTTGAGCATGATCTGAGCAAGATATTTGTAAAGTCAGATAATTAATGGACCGAAATTTATTGAACGAAATGTAAATGAGCAACGTTTTTATTTCAATTAATAATTTCAGAATACAAAAATACGACCGTCGGATAATCGCAAGCACCAACGATATACGCGTAAAAACAAACACAAACCTAAAACCCAATTAACAATGAATATAACCCTGTTCAACAAATCAGGATTGCTACAGAAGGCCGGTCTCCTATCCCTTCTCTCCTTAGGCGCTTGCTCGGTATTGAAGCCCGGCCAATCTGAAACTGCAAACGGCCCAAAAGCAAGTAAAGCAGAAGCCTGGATCACGACTGGCGACCAGACCTCCTTACTGACTAAACAAAGCACAACGCTGAAGTTTGCGGATGTACAAAAGAGCAATGTGCCGGTAATTGAAGTGGATGAAAGCAAGAAATATCAAAGCATCGACGGGTTCGGATATACGCTAACCGGCGGAAGCGCAACCCTGATCAACCGATTACCAGAAGCAGAAAAGAAAGCCCTGATCAAAGAGCTGTTCTCCACTAAAAACAACGGTATCGGCGTAAGCTATTTGCGCATCAGCATCGGAGCTTCGGATTTGAGCGAAACCACCTTCTCTTATAATGATCTACCAGCGGGTCAAATAGATGTGAACCAGGATAAGTTCTCTATTGCTAGAGAAATGAAGGACCTGATTCCAGTTCTGAAAGCGATCGTTGCCCAGAACCCCGCTATTAAGATACTGGGTTCCCCATGGTCGCCGCCTACCTGGATGAAAGACAATAACAGCTTTAAAGGTGGAAGCCTGAAACCTATGTACTATGAATCTTACGCCAGGTATTTCGTTAAATACATCCGAGCGATGAAAGCACAGGGCATTACCATAGATGCGATCACAATCCAAAACGAACCCCTGCATCCGGGGAATGTGCCCAGCATGCTGATGCCGGCAGTTGTTCAGGCAGATTTCATCAAAACAGCTTTGGGCCCGGTGTTCAAAAGAGAAGGTATCAAAACCAAGATCATTGTTTATGATCACAATGCCGACAAGCCCGAGTATCCTTTGGCGATCTTAAATGATCCACAAGCGAGACAGTATGTAGACGGCTCCGCTTTTCACTTGTATGGCGGTCAGATCACGGCGCTTTCCAAAGTGCATGATGC
>Ga0157370_10008142_pt1 | contig 11343 bp, 9 predicted proteins | sample C35metaG_FD_113463 | JGI IMG/M metagenome (GOLD analysis project Ga0157370, IMG submission 113463) | Corn rhizosphere microbial communities from Kellogg Biological Station, Michigan, USA - C3-5 metaG | ecosystem: Host-associated > Plants > Roots > Rhizosphere > Soil | place: USA: Michigan... | reverse complement strand
TTCCTGTTCGGGTGTGAGTTTTAAATTACCATTCCCCGGGAAGCTACCTTCCCCAAATTCTTCATATTCTTTGCGCCATTTGTAAAGCAGTGTGACTGCGATTCCGAGTTCTCGTGCAAGCTCCGAGATATTAGTTCGCTCATTGCTTAGTTGAACAGCTTTGGTCTTAAAAGCAGGATCATAGATTTTTCGTTCTCTTTTCATACATTAAAATTAAGGTTTTATGCTTAACTTTTACTGGACGTTAAATTAGTACTTCCAAAATAGTTAATTTTAGGATTATTCCATTCTTCATTAAGCTTATTTAGCTGTTTTTCAAGCTCGCGAAATTTGCCCATGTGAAGACGAATATCATCCGGGTGTGAATTGGTTACTATAGTGTAAACCTCTATTAGTTGTTTTAACAAATAATTATAACTTCCTTCTACGAATCCGTCTGTATTTATTATATACCGCAAATCAGTAGCTTTAACATATTCATAATACCGATCAATTTCTATTTGAATTTCCTTAAAATAAGTATTACTGGCGTAATCATTGTATTTTTCATAAAATGTTTTATCATCAATAATTAAAAAGGCAATAAAATCTATTACTAGAATTAATAAAAAAAAGGTCAATAATACTTTAGTGAAAAGGTCAAAATAAGAATTATCTAATGATGATATTTTTGTTTTCAAGTAAAATAAAACACAGATAAAAACTGAGGAAAAAAAATAATAGTAGCCTTTTTTTATCCTGTTCAGATAAAATTGATGCGCACCTAGATAACCAAGAAATAATGCTAGTAGAGCCGTAGAAATTTTATTTTTCAAAAGAATATTTTATTCTACTAATTTAAAATTATTTTGTTATAATCTTTGTTTTGCGAAAGAATAATTAAAAACAGCAAGATATTTTAGAAGAGGTATGAAAAATAGTAATATCTGCCAAGTAAATCAATCAGTTTTTGTTGCACTTTACGACATTACTATCATAATCTTCACAACCTTTTTTCAAAGAGATAACAAAGCTAAAGCCTCGGAAATGTTTAGAAATGAAGTTGCTTTAAACTTCTTAAAAATTTGTTTTTGATCATAGGGAGGAAATGCATTTTGCCTGATTTTCCGCAATCATCTATTTTTTTAAACTTAAATCAAAAGAGCTGCACTGTATTTCGAATCTGCAAATTGCTACAAAATTTGCCCTGTAAAATTTTTGTTAGATCGTCAACCTTCCTCAAATCTAACAAAAACCTTCAGTACAGTACTATTTGGTCTTCGGATTTTTTATATGAACAATTTACAAAAATTCAGTACAAATACTGATTTTCAATATCTCAGAGGTAATTAGTTTTGTATTTTACGGAAATCCGTAATTTATTGTGATAATACTTAGGTATTTTTGATAAACATCTCAATAAAAAGCATCAAAAAAACAAAAAATAATAAATAAGAATTTTAAAATATGTGGGCAGATAACGAAACATCAGAAGATTTATTAGGATTTAAGGTCCATGCAGATTTAGTAATTGACGTAATAAATGATGATGACGTATTGCCGGTTACTATAGGTGTATTTGGAGATTGGGGAAGTGGAAAATCAAGTATTCTTAAAATAGTTGAAAAAGAATTAGTTGGAGACAGTAAAGACGGATTTAAAGATGGGACTCTAGTTTTATATTTTAACGGTTGGGTATTTGAGGGTTATGATGACGCGAAAGCCGCATTATTAGAGTCTATAATTGAAAAATTTTCCAAACATAAAAACTTAGGAAGTAAGGTCTTCAATGAAACTACTAAACTTTTTAAATCGGTAAGGTGGATGCGTCTATTGGGACTTAGCTTTAAAAAGGTAGTAGTACCCGCCGCTTCATATTTGACAGGAGGAGTTTCGTTAGTACCATATTTATTAAATGAATTTTCTCAGATCAAACCTTCTGATTTGATTTCTAAACTTCAAGGTGAGGAGGCAGAAAATTTCTTAAGCAGCATAATTAAGAAAAATGAAGATGAAGAAGTTACACTTGTTCGTGATTTTCGTGAAGATTTCAAGAAAATGTTAGATAAATCAGAAATTAAAAAACTTGTCGTAATTATTGATGATTTAGATAGATGTACTCCGGACAGATTGATAGAAAATCTCGAAGCTATAAAACTATTTTTAAATGTAGACAAAACCGCATTTGTAATTGGAGCTGATCCAAGAATAGTAAGGCATGCAATAGAATTAAGATATAAAACTGACGGAATTGAAAATTCGCCAGATTTAGAAAGTAGAAACGAAAGAATTGTTAGTGATTATTTAGAGAAATTAATTCAAGTGCCGTATTATCTTCCAAAGTTGACAGATAATGAAGTGGAAACTTACTTGTCATTGTTATTTTGTCAGAAAGAATTAGATGAAAACTTTTGCAAAGTCTTGGAAGCTTTTAATAATTCTAGAAAAGATGATAGATATGGTGCATTTGGATTAGGAGATATTGACTCTATTTTAAATGCGGCAGAAAAAGACAAGCTGAAAAATAGTGTATCAGTAATAGCTTCTTTAGCACCTATAATAACAGAAGGGCTAAAAGGTAATCCTAGACAAATAAAACGGTTTTTGAACACCTATTCTCTAAGAGACAGACTAGTTAAAGTTGCAGATATTGCAGATTTTAAAATGGATGTTTTAGCAAAATTAATGGTTCTCGAATATTCATCCCAAAGCCTATTTAGACAGATTTACGATTGGCAATCTACCCAAATGGGAGAACCAAAAGAAATTATTGAATTAGAAGAATTAATTAGTACCGATAATATAGATGAGATAAAGGAAAAATATTCAACTTGGGGAGCTGATAAATTTATTAGATGGTTAAAAGCAGATCCAAAGTTATCGAATATTGATTTACGTGATTATTATTGGATAACGAGGGATCAATTAACATCCTCAATCAGTGGCAGTTCTTTAGTACCCCGACATATAAGATTACTAGTAAAAAACTTAATTGAACCAATATCCGGTAGTGCTTTAAAAAGAACCGTAGCAAATGATATTAAGGATAAATTGAACGATGGTGATTATACAACATTAATATCCCTATTAGAGAAAGAACTTACTAAATTACCTGAGAAAACAGAAATACATGAAGCTTTTATTGAATTGATGTCGGAAAAATGCCCAGGTGTAATTGATGCCTATTCAAGAGTTATTAAAAAAGTGGATAATAGCAAAATTCCTTTCAGCCTTGCTCAGAATTTTAAATTAGCCGAACCAAACAATAATGAGGTTAAAAAATTATACAAGACATTCAAAAAAGATAGTCAAATTTACATTGCAATAAATGATGAAAACTAATGGGAACAACACAGAGAATTAATCCAGGGGTAGCTAACGAACCAAATTGGGGTGATCTTTCAAATTCTATCACATACGTAGCCAGTACTGTAGAACAAGAGAGAAAGCTAGAAGAGGAAGAGAAAAGAGAAGAGGAAAAAGAGAAAGAAAGAGAGAAAAAACAAGAAAATCAACAGCCGATAAACACGAATACTACTAAACGCTATGCAAAAATAGAAAATAGAAGAGGTGAACACATAAAATCAGCATACAGAAATTTAATAAAGACGGGTGGAGGTCGACAATCCATTACATCAGGTAAATCACCCTCAATTGGTAAAGCAGGATTAAAGTCCGCAAATAGAATTGCTGGTCTCTTGTCAGGCGTTGGAACTAATGGAATCGAAAAAACACTTACTGATTTAGGTTTTGGTTCTCTTAGTGGTAAATCGTTTAAGGATGTTATTGACTTTTTACTAATCTATTGCTCTGAATCAAATCAAGGAATGGATGAGACTGCTGCTAACAAAGCCTCGTGTGAGATTATGAAAGAACTTGAAGTTCAGTCAGCAAATGATTTAGCCAAATTCCAGGAAATAGTTAAAGAGTTAGTTGACGGAAAAGGCTTGGCTGACACATTATGCAAATTTTGGGGATTGTATATTTTCGAACATTTATCACAACGTTTTGAAGAAAAAATACAACAACAAAAAGGTGAAGATATAAGTAGAGAGACATTTAAAATTATAAAAGATGATATTTTAGGACGCGTTAAAGTTCTAAATACAAAAAGAGAAGTTTCAAAAATTGATTGGAAATCTCAAGATGGTAAAAAAGAAATTGAAAATATTTTTGATTCAATAATTAAAATTATTTGTAATGAAAAAAATTAAAGTTAACACACCTATTTATGATGCTAAATCAGGTATCCTTCGCATAAAATTGTCTGAGGAATCTGGCGCTTTTTCAAAAGTTAATATTGATTTTAAAACGTTAATACCTTTTGCCAATTTAGTAGATAGCCAAGTCAGAGATTTTTTTGCAATGACATGTGCTGTATATGGTATTGATCGCTTTGTTAATAGAAAACAAAATTCTGTTGATGGATGGTCAAGAGAACTACAAATATCATTTCCTGTTGTAGATATATTAGAATGGAATAATGTTAAAGAAGACTTGCAGGATACTTTATCATTTTTGACAGGTGATTACTGGTCTATAAATTTTTATGAATCAGATTATTTTGAATCAATGCCAAAAATAATAATGCCATTCAATAAGAACTATAAACAAGTTAATTTATTCTCTGGAGGATTAGATTCTTTGATTGGAGCAGTTGATTTTCTTAGTACACATCTCAATGATAAAATTCTATTTGTATCACACTATGATCCTCAGATGAAAGGTCCAAAAAGTGATCAAGAGGGTTTATTAATTCAATTAGAAAAAAAATTTAAAGATTTATATGATTTTGTTCCGTCTGTAAAAGTAACCTTAGGTGAAACAACAAGCCGAAGAGAAACTACTTTCAGAAGCCGTTCAATATTATTTTTAGGTATAGCATTACTAACATCCCAAGGAAAAAAAATAACAGAAATAAATGTTCCTGAGAATGGTTCAGTGTCTTTAAATTATCCATTAAGCCCATCAAGAAGAACATCTTGCAGTACAAGAACTACCCACGCATTTGTTTTAGATAAAACAAATTTAATTTTATCAAAACTTAAAATTAAATCTTTTATTTCTAACCCTTATGATCTTAGGACTAAAGGACAAATGGTGAATGAATGTCGAGACTTGGAGTTTCTAAAAGAAATTATAAGTTTGTCAAATTCCTGTGGAAAAAGAGGTCATAGAGCTTATTGGGAGGAAGATAAAAAAAGTAGTTCTCATTGTGGAATCTGTATGCCTTGTATATACAGACAAGCTTCACTTATGGAAATTACAGACACTACAACTTATGGAAATGATATTAATAACTTACCTCCCTTCAAAAAGCAAAAGGGTTACGATGTTAGTATTTTATTAGATTTTCTAAAAAAGAAACTAATGAAAGATGAAATAAAAACAGAGCTTATAGTTAATGGAATAAAAAACTTAGATAAATTAGATAAATATGTTGATGTAGTATGGAACACTCGAAATGAATTAGCCACTTGGGTTGATAAGAATGGCAATAGTATAATAAAAACGAAAGCTGGATTATAGATGTTAGACACTCACTGTCATATTGATTTATATAAAAATCCCATTAGTGTATTAGACACTTGTGAAAAAAATAAAATTATCGTTTTTTCGATGACAAATTTACCTAGTCATTTTGAAATGGGTTTTCCTTTTTTTCAATCAAAAAAATTCGTGAGAATATCTCTGGGCATGCATCCCTTATACGCAAAATTGCACGAAGGTGAGTTTTTAAATTTCAAAAAAAACTTATCTAAAACATCATATATTGGTGAAGTGGGATTAGATTTCTCCAAAGAAGGTATAGATACAAAAGAAATACAAATTCAATCCTTTAAAAAAATTTTGGCGCTTGTTTCTGGAAAAAAGAAAATATTAAGCATCCATTCTAGAAAAGCTGAGAAAGAAGTTCTTGAACTTCTATGCACCTACCATATTAAATCAGCAATTTTTCATTGGTACTCAGGAGGACTAAATCTGATTGAAAAAATCGTAGGTGCTGGATATTTCTTTTCAATTAATCCAGCAATGATAAAATCTTTGTCGGGTAGAAAAATAATTGCAAAAATACAAAAAGATAAAATTTTAACTGAAACTGATGGACCATTTGTTAGTTTTGGTGAAAAACCTATAAACCCCGGAGAAGTACAGTCTGTAATTAAATATTTAGCTCAAATATGGCTTATTCCAGAAACTGACGTTATGCGAGTTATTCATAATAACTTTAAAACTTTATTAGCTGAAATCAAATAAATAACTATATAATGTCTGTTTAGAAGAATAAATAAAGTATTGTTAAATAACTTCATCCAAAATTGAACACTTTAACTTATATAAATATTAGAATAGTTGTTATTAATCTAATATTTATATATTTGAATCTTAACTAAATAACCATGACATTACTTAAACGAATTCAAGCTTTAAAAGAAAAAACACTAGCTATAATGATCACTTCGTTAGCTGGTATTTCTCATATGGACGCAAAGGATGTTAAAATATTTGAGATAGATAATGATGTTGATAAAACCAATGAAGAAAACAAAAAACTTCTAAAACCTAAGCTGGTTTTAAAATTAAATTTTTCTCCAAACGGTGAACATACCGCATCTATGCATACCTCCCATAGGTCACACTCATCACACAGTTCTCACTCATCGCATTCATCTCATTATTCCTCTAGTTATAGCGGCTCTAGCGGCTCTTCTTACACTCCATCATATACACCGCCACCTAGCACTTACTATACGCCTGCACCAAGTTCTACCCGTTCTTACACACCTAGTTCATCATACAAAAGTAGTAGTAGTAGTAGTAGTAGTAGTAGTAGTAGTAGTAGTATCAAGACTAAGAATAAAAAAACAACGGGATATAGCAACCCAAGCATCTATCCATCTTATAATAATGACTATTCTACTAATAGTCTTTCTCTGATGGAAGGTCGTGTTCTGTATAAGGGATTAGAAGGAAATGATGTCGAGGAATTACAAAAAAAGTTAAAAAGACTTGGCTATGATGTGCCCACTTCCGCCTACTTTGGAGAAAAGACAGAACAGGCGGTCATCAGATTCCAAAAAAATAATGAATTGAAACCAGACGGGAGAGTTGGTTCTAAAACCATGGAAATTATTGATAGTAAATTATGAGAGAAATAAAGTTTATAGATACAACATTAGCTTTTTCTCTGGATAAAAGTTTATATAATGAATCGGTTATTTACAAATGTTTCTATTGGTACCTGGGTGACTACAGCTTTGACCTTCTTGACAATGTAAATCATTTTAGAATTACCTTAAAGAGCAAGGCTGCTAGACCGTTTGATGAAGAAGAATTAATTTTCAGAATTAAAAATGACTTGGCAGATTACAAATTAAGGGCAATTATTAATCATGAAACTCAAAACATTAGAGAACTGATCATTGCAAAGGCATTATCAAACTATGAGGAAGAAACGATAATGTCATCAATTGTTAGTGATCCTGTTGGATTTGACCCTAACGCTATTCATTGATATGATTATTACTGAAAAGTCGACAAGAAAATTTAACGACGAAAATTTCTACGTTAATGAAATTAGCACCTATTTTTTGCTACCATTCCGGTTTTTGAAAATCAACGAATCCCATGAACTTATAGTTAACGATATTGGAGATTTTATGATCACACCTATAGGAACGGTAAAACAAATTGTAAACCGCACATTTTCTAAAAATGAAAATACAGAATTATATTATGACCTTATTTCAAATTTCATTATATCTGAATCTGAAAAACCAGAACTTTTACCTGTTATTGAAGCCAGATATCACACAAAAAAATCTTTTCTAGACAATTTTACCTCTCTTCATATTTTTGTAATTACTTTGAGATGTGAACACACTTGCCATTATTGCCAAGTCTCACGTGTTACTGAAAATAAAGGAGCATTCGATATGTCATTCTCAGATATTGATGAGGGTATAAAACTAATGATGCAATCCCCCAATCCTAACGTCACAATGGAATTTCAAGGTGGAGAAGCATTATTAGCATTTGATAAAATTGTATATGCCGTAAATTCCGCAAATGACCAAGCGAAAAAATTTAATAAAAACATAACGTTTGTCGTCTGCACAAATTTGGCACCCATTACTGATGAGATAATAGAATTTATAAAAATTAATAATATTCTGGTTTCAACTTCGCTCGATGGTCCGGAATTCATCCATAATAAAAACAGACGCAGACCAGGGAATAACAGCTACGAAGTTACAATCGAAGGCATAAACAAATGTAAGAATCAACTAGGACAAGACCGAGTTTCTGCCTTGATGACAACTACATCACTTTCTTTACAGTACCCAAAAGAAATTATCGACGAATATATCAAGCAAGGTTTCAGTAATATTTTCTTGCGTCCAATCAGCCCATACGGCTTTGCTAAATACAACCCGAAGAAGAACCATTATTTCATTGAAGAATTTTTAGAGTTTTATAAACAGGGATTAAACTATATCTTAGAATTAAATAAAAATGGTCAATACATTGTTGAGGACTATGCATTAATCATATTAAAAAAAATCTTCACACCCTTTCCAGTCGGCTATGTCGACCTGCAATCCCCTGCCGGTTTGATCAATAGTGTGATTGTTTTTAATTATGACGGATATGTGTATGCAACTGACGAAGCAAGAATGCTGGCTGAAAACAAGGATTATACATTTCAATTAGGGAAATTGGGTTCCAACAGCTATAATGAGATATTTTATGGTGACAAATCCCTTGAAATTTCGGATATTTTCACAAATGAATCTCTTGCGGGCTGCAGTGAATGTGCTTTTCAGACCTACTGCGGCGCCGACCCTGTTCTTAATCATGCGACTCAGGGCGACATGTACGGTTTTCGTCCTACGAATATCTTCTGCAAAAAAAATATGGAAATCATCCGATACTTATTTGATATGATAATACAGGACAAAAACAATGAGAAAATTTTTAAAAGCTGGATCACTGGATATAACTTATGATACTTAAAACAAAAGGTAACGCAGAAAATTTTGACGATATTGTAGTTGGAACAATAAATAAATCTGGATCTGCAGATGAAAATTCAATTCTGCTATTACAGGAAGATTTAGTTGTAGATATTGCAATTGAATCCAATTTTCTTGCTGTTATAACTGAAAACACCAACAAGACACATACTAATACTCGAGGCCCAATAATTCATTCCATCAAAACTCTTACACACCTGCAAGAAGGTGACATCGTCCTTCTAAATACCGATGGCGTAATAAATACATTATATCGTATTAATTCTCCGAACAATTTCATGTTTTTCACAGAAAGATGCAATAGCAATTGTTTAATGTGTTCACAACCTCCAAAAAACAGAGATGACTCAAGATATTTTTTTGAAGTAAATTCCAGATTAATACCATTAATACCTAACGATTGTTTGGAGTTAGGAATCACAGGTGGTGAACCAACACTGTTAGGAAACTATTTTTTTTCTTTATTAAAATTATTGAAAAAACATTTACCTAATACAAATGTGCCTTGTCTTACAAATGGGCGTTCATTTGCTTGGGAAAATATAACTAAAAAGACTGCTGAAATCGAAAATGAAAATTTAATATTGTGTATACCAATCTACTCGGATATAGCTGAAATCCACGATTATGTGGTACAGGCAAAGGACGCTTTTCACCAAACTGTAAGGGGTATTTACAATCTTGCTCGTTATAATATTCGAATTGAATTAAGAGTCGTTTTGCATAAGATAACAATCCCTAGATTGGTAAGGTTAGCACAGTTTATATACAAGAACATGCCTTTTGTTGAACACATTGCCCTTATGGGACTAGAGATCGAAGGATACACACCTCATAATATTGATAAGCTATGGATTGACCCCTATGACTATCAGGAAATATTAAAAGATACTGTATTTTATTTACATACCTTCGGGATGAAAGTTTCAATTTATAATATTCCACTTTGTTTGCTGCCCAAAGAACTATGGCCTTTTTCTAGAAAGTCCATATCCGACTGGAAAAACATCTATATGGATGAGTGTTCAAAATGTAATGAACTATCAAATTGCGGTGGATTTTTTAAGTCTAATACAAAAAAAAGCAGTGCATATATAAAAGCTTTAAACTAATAAAGCTGAAGATTCCATCTTGAAAGATTAATCAGAAATGATATAACTCTCTTTATCAAAATTTTAGAGGATAAAAGCTATCAGGTCAGTATGCTTGCAACCTATATGCCCGGACAGGTTTCTGTTTTGTATCCGAAGCACTGAATCTACTATGCAACAAGCGTGGCAGAAGACCCCGACTGGCACGTTCAGGAAATGCTTACTAGGCATTTGACTATTATTGCAGTATGAGAGGCTCCGAGAAAAGTCTTCCCCAAGATTAAAATATGGCTCGCCGATCCCCATTTTATCAGCCCACACAAATCAGAAGACAGCAAATATCACAGAAAGTCTGTTGGAAATGCGCTTTGCAATATCAGTAAAAAACATCCGGCAGAAGTGTCTGAAGAACTTGCCACCTGGAATCTTGAAGACAAGAAAACTTTTTTACCTATAAGCTCTCCAAGGAAAAGTAAATGATAAGCTGAACATTTACAGCAACAGTAATTAAGTTGTATTTAAAAATATTTTTGTGGAATACGGATTCCCGTAATCTAATTAGGAAAAACCAAATTACTTTTACTCATATTAACCAATAAATTATTTATTATAAGTACAACAGTTGAAGCCATCAAGCCTGGTCCAAAACCTGACAAGGCAGATGGAACACCGGACAGAAGACAACGAGTAACACCAGAAACAAAACCTAAACATCCAGCTTTGAAACCTCATGTCCACAAACCAGGGGAATCGAAATAAGTTTTGTCTATTTTATTTTAAATCCCAACTTTCGTTGGGATTTTTATTTTTTTTGGATATTGATTAGAAAAATACTTTAAAGCTCATCTTTAACTACCAGTTCTTATCCTAAACGTTTTATTTCCTATCTACTTTGAAGTTTCCCCCTTAAAACTGACATATCATCACTCACTTTCTTATCCAAGATCTTAGCATAATGCTGAGTGGTTTTGATATTCGTGTGACCTAGCATTTTACTTACACTTTTAATCGGAACACCATTGGACAATGTGACAGTAGTTGCGAATGTATGTCTTGCGATATGAAACGTTAGCTCTTTATTGATTCCACAGACATTTACAATTTCTTTGAGATAGGAATTCATTTTCTGATTACTGAGTACAGGAAATAACACATTTAAATTTATGCATTCCGGATGGTCTTCATATTTTGAAATAAGTTCTTGTGCTAACGGTAATAATGGAACTCTAGTTGAG
>Ga0157370_10008141_pt1 | contig 11343 bp, 10 predicted proteins | sample C35metaG_FD_113463 | JGI IMG/M metagenome (GOLD analysis project Ga0157370, IMG submission 113463) | Corn rhizosphere microbial communities from Kellogg Biological Station, Michigan, USA - C3-5 metaG | ecosystem: Host-associated > Plants > Roots > Rhizosphere > Soil | place: USA: Michigan... | reverse complement strand
CTTATTAGTTTACAATATTTCTACAGATAATCTATCCATTTGGGTTGTAAGATGAATCTGGCAGGCTAATCTGCTGGTCGTATTAAATTGAAGAATTCAGGTTTTCAATTTTTTTAGAGGTTGCAATGCTGATAAGCTTGTTAAACTTACCGGAATAGAGATCTGAAATTTCAGTTGAGTTGTCTGAAGCAAACAATGATGATCTTACAATGGGTACACTGAATGGTAATGGCCATGCACGCAATGATTTGGCAATAGAATCCATGGCGTTGATTCCCTGCATCGCCTGCAAACCATCAGCCCAGCATACCAAGCCCACAGTTTTATCAGTAAGATAAGGTTCGTGCAATTTGGAGGTCACTTCAAGCCAGTCCAGACAGTTTTTCATTACCCCTGGAATGCTTCCGTGGTAAAGAGGTGCCAGCCAGATATGCAGATCAGCATCTGTGAACATCTGAGTCATACGCTCTACTGCCAAAGGAGTTTTGGTGAGAGTGATATCAAATAAAGGGATACCAGAGTCTGCAAGCGTAAAAATATTGGTTTGAATTCCCAGTTTTTTCAGATGTTCTGAAAAATAATCTGAAATAAGTCCGGAAGTAGATAAAGTCCTTCTTTCCAGAGATCCGTTGAATATGATAGCTTTCATTTTTTTATTGTTTAAAAATTACTTTTGGTAATCCTATTTCACCGTACATCAGTGTTTTCACCAAAGGTTTCAATAATCCTACTGCTAATAAATACAATGCAGGGTCATGATTCGTACTTGCGCGAACAACTACTTTCTGATTTCTGTACTGTTTCAGATCAGCATAGATAAGACGGCGTTTCCAAAGGTCGAGCAGAATGGTTTCTGCATTGTTTAAATCAGCATAGGAAGCATAAGGAGACAATTTTTCCATAATCAGCATGTAGGCCCAAGGCGGGATGATAGCATCCGTAGAACAGATGATTCCTACAGCTTTTTCGTTGTATACAGAAAAATCTACCGCAGCAATTGATTCTTTAAACTCTTTCTCCTTCACAATCATTCCCATAAAAAGATGATCTTTGATATCCAGTTCTACAATTTCCGTAGTCGGTTTGTAGTCTGAAAGGTCAAGGGCAATAATGCCTGAAGCCTTTGCTTTATTGATAAAATTTTCCTCAGTCATAGTTTATTTGCATTCATTGTTCATTATCTTACTTTTGACAAAGCTTCTTCATATTTTCTTTCTACAGCAGACCAATCCAGTACAGACCAGAAAGCATCCAGATAATCTGCACGTTTATTTTGATAGTTTAAATAATAAGCATGTTCCCACACATCTATTCCCAAAATTGGAAAGCCTCTGTTCGTAGAAAGAATATCCATCATCGGATTATCCTGATTAGGAGTAGAACTGACCGCCAGTGATCCGTTGAATTTCACAAAAAGCCATACCCATCCGGAACCGAACTGAGATAAACCTGTTTTTTTCATTTCTCCTTTAAGATTCTCAAGGCTTCCGAAAGTAGCTGTGATATCATCATGAAGCATCCCTTCAGGGGTAAGTTTAGGTTCAGGAGAAAGAATTTTCCAGAATAAAGAGTGATTATAGTGACCACCGCCATTATTTCTTACAGCAGGGCTGTATTCACTGATTCTTTGCAATAAGGAATCTAGATCCGGATTGACTTCATCGGTTTGTGTCAAAGCTGCATTCAGATTATCTACATAAGCCTGATGATGTTTCTGGTGGTGAATAGTCATTGTTTCTTTATCTATAAAAGGTACCAAAGCATCATAATCATAAGGTAATTGTGGTAATGTAAATGGGTTCATCGTCTTTATTTTTTTGATTAATGTGTGACAAAGGTAGAAATATATTTTAATAAAACAACTTTTTAGTTGTTTTATTTGTTTTATGATTTTAATTGATAAAGTATTGTAAATGTTTAATTTAAGCTTTTGTTTTTGAAATTATAGAAAATGACTATATTTGTTGTTGGAAAATAAAACAACCTAAATATTGTCAAATGAAGAAGCCGGCTGCAGATCGTATTCTGATGTTTTTGAAGATGAGAGGTGAGGCTACATCCCTTCTTATTGCTGAAGAATTGTCGATTACCAAAGAAGGAGCGAGGAAGCATTTACTGAATCTTGCTCAGGAAGGATTGATTCGTTCTTTGGTGAAGAGCGAAGGAGTAGGTCGTCCATCCACTTATTATATTCTTACAGAGAAAGGATTGGCTCAATTTCCGGATACGCATGCAGATGTAACGGTTCAGATTCTGAAATCAGTAAAAAATCTTTTGGGAGAAAATGCTTTAAATCTATTAATTAGTGACCGGGAAAAAAATACCCATGACCGCTATGAAAAGATACTTTCCAAGACAAAATCTCTTGAGCAGCGCCTTGAATCCCTTGCAAAGGTCCGTAGTGATGAAGGATATATGGCAGAATGGAAAAAAGAAGGTACAGATTATTTCCTGATTGAAAACCATTGCCCAATATGTGCCGCTGCAACCGAATGCCAGGGTTTCTGCCGTGCCGAATTATCCAATTTCCAGTCGTTGATAGGGAAGGATTACAAAGTAGAAAGGATAGACCATATCATTTCCGGAGGACAGCGCTGTGTGTATAAAATCAGCCAATAATTCATCATTTATAACTCATAATTCATCATTCATAAAATGGCTTTAAAAGCAGTAATATTTGACATGGACGGTGTTCTGATAGACTCAGAAAAATTCTGGACTCAGGCAGAGCTTGATGTTTTTTCATCCTATGGAGTACAGGTTACAGATGAACTGGCAGCACAAACCAAATATATGACTACTCAGGAAGTCACAGAATTCTGGTATGAAAGATTTCCGTGGGAAAATTTTGATGCATCCGACTTAGAAAATAAAGTAGTCACAAGAGTAATCGAAATGATACAAAGCCAGGACTGCACGATGTCTGGAGTGCAGGAGTTTATTAAAAATCTTAAAAATAAAGAGTACAAAATAGGATTAGCCACCAATGCTCCTTTGCGTGTAGCCCATGTTGTTCTTGAAAAGCTTCAGGTTCGTGATCTGTTTGATACTGTTCACTCATCAGAGTTTGAAACTCAGGGAAAACCTCATCCGGCGGTGTATCTTACTTCTGCAAAAAATCTGGGTGTTTCTCCCGAACACTGCATTGCTATAGAAGACAGCCAGTCAGGATTAAAAGCAGCCAAAGAAGCCGGAATGCAAACCATAATTTTCACCAATAATGATGAAAGCATACATTCAAACCTTGCAGACTTTAAAATCTTAGACTTTAATACAGATTTTCCGACTCTATTTAGGAAATAACGGATGATGAATGGTGAATCTGCTTCGCTGTGAATTTAATAGAGACTGTAAAAATTGACCATTGCCACAATCTTGCATCCCGAAAACCCGAATCTTGTCTCTTAATATCTCGTCAACACTTCCATCAGCAAAAGAATTGAAACCAGTTTTTTAGACGACTGATACTCCGGATTCAGTTTTTCGCGGATTTCTCCCAAGGCTTTGCTTAGCTTATTACTTACCGTCTTATTGCTAATTCCCAATGCTTCTGCGGTTTCATTCACAGACATATTTTTCCGGATTCTCATATCATATACCTGCTGTTCTGTGGAAGGAAGCTGTGAAACCACCTCATCAATCATTGATAATAAAGCACTGATCTCATTTTCCTCAAGGATTTCAAAATAGTCTGAATCTGCGATTTCAATTTCGTTGGGAATATCAAACTCATCAATGCTCAGCGTAGGAGGGGCTTTTTTGTAACTGTTATAAAAATCAATAATCCGGTAATGAAGATGACGGAGAAGGTAACCTTTCGCACTTTCTGTATCATCGGTTTGTATAAGGTCTGTATTCTCAAGAATCTTCATCCATAGGTTCTGAAGAATTTCTTCAGAGACTTCCTTATCCTTTGTCCGCATATAAACAAAGCGATATAGACTATCCCAGTATCGGTCATACAGCAGCATAAATGCAGGGCGGTCGCCTGATTTTATTTTCTTTAATAATGTATAGTCTGTTGCGCTCATATTGTTGTCACAAAATTACCTAAAGGAAAATTAACTTTTTGTGAACTTTGGGTATGTTAAGATTAAATATTTCTGAAAAAAGAGCCCAAAATTGGATCTTAATGTTGAGTAAATGTGAAAAACAACGAAAATTATTAACAATTTGGTGTAAATGTGAATATAATATTAAGAATGCTCTGGGGAAGTTTTTCATTTTCAAAGTCTTATAGATAGAAGTATCTGTGAATACTATGAAAAACTCTATGAAAAAACGCTTAACCTATAAAAATATTGAAGCCTTTGTTTTCAGACTTTGGGAACGGGAAGTTTCGGAAAATAACATTTCTGAAAAGGAAAATGAATTGTTAAAACAATGGAAGACCCTTGCAGAAAAAGATCTGGATATTACTCATCTTAAAGAATCCAAAGGAAGGATATTATCCGGTCTGGAACATTATTTTGCTCAAAGAGATATACAGTCTGCAAAAAGTTTTAAAACCCATTTTTATAAAATTGCAGCAGTTATTATTCTGTTGTTGTCGCTCGGAAGCATTTTTACCTACACGATGTTCATTAAACCGGATGTCTATCTTGCAAAATCTGAAAATCGTATTATTCATCTTGAAGACGGATCTGTGGTTACTCTTTTGCCGGGTGCTGAACTGACTGTAGAAAAATCTTTTCCTGCTTCTACAAGAGTTGTAGATTTAAAAGGAGATGCCATTTTTTCTGTAGCCAAGTCAAAGACACATCCTTTCATCGTTCGTGCGGATGGTTTCAGTACTAAAGTATTGGGAACGGTATTTAAAATCTCACAGTCGGGGAAGAGAAAAGCAGTTGATCTTTATGAAGGGAAGGTTGCGGTATCATCGCCGGGTGTTCCTGTTTCTTTCCTTAAGCCTAATCAGAAATGGACCAATTTCGGGATTGCTCATACCACAGCAGTTATTTCACTGAAACCAGCGAAAAATTCACCCAACAAAGTTCCTGCAATATTATCTCTGAGCTTTAACGATGTTCCTTTAAAAGAGGTAGTTGCGGTGCTGGAAAGCAGTTATAACACAAAAGTTTTATATCCTAAGGAAGCCGAAGACAAAAAAATTACGGCGGACTTTACGGGAGGAACTGTTGCTGAAAATATTGAATCACTGGCCTTCATCCTGGGACTGGAAGTACAGAAAAAAGAAAACACCTATATCCTTAAGAAATAAATCATTATTCAAAAAAAATAAATAATCATAATCAAGAGAACACTATTAAGTATGAAAAGTTTGAAATGTGGGATTACCATAGCAGCCTTATTTTTTACTGTAGCCGCAGAAGCTCAGGAGCTGGTTCAGAAAGTAACATTTTCTGTACCTGCCAACAGACCGTTGATTGAGGTTTTAGAAGAATTTGCCGGAAAAACGGGGATGAGACTGGCTTATTCCAAATTAGATATTAAAGAGCTGAAGGTAAGAGGAATAAAATGCGAAAATACTTCCGTGAACAACTGCCTGAAAGACATTACTAATGGACTTCCTGTGATATACCGTCTGCATGGTGATCTTATTTCGATAAAATATGAAAGTTCAAATATTTCAGTACCGGGAAACGGAAGAATTTCCGGTAAAATAGTGGATGAGGTAGGAAATCCTATTACCGGAGCAGAAGTGAATATCGCTCAGAAAACTGTCATAACAGATAATAACGGAGATTTTACAGTAGATCTTCCTTCGGGAACTTATAATCTGACCATCAAAGCTTCTAAATATAATACACTGAGGGTTGAAAAATTATCTGTCAGCAATAAAGAAACTAGTTCCGTTTCCTTTGCGCTAAACAAAGCTTCTGATAAGATCACAGATATTAAAGAAGTTGTGATTACAGCAGCGCGTAAAGCAGATACCCAGGCAGGGCTCCTTGCCCAGCAGAAGAAAGCGGCACAGATGAGTGACGGTATTTCTGCGGAACAGATTTCCAAAACTCCTGACAGCGATGTAGGAGGAACATTGAAAAGAGTAACAGGAATCACGACGATTGATAACAAATATGTGGTGGTACGATCTATGGGAGAACGTTGGAACACCGCAGCGATGGACGGAATTAATCTGCCCAGTACGGAAGCCTATAATCAGAACTTTTCATTTGATATCATCCCTACAGCAATGGTAGAAAGCGTTGTGGTAAGCAAATCAGCAACACCTGATATGAATGCCAGCTTTGCGGGAGGATATGTAGAAGTAAGAACGAAAGATATTCCGAATGAAAACTTTACAACTGTAACCATGGGAACGTCTTACAATGATCAGTCAGCATTCAAAGAATTTCTGACCCGTAAGCGCGGAAAGTATGATTATTTCGGATATGATGATGGAACAAGGGATTTTCCCAAAGGACTAGAAGCGATGAACTGGACAGACCCAAGGTTTTTTGAGCAGTCTAAGCAGTTTACCAATGACAATTTCAGCACCTATAAGACAAGAGGTGATATGGGATCTAATATACAGCTGGCAGTAGGAAGAACATATGCCCTTAAAAACAATAATAAATGGGGATTTGCAGGAGCATTTGTCATCAGAAATGAGCAAAATAAACTGGATATTGACCATACAGGAAGAGGAAACTGGCTGGATACAACAGGAATGCCGGATGCGAACGGACAGATTCCATTTTACAATTTCAAAAACAGCGGAGCTTCCTACAACTATAATTCTACGCTGGCAGGAATGTTGAATTTCGGATTTCAATTTGGAAAAAACAGAATCTCATTCCGTAATTCTTACACCCATATTTTTGACAATACGCTAACAAGAGTAACAGGCTGGAATGAATACTCTACCGGAAGTGGAATGGCAGCCAATGCAGAATTAGCCTATAATTATTTCTACAATGGGGTTGTTCCTAATAATGATCCCGCTCAGATCAAAAATTTAGACAGACCTTATACCGATAATACCAATTATCCGATTTTTCAAACCCTTTTACAAAATAAACTGGAAGGAAATCACAAATTTGGAAATGCAGAGGTAAGCTGGTTTGCAGCCCGTACAGGAGTATCTTCTGACACCAAAGATTACACACAGTATATTACCAGATATGATTTTATAGGAAGTGAAATTCTGACCTTTCATAAGATCTACAATTCGGGAGCAGACTTCTACAGAGGGTATATCGAAAATAAAGAAACAGATTACAACTATGGTGCTTCGGTGAAATGGGATATGGATGCGGGAAGTTTTAAGAATACCATTAAAACCGGATACGCCGGAGCTATAAAAAACAATACCAACCAACAGCAGAAGTTTTTTCTTCGTGTTGACGAAAACCGGAACGTTCCGAATAGCGAGAAGAATTATTTGACGATGTATGGTTCTCTTGCTGACTGGTTTAATGGGTCTCATTATGTTCCGGGTGGTATTGGTTGGGAAACCAGAGGATTGTACAAAAATGATAAGTATGAAGGAGAAGTTAATCAGCATGCAGTTTTCCTGATGTTTGACAACCGTTGGGAGAAATTAAGATTAGTTTGGGGACTTCGTGCAGAATATTTTAAGTATGACATGATTTCCCAGCAGCTGGATCTTTCCGATTCCAAATACATCATAAGAGCAGCTATAGATGATAAACCTTGGCAATGGATGCCTTCCGTGAATTTTACGTACAGTCCTACCAGTAAAATTAACCTGAGACTTGCGTACAACAAATCTGTCATCCGTCCTCAATTTAATGAAAGAACAGGATTGCCCTATTTTGATCCTATTGCTAATGGGTTGATTTATAATACAGAATTAAGTTCATCAGTAATCAATAATTATGATTTCAAATTTGAATGGTTTCCGGGGCTTGGTGAGATATTTTCTGCAGGATTGTATTATAAAAATATAGACAGACCCATTGAACGTGAGGGTCATATTTCAAGTGAAGGAAATCTATTTCTGTACAATGGAAATTCAAAAAATGCAAAGCTGATAGGAGTTGAGGCAGAAGTAAGAAAAAGCTTAGGCTTTATCGCAGACGGAACTTTTCTTGAAAAGCTTTTCATAAGCGGAAATTTTACCTATAACCACACGAAAGTAGTGGCTTTTAAAGACCTGTATAAAACGGGTGATAATGATGAAACCTATGAAGTGAAGCGGCCGCTTTACGGACAAACACCTTATGCTTACAATCTTGGACTGGTCTATGACGGAACCCGTTTTGGGATGAGTTTTTTGTATAATGCAAAAGGAGACCAGTACATCACGGTAGGATATGCGTACAAAGGAGAGGAAATCCAACGTCCTTATGCAGTGGCAGATGCCCAGATCTCTTATAAATTTCTTCGTAACAGAAACTTTGAAGTGAAATTTAATGTAAGGAACCTCTTCAACAGGGTAAAGGAGTATTATAACAACTTTAATTCTTATCTCGCGGCAAAAAATGGAGGCGGAAGTAATGTAGGTACGGAAAGAGAAGCCTGGGATCTTCTTCCGGGAGCCACAGATAAGTACGATAAAAATATTGATAAGATTATGTTCAGAGCCTACAGCGGAAGAATGTTCAGCCTGAGTGTGAACTATACTTTTTAAAAATAAGACACCAAACATTATTATATAAAAAGAGCTCTTAGATAGAAGGGTACAGGTTTCGGGAACCTGATCAGAGACTGAAGAAATACTGATGATGCGCACAGCAGTACAGTTAAGAAAAAACCGGACGTTAACAGCTTTTCCCAGGCGTTAATGGATCTCATGGGAACTCCCGCAATGCAGCTCCTCCTGCGGAGATGGGATGAACACCAAAAAACAAATCGAAGGAATAGAGAGGAAGATATTCCTGAATATTAAAAAACTGATCTGGTATAAAAAATAATACGACCGGATTGTACTAAAAATTATAACAATGAAAAGACTAACTCTAATTGCAGTGGCAGCATTATCTCTTACAGCTTGTCAACACGATCAACTGGCGGATTCATCATCTCCATTCGATATGAAATCTACTTCTGCTGAATACCTTACAGCTTCGGCTCTTCCGGTAACCAGCGTTAGTGGTGCTATTACTACAAATACTACATGGAGTGGTGTAGTTGAATTAGATGGAGTTGTAACCGTAAAAGATGGTGCTACATTAACAATCCAGCCGGGTACATTCATTAAAGCTAAGCCAAACACGAGCAATACAGCTACAGGAGTTTTGGTAATTGCTAAAACAGGAAAAATCAACGCAGCAGGTACAGAAGCTCAGCCAATCATTTTCACAAGCTACAAATTGTTAGACGGAAATGAAGATACTACGGCTGCTCCTGGTGATTTTGGAGGTGTTATCATCTTAGGAGACGCTCCTACAAACACTCCTTTCACAAAAACAATTGAAGGATTATCTGGTCCTGATTTTTATTACGGAGGTACAAACGCTTCTCACAACGGAGGAACATTGAAGTATGTACGTATTGAGTTCGCAGGATATGATCTTTTAGCTCCAAACTCAGGAAACGAAATCAACGGTCTTACTTTAGGAGGTGTTGGAAACGGAACTACTTTAGATCATATTCAGGTATCTTTTGGAAAAGACGATTCTTTTGAATTCTTCGGAGGTACTGTAAACGCTTCAAACCTTGTGTCTTTTGCAGCAGATGATGATAACTTCGACTTTGATAACGGATATACAGGAACGATCACTTGTGCTCTTGCTTTGGCAGATTACAATTCTACACACAGTCTTAGCGGATCAAGCCCGGATTCTAACGGTATCGAGCTTGATAACAACGCAGACGGTTCTTCTACATCATTGTTGACGCACCCTGTTATCAACAACCTTACGATCATTGGTACTAAAAACTCTACTCAGGGTGCTTTGTATGAAAATGGTATCCACATCAGAAGACACGGAAGATTAACATTGAATAACGCTGTAGTGACAGGATATCCTGTGGGAATCAAAGTAGAAGGTACAGGTTCTGAACTTTCTTCAGCTTCAGCATACAACACCATCCAGATCCACGGATTTAATACTTCTGTTACAGGAACAGGAACAGCAGGAATCCCTGCCGCTAACCTATTAACTGGAACTCCTGCATCTCTATGGGGTATGAGCCAGCCATTCTTCAACGAAGGAAGCTGGAATGTATCTCCAAGAAACTGTGGAAACTTCCAGAGACTTTGGACAAAATACAATTTCACGATTGTAGAATAATAAAAAACTTTAAAAAGCAGGGAACAGCACATGCTGATTCCTTGCTTTTACTTCAAAAACATTAATAATCAGCATTATGAAAAAAATAATTTTATCATCTGTTCTGTTTTTATCCCACCTTGCTGCAGCGCAGACTCTGGTTTGGGGAAATTCTTTTGATACGCCTGCTGACCTACAGGGGTGGACGTTCCATGATCTGAACAGCAACGGTAACGGATGGGTGCAGGGACAGAATATCTACCACAATGGAACGACTTTAACCTATGGAACCACAGGCGTTCTTCGTCATTCTATCAGTGTGGTACCAACCGGTAATGCTACAGGATTTACTACAGAAAATGACTGGATCATTTCTCCTCAGATTGATCTTACCAACACTGCAGGTACAGTTACTTTAGCTGCGAATATCGGAAGGCAGAGAACTACCCATACCATTGTTGCCAGAGACCTTTTTATCTATGTAAGTACTCCGCAGAAAGAGGTTCCTACATTAGCAGATTTTCAGGCCATGACAGTAGATGCAGGTGGTAATGACGTTCAGAGTCTTTATAAAATACAGGTAGGAGACTCAGCCAATCCATTTCCGGCAGATCTTACCCAGTTTGTACAATCCCTTGTAGATCTTTCTGCTTTTGCGGGGAAGAAAATCTATATCGGAATGTGGGCTAACAGAAAAGCAAGCGGAAATAATATCCAGAATATCAATATTGATGAAATAGGAATCTATGCTACAGCATTTTTGGGAACTAAGGATGTAAAAAGAAACAAAATTGTAACACAAATAGCAGAAAATCCGGTAAAAGAATCTTTACAGCTGCAGCTTAACCCGGCATTGGAAGAAAATGCAACTGTAGTGAATATTTACAATGCAGCAGGACAGAAAGTACTTACCACTCAGTATTCTAAGGCTATCCATATGGCAGGGCTTATTTCAGGGGCTTATATCGCAGAAATTACAGATGGAAAGACTACAGAAAGGCTGAAGTTCATTAAAAAATAATTCTTCTGACCTTAGAAACTGACTTTAGAAACACCAGAAATTTAAAATACAATAATGGATAGCACCTGAAAAATGCTATCCAGAACATATCCAACTAGTTTTTTTATAATTATATATTGCCCGGATAATGGGCCGGGCAATATTTTTAAACTTTTACAAGAAATAATTGAAAAAGAT
>Ga0157370_10008139_pt1 | contig 11345 bp, 5 predicted proteins | sample C35metaG_FD_113463 | JGI IMG/M metagenome (GOLD analysis project Ga0157370, IMG submission 113463) | Corn rhizosphere microbial communities from Kellogg Biological Station, Michigan, USA - C3-5 metaG | ecosystem: Host-associated > Plants > Roots > Rhizosphere > Soil | place: USA: Michigan... | reverse complement strand
CTAAAGCTTTTATGTTGCTTTAGTTTGTTTTAAAGGCATTTATTAGGCAAACGTTTGCGTTAAGAAAAAAGAAAAACGAACTTTCTTAATCTATATCTTGCATTAACAAAAACATAACGAGCCAAATATTTTATTAGTACAACCAGCTAATAATGTTTCTTGCTAACCACTTGAAACAACATTAGCGAAAACAACGATATAACCTCTACCGGGGAATAACAGCAAACAAACAATAACTAATGGTTCTTGTTGCAAATTTTTTTGCAGCAAGGATTAACAATTAATCCTAATTAAACTCTATGATCAAAAACTTTACACTTTGTCTCCAGGTATTCTTTTAAGAAAATAACAAACAACCAAAGGTTTTTAACACATCTTTTTGTAGTTAAGAATTATAACTAATCATCCTAACTCCCATACCATGTTCAAAAATTTTACGCTTTGTCGACAGGCATTCTTGTGCCCAAAATTTTCTGCCAGTAATTATCAGTTACCGGTCTTTTAGCAATTGCATTTTCATTTAATACTAAAAATTTAATAAAAACTATTCAAATGGTTAAAATTTACACAAGCATTTGTTTTGCCTTGTTTTTATCTGTTTTTGGATCTCAAGCCTTACATGCCAATACGGTAGTGGTAAAGGGGGGTAATAGTCTGTATTTTGCTTTTCAGCAGGATACGACAAAAACTAAGAAGGAGCCAGCAACATTTTCTGTAAAAACAGATACAATAGGGCAAATGATTAAGGCGTTGCAGAAATTTAAGGCTGTACGCGATACGATTAACATCCGTTCGGCAACGCCGGTTCCAAATTTGTCATTACAACAGATTATTAAAGGAAATTTAGCAGGAGTTTACGTGCAGGAGCCAAATGGCGAGCCTGGAACCGAACAAAGTATTATTATTCAAGGAGCTTCTGGTTTACTTTTCAGCAAAAAAGATATTTATGCATTGCAACCAGCTGTTTATTTAAATGGTGTACCGTTGGTGGCCGATAATCCTTTCGCTTTTGATGTTCAGAAATATGACTATAACAGGATTGGCCCTGCTACCAACTTATTGTCTCAAATCAGTATAGATAATATACAGTCTATTTCGGTGATCAAAGATCCATTTGAATTGGCTAAACTTGGGCCAAATGCCGCTAATGGTGCCATATATATTACTACTAAGAATGCCAGGTCTTCTGGTCTTCGCGATATCAGTGCAAACGCTTATTTTGGTTATGTAACCACACCTAAAGTAAATACGATTAACGGTGTTTACGAAAATAATTTTAGAAAACCATTTTATCAAAAGTATGCAACCGTTGAAAATTATGCGGGTTATGCATCTTATTTAAGAGATTCGACCAATACCGCATACTACGGACCATCTAACTGGAACGATTTATACTACAAAAATACGCCAACTTTTTCGGCTGATTTAGGTATTACAGGTGGTGGTGACCGCGCAAATTTCAGATTTTTCGGTTCAGGCACTAAAAACGCAGGTAATGCAGATGATACTAATATAAATAAGTATAATTTATTTTTTGGTATCAACATGGCCCCATTTCAATGGCTTACAGTTTCGAGTAGTGTGAATGCAGCGCGTTTAGACCGTACCAGAAACCGAAGTTTGAGAGATCGTTTTGCTGAAACCAGGTATATTCCAGATTTATCAAATCCTTTATCGCCAAACGCTTCTATTTATGGAAATTTTTTAGAAGAAAATGCCAAGAATGTAGATAATAATCGCAATAGCATTTTAAACGGTAATTTAATAATCAGCGCTAAAGTCAATAAAATAACCCTTACTTCGAGTTTAATTTTTGATTATAACGAAGGCGTGAGAGATTATTTTACTCCTTCTAGCTTAATGGATGGAGTGAGTTATGTATCCAATTATTTTGGTTATAGCCAGCGTTTGTTGCAAAGCAATACAGCTTCTTATAAGTATGAAATTAATAAGAAGCATACTGTCGATTTTGAAATTGGCCAAAGTTTTCAGGGCGATACCTATAAATACAATTATGCTCGTGCCTATAACGGACCAAATGATTATGTAAAGTTAAACCTGGTTGATGGCCGTGAAAAAATTAACGATGCTGATAACCCGGATTATCTAAATACACTTGCAAAAGGTGGTTTCTATGTTTTCCGGTATATAGACAAGGAGCGGAATAACCTGATGTCTTTCTATGGATCGGCTAAGTACAGCTATAAAAACCTGTTAAACGTAAGTGCCCTTGTAAGAAGAGATGGTTCATCTAACGGACAGCCGGATAGCAGATGGGTAACAACACCAGCCTTTAATGCCACCTTTAATTTGAAGGAGCAGTTTTTAAAGAATGATACTTTTTTTGATGCCCTGAACCTTAGTGCTGGTTGGGGAAGAAATTTAAGGATTTTCCTTGACGACAGATATGCGGCAGGCCCTCAGTACCGTTCGGAAAATGGTTGGTTTGAAGAGCCTACTATCCCAGGCTATGGAGGTAGATTAGGGATAAACAGACCATATGAGAGCGGCTTTATTGGTTATGGAATTAGTCTTCCTTTTTCTGATCGGACCAATATCACACTTGATGCAGCTTTCTTGAATAACAGAATTAATGCAGCAATCAGTGCTTATAACCGTAACGACAATAATAACATTATTGGTGTACCGGTACCTTTTGAAACAGGTTACAATGTTAACTATCAATCGGGAATGGATATTAACAATAAAGGTTTAGAACTTATGTTGAATGGTGTAATCATCAATCAACCTAAAGGGTTAAGCTGGAATACAACCCTAAACATCAATTACAACCGTAACGAACTTAAGGCATTACCAAATGGTTTAAAAGAAGTAATTGTTGGCGATAATAAGCTTACTGTTGGTAAACCGGTTGGAAGCTTTTGGTTGTATACTAACAATGGTATTTACAATACCAATGCCGATGTACCTGCGGGAAGAACCTTTAATGGTATTCCAATGAAAGCCGGTGATCCTAACTGGGCAGACTATAATGGCGACAACCGTATTGATAGTAAAGATAAAATTTTAACAGGTAACCGTTTACCGAAATTTGTAGGTGGTTGGAATAATACCTTGGCTTACAAAAACTTCGATCTTAATTTCAACTTCATCTTTGCATTGGGCCAAAAGGCAATTAATCAATATGAAGCTACCCGTTATGGTTTTATTAACCGCGAGGCAGGCAACGATATTAATTCTGTTAAGGAAGTTTCTTCATGGCAGGTATTTGACAATGAAAAAACGTATCCAATTTATAATCCGTGGAGTGATGTTGATGCATATCGTGTTGATCAGGATCTGTTTTTAGAGGATGCCTCGTATGTAAAATTAAGATCAGTAACCCTTGGTTACGATTTCGGTAAAACTTCATTCTTCAAAAAAACGGGTAAAACAGTAAGAAGGGCATACTTATACGCAACCGCGATGAACTTGTTTACCATTACCAGGTTTACAGGGGCTGATCCTGAACTTGTAAACTATACCGGATACTACGATGGAGCCAATTTAACCATCCCTAGAACCTTTGTATTGGGCTTTAAATTGGATTTATAAAATAATTATACAATTAATATGAATGATATAATCAATAAAGAAAATAGGTTTTACAAGACTGCTGCTGCAATTTTGGTATTACTAATTGGCTTTGGGAATTTTTCTTGTAAAAAGATCGACGATGTACAATCGACAAGATTGTCTACTGAAGAAACCAACTGGAAAACCTTAGAAGATGCCAAAGCGAACTTGCTATCGGTATACGGGTTGCTCCGTTCGGCTACTGTAGCTGATAACGGCCACTGGATCATGGGCGATTTAAGACAGGGCGATTTTACCATTACTAATCGTGCCGATTTAAAGGCTGTTGTGAATGGTCAACTTAATGCTTCTTACCCGGTAATTAACAGGTTAACCAACTGGAGAAGATTTTATGCTGCCATAAATGCTGCAAGTCTTTTTATAGAGCGGGCAAAAGAGATTAAAAGTTTAGATCCCCGTTACACTCAGATAAATTTTGATGTAGATGTTGCACAAGCAAGAATGCTTAGAGCCTTTGCTTATTTTTATATGAGCAGAATTTGGGGCGATGTGCCTTTGCTTACTTCATCTCACGATGGTGAATTTATACAACTGCCCAGGACCTCGCAGCAAAAAGTACTGGCATTTGCTACTAACGAATTATTAGCTGCCGCTAAAGTAGTGCCTTTCAGGTATGGTGGTACCGACCCGATTATGCCGGGCTTATATTATGGTGCAAACTGGCCGTCATGGAATGGTATCGTTTTTACACGTTTATCGGCTTATATTATTTTAGCACACATTGCTGCATGGCAAGGTAACTATATTGATGCGGCTAATTATTCGAAATTTGTTTTGGATAATCAATCTACACAGTATTTTGTTGATGGGGCTAACCCGTTGGATTATATTGATATGAACGCCCTAACGGAAAATCAGAACAACTATAGTCCGTTTGCATACAAAAGAGCAAACCTGATGGTAGGTTTCCCTTTTGAAGCAGGTAATGGTTTATCAACTGCCAATGGCCACATTGAGCAATTAACGCTGGCTTATCCTTTTATCCCGAAGTCGCAGCCGGAAATGTTTGTGTCTAAAGATACCATCATCAAAGCATTTCCATATCCTGTTGATTTAAGGTTCAGCAGAGATCCGGTAACAGGATTATTAAGAACAAATTATTTTTATGGTTTTGAATCTGAGCGTCCAATTTTTAATAAAATAAAAGTAATCTATCCGTCCAGTACTTCGGGTAATGTAACCTTATTCAGTTCTTCAATGGTATTTAGCCGAATGGAAGAAATTACCTTGTTAAGGGCTGAGGCGCTTGCTGTGTTAGGACAGAGAAGTGATGCGCTTATTGCCCTAAACAGAGCTTGTGCTTTAAGAGGTTTCAGTTTCACATCTGATGTACAAGATTTAGTTGCCGCAATTTTTCAGGAACGCAGAAGAGAGTTAATGGGAGAGGGTTGGAGATGGTACGACATTATAAGATACAATCGTATTAAAAATCCCCAAGGTGTTTTTACAACTAAAAATGGTAAATCGATGACTTTTAAGGAGTTTGAAGCTGCCGGTGGTATCTATTGGCCGGTATCGCAAGATGTAATTAATGCCAATTCATCAATTACCCAAAATCCATACTGGTAATCATTAACCTAATCGATTTAGAATGAAAAATTTATTATATAAAAAGAGCACGTTTTTTCTTTTGGGGCTAATAGGCTTATGCTTTACTGCCTGCAAAAAAGATGTTTCGCCTTACCATGATTATGTAAATACACAGCAAACCTTTAATGGTTCTGCGATTGATTATTTAAAGGCCCAGCCTAAAGGTACATTCGATTCCTTGCTACTAGTATTAGATCGTTATCCCTTCCTTAAAGACTCGTTAACGAATCAAAAAGTAACACTTTTTGCCCCGGTTAATAAAAATTTTGAGGCTGCGGAGAAGTATCTGAATTTAGTACGTAAAAACCAGGGCAAAGCACCAGTTTATTTGTCAAATGCAGACCCTGTTCAGTTGGCTTTTATGATGTGCAAATACATCATCAGAGGCAATAGAACAACTGATGCTTACATTAATAATGCAGATGGGGTGTTGCTTAAAAATATTGTAATCGACTATCAGATGCATATTAAATATGTAAAACTAAGCTCGGCAGGTTATGTTGGCGGCGGCCCCGCAACACTTAATTTTAGCGATACCTATGGGTCTATTTTTGCCAATACCTGGGTAACAACAACAACCAACGCGGTTAACATTAAAACCAACAATGCAATTATCAATATACTTACACCGATACACAATTTTGGTTTTGACGAATTCACCTATAGATTGAACAATTAAAAAGTGACGATGAAAAATAAAATAAATCTATTGCGTATATCCTTAACCCTGTTGACGGGGAGCATAGCTTTATCGGCATGCAAAAAGAATTTACCTGATGAACGCTTATCCATAGCCAACGATTCTCAGTACACCCAATATTTATATCAACCCGTTTTAGGTAGAAATACTTTGTTTACCAATAATTTTCAATACGGGAACTCCAGCCGTCCGTTGGACTTTAAAATTGTAAATATGCGTTCTTTTAACGGGGAGCCAGCACCAGAGTTAACCAATAATTATCCGGTAACAGTTTGGAAAACTGCTTACGATGGTACAGAGAAATCGCTGGCAGAGATTGAAGCAAAACGTACAACAGAAAACCACCCTTTATTTGAAGTAAGACCACACTCTGGTGAGTTTATGATGTGGGCTGCAGCAAATTCAAACATGGTTAAGGCGCAGCCAGACTCTGGTTATGTTTTTGACGTAGAAATGTCGAATTCGGGTGGTAGAAAGTACTATCAAAACTTCCGTTTGCGTCCTTTGCGTGAGCGCCCTTACGAGCCATCAAATTTAGATCCTGTTACAGGTCAGGGTACATCAGTATCGGTTAATCCTACCAGTGTATTTATTACCGGCGAACGTGGACAGTTGCTGAATACCAGAGATGATGTTCAGGTTTTGTTTAAAAGGGCAGGAAACGGCAATAGTATCACTTTCAAATTTGCAGATACCTTATCTAATCCAATTGATCCGAATAAGTTTGCTGCTACCGATTGGGCTAATTTGGTACACGGCTTTAATATGGTTAAAGATGCTACCAAGGTAAAATACGAGGTTGCATATCCAATACCTTGCAGTGCTTATCCTACCAAATATACCACATTATCGGGCGATCAGGCCAGGGTTGTTTTTAGGTTTAACAGGCAGGCATTTGGTAATATACAGCAACAGTGTTTCCTGGCCTTCAACTTTAATATTTACCAAAAAGGAGATTGGGAAATCACTTTCTGGTTTAAGCGTGATAAACCAAAATTTGATAATGATTAATGGAACAATATAAACTAAAACAAAACATATTTCCGATGAAGTATTTTTACACCATAGTTATTTTATTGATTTTTGGTTTCCAGAATTTAGCTATTGCCCAGCAACGTATTGTTGTAACCGGGACAGTTATTGATGGTTCATCAAAATCAAAAGAAACCATACCCGGGGTTAGTGTTACCAGCGGGGGCAGTTCGTTAGGAATTACCGATAATAACGGTAAGTTTAGGGTAACTGTAGCTAACAACGCGTCTTTAACCTTTAGTTATGTAGGTTACGAATCGGTTACCGTTAAAGTAAACAACCGTACCAACATTTCGGTTACCATGGGGGTTGATAACAAAACCTTAAAAGAGGTTACAGTTACAGCTGGTTATCAAACCAAAACAAAAACATTGATGACCGGTTCTGCAGTAACGATTTCCGGAAAAGATATTCAGGGACAACCAGCCAGTGATGTAATGTCGCTATTACAAGGTAAGGTGGCAGGTTTAAATATCCAGAACAATACAGGTGCTCCAGGTTTCAGGGGTAGCTTAACCATACGTGGTATATCTAATATCAACGTTTCTGGCTCAGGAAGTTCATCTTTCTTAACACCTACATCGCCATTATTTGTAATTGATGGTGTACCGGTTGATGACAATACCGACTATTCGTATGGTTTTCAGCAGGCAGGACCTGGTGTTTCGCCAGCTTCCCAAATTCCACCAGAGGATGTTGAAGATATTACAGTATTAAAAGATGCAGCCGCTACAGCACTTTATGGTTCGAGAGGAGCGTATGGTGTAATTTTAATTACCACAAAGCGCGGCAATTCTAAAGTTCCTGTAGTGCGTTACAATGGTTCTGCATTTATGTCAACCGTTCCACAATTGCGTTCGGTAATTGGAGGTAAAGGTGAGCGTTTGTTAAGAGTAGACCAAATTTTACGTTACGATACAGCTTACAATCACGCTATCGATTTAATAAACTCTACGCCGTTTTTAGCTGATAGTTTAAATGCGTATTACAATAATTCGACAGATTGGCAGTCTTATTTTTATCGCCCTACTTTTAACCAAAGCCACAATTTAAATATTTCTGGTGGTGATGTAAAGTTTAACTATAAAGTAGCCCTTGGTATTTATGATGAAAAAGGTATTCAACAAAATACAGGGTACTCCCGGTATAACCTGAACATGAATATGATTTACGCGCCCAGCCGAAAGTTTAAACTCGAAGGGCAGTTAAATAACTCTATACAAAAACAGCAAACAGGAAGTGGTAATGGCCTCCAGAACGCGGGCATAGCCAGAGGAGGAAGTTCGTCTTCCTTACTACCAGCCCCGTCACTTTATTCTTCTGTTGATGCGGTATTGGGAGCACTAACTACCGACAATGATAATAAAGTATTAAACACAACTGCAACGCTAAATGGAGAGTACGAAATTGTGCCAAATTTAAAATTGGGTTCCTACTTAAGTTACACCGCAAAATCGAGTACTAAGGATAACTTTTCTCCAGCGGCCTTAAATTCAAACCAGGCAGAGTATTATACTTACAACGATAGGGCAACCACTTTATACAATCGTAATCAACTTTCGTACGTATATTCGTTAAAAGAGGCAGGAGAAGATGCGCACAACTTTTCAGTTTTCGCATTCTCTGAGCTCAGGGCTTCATTCTTTAAATCAGATGCCATATTGAACGATCGCGTAGTAAACGATCAGTTAAGGGGGCCGCTAACCAATATGACTGATTACCTGACTTCAAAAGGCGGAACAATCGGTTATACGGATTTAAGAAGTATTGCATTTGCAGGCGCTTTCTCTTATAACTATAAACAAAAATATGTAATCGACCTGAACTACCGCGTGGACGGACTTTCTACTAATGGCCCAAATGCCGGTTACAAGAAAAATCCGGCGATAGCGGTAAAATGGAATTTTGACAGGGAAGAGTTTTTAAGCGGTTTGAAATTTTTGGATTATGGTGATATTCGCTTAAGTTATGGTTCAAATATTACGCCTAACGGTAATATTTATCAGGCTTACGGTAAGTATGTTGGCGGTAACCGTTATAATAACAGCAATACGGTAGTGTCAGATTTAGATTTCGTACCAAACTTAATTTTAGAACCAACAAAAGCCACTACTTATAATGCTGGTTTTGATGTTGGTATCCTTAACGGAAAATTTAGTTTATCAATGGATGCTTATTACAAGCAAACAGATAACAGTTTCAGGGAAAAGAAACTATCTACTGCTAATTCATTCGATAAAATTGGTTCAACAGAAATTAGTAATGTTAACTATGGTTGGGAGTTTCAGGCAACAAGCCGCCCGCTAAATGCTACAAGTCCGTTTAAATTATCACTAAGTGCGAATTTATCTATCAACAGAGAAATCTTGGCTTCGTTGCCTGACGGACTTAGAGAGCAGATTTATTATGATACGGCTTTAGGACAGGATCTTTATTATCGTTTAGGTATCAATTCACTATCTAACTACCTGTATAATACTAAAGGTGTTTATAGTACCAATACCCAGGTTCCGGTTGATCCGCTTACGGGTTTACCTTATCGTGTAGGTACTAACGGTAAATTGAATTATTTTAAAGCCGGAGATCCAATTTTTACCGATTTAGATGGTAACTATGTTTTAAATGAGTATGATAGGGTAATTGCCGGTAACTCGCAGCCACAAATTACAGGTGGTTTCACCTCATTGTTCCAATATAAAAACTGGAGTTTAGAGGTTAATACATCTTTCACGCTTCAGCGCGATATCTTAAATAACAGTTTAGCAGCTCAGTTTGCCCGCTTCAACACGCCGCTTGGTAATGACAAGGGGGATATAGGTGGTTTGGTTCCACTTTCTGAATATAGCTATTGGGCAGCGCCGGGCGATATGGCCATGTATGGTAACCCATTGGATTTCGTAAGGGCAAAGCTATTAGATCCATTTAGATCTAATCAAACCTTGTTCCAGGAAGATGGATCGTATTTTAAATTAAACTCAGTAAAAGTATACTACATGTTTAATCAAAAATTTACCCAAAAATACGGTATGAACAGAGTGAGTGTTAACCTAACTGCCTCTAATTTAGGTTTTATAACCCGTTACTCAGGCCCAAATCCAGAAAATGTTACTTCTTTGGGTAGAGATGATTCGGGAGGTTACCCAATTTCAAAACAATTTGCATTAGGCTTAAATATTGAATTTTAAATCGGATATGATGAAAGCGAAAAATATAAAATATTTACTGATGGCTACTTTACTGTTGTTCGTAGCCCCAGGATGTAAGAAGTTTCTAAATGTAGAACCTATTGATGCATTATCTGGAAACAATTTTTGGCAAACCAAAAAGGATGTAGAAGGTTTTACCAACGGTATTTATTCCAGGTTGAGAAATAAGATAGGCTCGAGTGTGATCATGCCCGCTCTTGAAGTTCGTGGGAATTTTGTAACGGTAGTGAGTTCAATCGATAATAGTGGAAGCAATGTTTTCAGTAACTTGGTAGCCAATAACTTAAAAGCTGCTGTAAATGGTACTACAACCTACGACGGCAGATTAAGAGGTATTATGGATTGGAAAGCCTGGTACGATATTATTGCCGCCAGCAATATCCTTTATTACGAAGTTGATAATGTCCCAGCTAACAGCCTGTCGGATAGCGAGAGAAAAAAATATAAAGCTGAAGCAGTATTTACGCGTAATTTAAGTTACATGTTTATCTGCAAATTATTTGGAGATGCCATTTATTATACTGAAGCTTATAATAACAAATCGTTGCCACGTACCCCTCAGGTTGAAGTAATGAAAAAGTGTATTGCAGATATGAATGCTGCAAAGAACGATCTTCCTGAAGCCTATACTGATGCTTCCTTAGTAGGCATAAGACCAACTAAAGCTAGTGCAGTAGCTTTGTTAATGCATTTAAATATGTGGGCAGCTGCCTGGGATACCGGAGATAAAACAGGTTATTATAAGTCAGTTGTAGCACTAGGAGAGGAGCTGGCTACTTATAAGAATTACACCGTATTACCAGTTACGGTAGAAAATACCAAAAAGATTTTTAAAGGCCGCTCCAGCGAAAACTTATTCAGCGTTTTGCAGGATTACAATTATGGTGAGACATTTTCAAGTTTCTCCAATTATTCTTATTTCTTTTCTCATTACCCGATTCGTGGTGCTACAACTAAAACTCTCAGTTTTATGACCTATGAAAAAGATTATATCAATAAACTTTTCCCAGCAGGTGTGCCCGATGCAAGGGTAACTACCTGGTTCGAAAACTATAATAACGGCGATGCCAGCTTTCAGTTTAAAAAGTTTATCAATGTGTATTCAACCGGTTCCGGAGCAAGTTTAACGGTAAACAGTGATGATAGTGCGGTTATTTTCCGTTTGCCCGATGCCTTGCTATTGGCAGCAGAAGCCGCAGCAGAGTTGGGAAATGATGCCG
>Ga0157370_10008138_pt1 | contig 11345 bp, 8 predicted proteins | sample C35metaG_FD_113463 | JGI IMG/M metagenome (GOLD analysis project Ga0157370, IMG submission 113463) | Corn rhizosphere microbial communities from Kellogg Biological Station, Michigan, USA - C3-5 metaG | ecosystem: Host-associated > Plants > Roots > Rhizosphere > Soil | place: USA: Michigan... | reverse complement strand
TGCAGGCGCGCTCCATCCGCGGGAGGTGCGGCAGGTAGCTACGCCGCGGCCGTTTTGCCCACCAAATACGAAACCGCCCTTGAGCATATGCGGCACAACCGCAATGCATTTTGCATGCTCCATCACTTCTTCGGGGATGCCGTTATCCGGCGCCGCCATGATTTCACCGAGCACTCTGCCGGCGTGATCCATACGGTCGTTTGTTGCTTCGCGATCTGAACTCGCCCAGCCTGGGAGAGCCAGACCGAGCAGTACAGCGAACACCAATAGTTTCTTCACGTATTTCACCTGTTTTCTCTACTCCGTGCACAATGTCGCCCGATTCAGGCGCTTGGTCCGTGCACTGAGGTACTTCCGACATTAACTGGAGTGAGCGAGAATGTCTGAGCAATTAGGCTCACCCGCCGCCGCCGTGGAGCGACGTCGAAACCTTCGATGATCTGCCGGGATTAAATGTGAGCAATAGTGACCACCCTTGCATTCTGCCATGGGGATATACTGCGATCAGACCGTCGGGCCAGCTCATGAGTTTCTGGAGCTTCTTCACTCTTCGCGCGGGAGGGTTCCTGTGCCAACTGAAATAGATGGCCAAGTCAATGAAATTGCGCAAGATTCCAGCGGTTCGAAGATCCACCTCACCGCCTGCCGCAAATGGCAAACCGGCGGGCGTCCGGGATAATGCCGGTGAGCCACCGGACAAGATCGATCCGGGTTCTCTGCTATCCAGGGTCGAGAGTGGAAGATCAAAGCGTGATTATGTCGTAGAGGAACGCGTCTTTTCACAAGGCGATCCGGCCGACGCTGTTTACTACATCCAGACCGGCAAAGTGAAGCTTAACGTTGTATCGGCGAGCGGCAAGGAGGCCGTCATCGCCCTGCTACCGCAAGATCATTTCTTCGGGGAAGGTTGTCTGGCAGGACAGCCGCTACGCATGGCAACCGCCAGCGCGGTGCAGCGCAGCACCATCGTGCGCGTGGAGAAACAGGTCATGATTGACCTGCTCCGCCGCGAATCGGAGTTTGCTCAGCAGTTCCTCACCCATCTGCTATCCCGCAACATTCGCATGGAAGCGGACCTGGTCGATCATCTTTTTAACTCCAGCGAAAAGCGCCTTGCCCGGCTGTTACTCCTGATGGCCAACTTCGGTCAGGAATCGAAACCAGTCCCCGTGATCGCCAAGATCAGCCAGGAGACCTTGGCCGAGATGATCGGGACCACCCGCTCGCGCGTGAGCTTCTTCCTCAATCGTTTCCGCGATTTGGGATTCATCGATTACGACGGCGGCGCCGGCATGCAGGTCCACAGTTCCCTTGTCAGTGTCGTCCTTCATGACTAGGACTTGAGATGGTTTGAAGCCTTGTCCGCTACAAGTCGCTTTGCGATGGATCGCCTTGATATTTGTTGCTTGGCACCTGCTCCTTTACCGATTCACGGTGCGTGAGCACAATTGAACAGCGCCAGCTTGCACCCTGCTCTATGGTCGACCAATATTCAGCTTTTGGCATTTCAAACAGCGGGGTGTAGGCGATGGGTGCGAACAGCACACACAGCATTCTTGTCGTGGACGACAATGCGACGGTTGGCGAATCATTTTCAATGCGGCTGAAGTACGGCGGCTACAGGGTCGACACAGCGATCCATGGGCTAGATGCGATCAATAAACTCAGATTCTCCGTTCCGGACCTCATCCTCTCAGACCTAGACATGCCGGAGCTGTCTGGATTCGAGTTCCTTTCCATTGTGCGCCATCGCTTCCCGCAAATACCCGTGATCGCGATGAGCGGGATGGCCGGATTCGACAATCAACGTCCGCATGGGGTGATAGCCGACGGGTTCTACCGCAAAGGAAGAAGCAGACCTGACGAACTCTTGCTCATGGCAGCACACCTGATTCGTACACCGCCGAGTAGGCCCGTAGACGATCTTGAGGAGGCGGACGCTTCACAGTAGCCGCATTACGAAGACGTGCCGAACGAGTTAACTTCCATGCTTCTTACTTGTCCCGATTGTCTGCGGGACTTGACGATCGAATTGGTCGACAGGAATCCGCCGGAGCTTTTGGACACGCAGTGCCCGTCCTGCATGACCATGTTCCGCTATGAACGTGGCATTTCTCTTACGCGCATTCACGAACCGCACGCAGTTTCGGTGTCGCCAATTGGGACTGCGAATTCGCCTTCCTGAAAAGCAAACTCCTGCAGCCCTAGAAAAGCATCCCTTTGGACTTCTCATCTCCCCCAGCGCTTGAGCGGTATTGACCAGCGCCCAAGCCGTCAGAACTATAAATTAACTCCTAGGGCGAAGATATTGGCAGTCCCGGAGACTACTATGCCGACCGGCACATATGGTTCACTCACCTCTCTCGATGTCTTCGAGAAGTTCGACACGGGCACCACGACCCGGGAATATCTGGGCAACGAGACTATCTACCTTGAGGGCGACAAATCCGATGCGATGTTCTTTATCAGAACGGGCAATGTGAAGCTCACGGCGAAGTCGAAGGGTGGAAAGAAAGCCGTTATCGCCATATTGCGCTATGGCGACTTCTTTGGTGAAGGATGCCTGTCCAAGAAGTCGCTGCGGACGTCAACCGCGACGGCGCTCGAAATCTCGAGTATCGCCCGAGTCCCAGGGGCCAGTATCTCTCGCAGAATTCATCGGCAGCCTGCGTTCGCGAAGAACTTCGTTTCGCATCTGGTCCTTCGTATTGCACGAATCGAAGAAGCATTCGCGGACCAACTTTTGAGCTCCAGCGAGCGAAGGCTGGCCAGGATACTTTTGGTGATGGCCGGCTTCGGGAGCCAGTTGGAACCGGAGCCCGTGCTCCTCAAGGTGAGCCAGGCGACACTTGCGGAAATGGTAGGCACAACCCGCTCCCGTGTGAGCTTCTTCATGAATCGCTTTCGGGAGCTTGGGTTTATCGATTACAACGGCACCCTGCAGGTCCACCCATCGTTGCTGACATTTCTTAAGGACAGCTAGTTCAGATGGGGAAAGAGTTCGGACTCTGAGGGGATCTGGGGGAAATCCTGAACAAATCACTTCACCCTGATCACAATTGACCAGCCAAGTACTCGGCGCGATGCCACACTCCCTCTTATTCGTCTTTGCATCTCTGTGAATGCTGGCACGAGACTATGCAACAACTTCGACGCTGCTTTTGCCGACAGCGCAGCGTTATGGGCACGTTAATCGCGGGATGCCGCGAATGCACTGTGCTCCTACTGGACGATCGGAGCGGTGACGGTCACGATCAACAATTGCAGAGCATCGCTCACGGCGTAATCATGATGGAAGGCGTGGAGCGGGAGTACGGGATACCGCGCAGCTTCGACGGGCCTAGAACAAATGTTCGATCGGTTGTACAAGATGACTAGCCCGCATGAGCTTCGTGTCCTAGTTGTTGCACCTACCGGAAGAGATGCCTCGCTGATTTGCAATCTTCTGGCGAGCAATGGGATCGCTTGCGCCAGCTATCAAACCGCGGAAATCGCACTCAACCAGTTGGATGGGGAAACAGGTGCGGTGATTCTTGCCGAAGAAGCGCTCAATTCGCCTGACATCGCCCGATGGGGAGAAAAGATGGCTGAACAGCCCTCCTGGTCTGATTTTCCCATCATTCTTCTTACCGTTGCAGGAGCAGTCGACATTCAGAATCAGAGAAATCTGGTTTGTTGGAAGCCCCTTGGAAACGTGGTTTTGGTGGAGCGCCCCCCACGCCCGGAGACGCTAATCAGTACCGTTCTAGCGGCTTTGCGCAGCCGCCGCCGTCAGTACCAGATCAGAGATCATCTAGCCGAGCGCAAGGTGACCGAAGAGGCGCTGCGAAGATCGGAAAAACTGGCCGTAGCGGGGCGCTTGGCTGCAAGCATCGCACATGAGATCAACAACCCGCTTGAATCCGTCACTAATTTGCTCTATCTGATCGAAACAAGTTCTACGTTGCAGGAATCAAGGGAGCACGCACACCAAGCGATGAACGAGTTGGCACGAGTATCTGAAATGGCCACTCAGAGTCTGAGATTTCATCGCCAGCAAACAAAGCCTGCCGTGGTCCAGATCTCTGAAGTCGTGGAATCGGCCCTGGCGCTTTTCGGGAGCCGACTGGTCTCTTCCCGCATCGCGATTCAAAGGGACTTCAGAGAATGCCGGCCAATTTTGGCGATGGCCGGTGAGATACGCCATGTAGTAACGAACATGGTGGGGAATGCCGTGGACGCTATGGGAAGCGGCGGCACGCTGGCAATTCGCATCATGAACGCGCTCGAACACCGCAATGGCGCGCGCCCCGGCGTTCGCTTGACCATTGCCGATACCGGAACAGGGATTGATCCTGAAATCAAGAAAGTATTGTTTCAGCCCTTTGTCAGCACAAAAGGCAATACAGGGTGTGGCCTGGGGCTTTGGGTGAGCTCGGGAATTGTCCAAAAACATGGTGGTTCGATACAGGTAAAAAGCAACGCCATATTCCCGGCTACTGGTTCGGTATTCTCGGTATTTTTGCCGTGCAAGCCGTCCTTCGAGGACGCACTATCGACAATCGCGGCGCGCCTACCGAGCAGCGTTCCCTTGACCTTATCTCGTTCCTGAGTTGACGCCATTGATTCAAGATCGGACGGCGTGAACGATGCGAATCAGCCTTGCGATGTGCATTGGAGATGGCATTTGAATGAGAGACCCGAAGCGGAAAATTGGCTGCCGTCGACTGTGGGGGATTTTGTGGGTGTGCTCTTTCAAAATCGCGAGTAATTGTGGGTAATCCCCACAGTGATGGTCAGGGATGAACTGGTTCTAAACAGTTCAAAATGCGCAACATATAGCGCTAATGAGCAACGCTGAGCTGGACAAATGTCTAGCTGTTAACCGAAGGGTTGTAGGTTCGGCCGAAACGGCCCGCAATTTCGGAACGAGCGACTATCCATTGGGGTTAATCGTTGATCACGTTGGCGTAATCCGTTTTATCGGCGAATTGCCGAGCGCTGCATTCAACATCGGATACATGGAAAAGCTGATTGCCAAAACTGCCGGAGTACATTTCAAGACTCCTGAGGATCCTCCGAAAGCGAAATGAACTTCCGCTATATCGAAAGTTCTTCGGGATCACATCATTCGGAAACCAACGCTGTCCAGGATTCCATCCGACGTCATCACGATTTGCCATTCAGTTGAGCCGTGTTCGAACTCAATGTCATAAACGTCGGCACCATTCTTCTCGACGCGCTTGAACGTAAATGATTTGATCTTTCCTAAATTGCCGAAGATGGTTTTAAGCTGCGGAAGTTGTTGCCGCGTGACTTCGGCAAGGCCAGGGCTCATGCGCTCGTACTTCGGCTGTCCAGCGATAATATCCGCGATATCCTGCCGTATGGCATCCTCCGCGCCGGGTGCAGGTTTCTGGTCCTTGAAACGTTGCGCCGCCAGCGCGGCACGGGCAGCAGATTCGTCGATGATGCGTTTGCCCTCCGCATCGCTTAACCGGTTCATCGGCGTGTCATGGCCATTCTGGTGTAAGACCAGGGTCGTGACTTTGCCACTTGCATCCTTAACAAATCCAATCTCGGAGTCGACGACCTTTGGAAAGAATCTATCGGTGGCCTCTGCAAAGATCGGGAGGGCATCCTGACCTCCAAGCCTGCTCATCAATTGTTCGCCACTCATCGTAATTGTCATGTATAGTCCAGGTCTCATCTGATAAGCACCGACATATTGTTTCAGGGCCTCAGTTGGCAATTTCACCGAGGTGTGTACCGCTGAATGAAAATCGGGCCAGCCATATTCATTGGCGATACTTCTCATGACTTCCGATGCCAGCCGTGATCCGCCCTGTGCGTTGGTCATCACCACGGCCCCGTCGCCATGTTTTTCATACGCCACGAATAGACTTTCGAAACCGGCATTCACTCCGCCATGAGAGAAGTAAGGATCTGCGGGAGCCCCGCCAATTTCCAGTCCAAGACCCCAGTTGCCTTTTCCGGGAGTGAGCATCTCCTCCGTAAGCTTGGGAGACAGAACGTGATTCGCTTTGCCTTGAAGGGATCGTTCAATTTCGAGGCAGTATTGTGCGATATCTGACGGTGTCGTCCATAGGCCTGCCGCCGTCATTTCCGGATAGGTATGAGCGCCGCCTCGAATAGCGTTTCCGTCGGCATCGTAAGGGGCCGCTGCTGTGGGTTGTAGTTTGGCGGGAAGCGGCTGCTCGTAATTGCTATGTGTCATTCCGATGGGCATGAGCACAGTATCGTGTATCAATTTCGGAAAAGGCTGTCTCGTTATGTCCAGCAACACCTGCAGCATGACTGTATAGCCGCCACCCGAATAATTCCATTTGCTTCCTGGCTCGCTCTCTAAACGAATTGGAGGTGTATTCGCTGGTTTCTCTCCGTTGAGAACCTGCACCACAGTTGGGACCGGATCGCCAGCTGCATAACCAGGAAATCCGTGGACGGTGAAGCCGGCAGTATGCGTCAGCAACTCGCGCAACGTTACCGGCTTTCCATTGGCCACAGGACTCTCCGGCACCTTCCAAGACATCAGCTCCGAATTGATGTCCGCGTCGAGAGACAATTTCTTATTCTCAACTTGCTTGAGTGCTGCCAATGCTGCGACGGGCTTGCTGATCGAGCCAGCCTGAAAAAGAGTATCCGCAGCAACAGGGGCCCCTCCAACTTTCATCACGCCGAACCCCTGTGCCCACTCAATTTCCCCATTGTGAATGACAGCAATGCTGACCCCTGGCACATGGAGTTCGCTCATCCGCTGGCTGAGGCTTGTGCACGATCTATCTTCGCCCTTGATGAGGACGGGAGGAGGCAGACATGAGACTACCTTCTCCAAATGCTGACGCGCGCTTTCCGAATTAGGTTTGGGCTCGGAGACAGTCTGACTGATGATGGGAGCGCAGAGACAAGCTATGGAGGCGATGATCAAGAACTTTGACACGATCATGGTTGATTGCCCCTCCTCGTTTGAAGAACAGAATTAAGTAAACCATGGTTGTCTGTGTTATCGCGGAAATAGTTGAAATTGCTGAATTGCGATTTTTGGGCCACGAACTCGTGCTCTAGATCCGGAAGAAGCATGACTGTGATTTCGTCGAATTTATGGACGCTTGCATTCTCTGGAATTGAGAACTTTATGATCTCAAACACTGGTGCCTGTTTAACCGTGCCAGCGAAGTTGCACCGGCTTTGTTGTCGCTGTTCTCGATTTCGACCTCGATCTCCTGGCATCGCGCAGTGTGAATCGGAGCAGACAAATACTGGTGAGCCTGCATTACCAGTGGAATTTGATTGATTGAAGCAATGCCTACTCCACGAGGCGTTCCGTGTGCCCGGTGGGCGCCTGGGCCCGGCGTTGAATGCGGAGGCTGCACGAACCAGTAAGGCCCGGTAAAACGAATCATGAGCGGATGCATCGTTCCCGGAGCCAGCAGTTCCTTCTGTAAGACGACGGGGGGAATAATCTGTCTCTTTGCCCGATAAGGCCAGAGGATTACACTTTCGTAGCCACCGGTGCTATTTGCGCCAGCTTGTGGCTGCGTATTTTCCAGCTTCATTCTTGCCCGTCGATATGGCAGACAATGCTTCCGCACTGTTCCGGTGGGCTACTCCTTCAAGCAGCGCCCACGTCGTCACCAGCACGACAGGAATCGCGGTTCGCAATAGCCGAAAGACAGCTATTCTGTACTGGCGCTCTTTGTCCTTCGAATCGCCAGTCAATCCGGGATGGGATTACCATTTTCAAGCCGGATGCATAGGCTGTTCAATACCGGCGATATCATCGTCCACAAAAGAGCAGACATGAGCAGGGAACCACGCGCCCGATGGCTCTCATACCCGTCCGCGATACCGTTCAAGTTCGTGAGAAATTGGCACACCGTATGCTTCTTCGCCGCGGCACCCCGAACACCGGGCAGTGATTGAAGGGAGAGGACGTGTTCGCGGTCCATGCCAACATCAACGGCGTAAACGAGATAGGCGATGTCCCCTGAGCTCCGATCGCGGTCATCAATGAGAGCGAACCCGACCTCAACGACTCCTGAGTACCTCAGCTGGATCGCGACAGATCGAACCGGGACATCACTCTACAGCGAGCACTCGGATGAGGCCCGGACTGCCCGCCGCCGTTCGACTTTATCGTTGCGATCGGGCTGGCAATGTGATCCATTGGGTTGTGAGGCCGCTCACTGCCAGACATCTATTTTGGGGTTTCAGATTGGTATCCGGCAGGGATGATCTGTTGGACGCGAACCGCAAACCGACCGACCCCCGGTTATGGCCACGTGGACGAATCCGACCGAATCATTTGCGGCCAGATGAGAGGAATGCGAAAGCCCATGATCAATTCGATTCCTTCGGCCCAAGATTTCCTCGCCGCCTTGCACGGATTATCGGAAGCGGAGGCAGCTGAGAGGCTGAAGGCTGAAGGGCCGAACGAACTGCCCACAGCTAAGCCGCACACCTTCTTTGCGACGGCTTGGGGAGTTTTAAAGGAACCGATGATTCTGCTACTGCTGGGAGCAGGAGCCATATATTTCTTTCTCGGTGAACTTCGAGACTCCATAATCTTGCTTGGCTCGATCTTTGTAGTGGTAGGCATTGACTTATATCAGGAACGCAAGACAGAGCATGCCCTCGAAGCATTGCAGGACCTCTCTAGCCCGCGGGCTGTCGTTCTCCGCGACGGGAAACAGCGGCGCATCGCCGGACGCGAAGTGGTTCGTGGAGATATTGTCATTGTTTCCGAGGGAGATCGCGTACCAGCAGACGGCGTGCTAATTTCTGCTGTCAATTTGTCGATCGATGAGTCCCTGCTGACGGGTGAGTCGGTACCGGTGCGGAAGTCTGCTGCCGATCATGCCACTGACGTAATTCGCCGGCCGGGAGGCGATGACCTCCCCTTTGTGTATTCGGGAACTATGGTCGTGCGAGGCCAGGGGTATGCGGAAATCAAAGCGACGGGCACGAGTACTGAGTTGGGGAGAATTGGAAAGGCGCTCCGCGCCATCGAGCCTCAAGTTACGAGCTTACAAAGGGAAGTGAACCACCTGGCTCGGGTGTTGGCTATTCTGGGGCTTTCGCTTTGTGCCATAGTCGTGATCGGATATGGCCTGACCCGACAGGACTGGAATGAGGGCCTGCTCGCGGGGATTACGGCGGCGATGTCTCTGCTGCCGGAAGAGTTCCCAGTAGTGCTCACAGTGTTTCTGGCTTTGGGAGCTTGGCGAATATCTCAGAAAAAGGTCCTGACTCGGCATGGAAAGGCGATCGAAACACTTGGTTCAGCCACAGTTCTGTGCGTAGATAAAACTGGAACGCTTACACAGAACCGGATGCAGGTGAAGAGCCTCTTCGCTGCTGGGCAGAGTCTTGACGTTCCCGATCTGAACTCACTGCCAGAAGCATTCCACGAATTGTTGGAATACAGCATCCTGGCCAGCAAGAGAAACCCGCTTGACCCTATGGAGATCGCTTTTCAGGAGTTCGGGTCGCGCAGCTTGTCGGATACCGAACACTTGCATCACGACTGGGCCCTCGTTCAGGAGTACCCGCTCTCTCCGGTTCTCCCTGCTATGTCACGAGCTTGGAAACCTGCCGATCAGGAGGAATTCATCATCGCTGCCAAGGGTGCTCCGGAGGCGATCATCGAGATGTGCAGAGAGCAAGGAGATCTCGCCAGCAAGATCAAATCGAAAGCTGCCGAGATGGCCGCCATGGGCCTGCGCATATTGGGAGTCGCGAAGTGCCGGATGAAACCCGCACCTTTGCCTGAGAACCAGCGTGATTTGCCGTTCACTTTCGTTGGATTGGTCGGGCTTGCCGATCCCGTACGACCGGGGGTATCAGTGGCGGTTGAGGAATGTTACCGTGCGGGAATCCGAGTCGTGATGATCACCGGTGATTATCCGGGCACCGCTCAGAGCATCGCCAGGCAGGTCGGGATTGCCGCAACCGAGCAGGTGATCACGGGAACTGAGCTCGAAGGCCTAAATCAGGCAGAACTTCGCGAGAGAATTCGAACAACTAACATCTTTGCGCGCGTGGTCCCGGAGCAGAAGCTACGACTGGTGAATGCTCTCAAAGAAAATGGTGATGTCGTCGCCATGACCGGAGACGGGGTGAATGACGCGCCGGCTCTTAAAGCAGCTGACATCGGCATCGCAATGGGAGCGCGTGGTACTGACGTCGCGCGAGAAGCGGCGGACCTGGTGCTCCTTGACGATTCCTTTTCATCCATCGTCGAGGCAATCCGACTGGGGCGCCGCATTTTCGACAATCTGCGGAAGGCGATGTCGTTTGTGTTCGCTGTTCACGTCCCCATCGCGGGTCTTGCGCTAATCCCGATCTTCGCTGGATGGCCTTTGATATTGATGCCGGTACATATTGTGTTCTTGGAGTTGATCATCGATCCCGCCTGCTCGATCGCTTTCGAGGCAGAACCTGGGGAACCAGGCCTAATGCAGCGTCCGCCACGCGACCCGGGCGATGCGTTACTTTCCCGCCGTCACATCCTCATGAGTATCCTTCAGGGTGCAAGCGTACTTCTGATCGTGATTCTCCTCTACTTGCTGCCATTGCGCCAGGGGGAATCAGAAATGGAAGCACGGACGATGGCATTTGCCACGCTGGTAATTGGCAATCTGATGCTGATTCTGACAAACCGGTCCTGGACTCACATCATCTTGGCCACGTTTGAGGCTCCGAATGCCGCACTATGGTGGGTAGTAAGCGGCGCATTCAGCGTCCTGTCGCTCGCGATTTTTGTGCCCTTTCTGCGCGAGCTCTTTAGATTTGCACCGCTGAGCGTGTTCGATATCACGATCTGCCTCCTGGGCGGGATCGTGAGCCTTTTGTGGTTCGAAGCATGGAAAATTGTGAGAAACAGGATTGCGGCGCTACGAGCCACCTAGCCTTCGTTTCTCCGCCCGCGCTGGGGTCTGAAACCGTCGTGTGGCTGGGGAGCGCAATCGAGAGCGGTCGAAAAATATGGAGCCTAATCAATGGCCGGGCACAGTTCCTGAAGACAAACAGGAAGGCGCGCTGGATGAACGGGAGAGAGTAACGATCTCAGATGTCCGTCACAGAGCGACAGGGGAGCAAACGAACTGGACAACGACGGCCTACTTTCTGCTGACCGTCATTGTGCTTGCCATTAGCGGCCTTATGCTGTATCCCTTTCTCCCGGCGATTACGGGCGCTGTTGTCCTTGCCGTCGTTACGCGCCGGCCATATCGCTGGCTGGTCGGGAAGATGCGGAATGCCACGGCAGCTGCCTCCAGCGCGTTGGTCTTGGTCACCATCAGCATCATCGCGCCAGTGTTGGTTCTCGGGCAATTCTTCGTTCG
>Ga0157370_10008137_pt1 | contig 11346 bp, 9 predicted proteins | sample C35metaG_FD_113463 | JGI IMG/M metagenome (GOLD analysis project Ga0157370, IMG submission 113463) | Corn rhizosphere microbial communities from Kellogg Biological Station, Michigan, USA - C3-5 metaG | ecosystem: Host-associated > Plants > Roots > Rhizosphere > Soil | place: USA: Michigan... | reverse complement strand
TGCTCGGCCTCGACGGCGCGCGCGCCCAGGCGCGCCAGCTGCTGGCCGATGCGCTCGCCGCCCTGGAGCGCAGCGGCCTGGCCGACACCGCCGCTTTGCGAGCGTTGGCCCACATGGTGGTCGACCGCGACCGCTGAGAGAAAAGAACAACCCCCACATGGCTCCGCTGCTTCCCACTCTCCACGACCCCTCGCCGATCCGCCAGTACGACCGCGCACAGCTGCGGCAGCTGTCCGACGAGGTGCGCGCCTGCGTGCTCGACAACGTCTCGCGCACCGGCGGCCACCTGAGCTCCAACCTCGGCACGGTCGAGCTCACGGTCGCGCTGCACCACGTGTTCAACACGCCGCACGACCGGCTGGTGTGGGACGTGGGCCACCAGACCTATCCGCACAAGATCCTCACCGGCCGGCGCGAACGCATGCCCACGCTCAGGCAGATCGGCGGCATCTCTGGCTTTCCGCAGAGGAGCGAGAGCGAGTACGACACCTTCGGTACCGCGCACTCGTCCACCAGCATCTCGGCCGCGCTCGGCATGGCCATGGCCGCCAAGCAGAAGGGCGAAGACCGCTACACCGTGGCCATCATCGGTGACGGCGCGCTCACGGCCGGCATGGCCTTCGAGGCGCTCAACAACGCGGGCGTGTGCGACTGCAAGTTACTGGTGATCCTGAACGACAACGACATGTCGATCAGCCCGCCGGTGGGCGCGCTCAACCGCTACCTTGCGCAGCTGATGAGCGGCAATTTCTACGCCGCCGCCAAGAACGTCGGCAAGAGCGTGCTGCGCGCCGCGCCGCCGCTCTTCGAACTCGCCAAGCGCTTCGAGCAGCATGCCAAGGGCATGGTGGTGCCAGCCACGCTGTTCGAGCAGTTCGGCTTCAACTACGTCGGCCCGATCGACGGCCACGACCTCGATTCGCTGGTGCCGACGCTCGAGAACCTCAAGCACCTGAGCGGCCCGCAGTTCCTGCACGTGGTCACGAAGAAGGGGCAGGGCTACAAGCTGGCAGAGGCCGATCCGGTGGCCTACCACGGGCCGGGCAAGTTCGATCCGCAGGTGGGCCTCGTCAAGTCCGCCGCGGTGGCCAAGCAGACCTTCACGCAGGTGTTCGGCCAGTGGCTGTGCGACACGGCCGCGCACGACGGCCGGCTCGTGGGCATCACGCCTGCGATGCGCGAAGGCTCGGGGCTCGTGGAGTTCGAGCAGCGTTTCCCCGATCGCTACTACGACGTCGGCATCGCCGAGCAGCACGCGGTGACCTTCGCGGCCGGCCTGGCGTGCGAAGGCCTGAAGCCGGTGGTCGCGATCTATTCGACCTTCCTGCAGCGCGCGTACGACCAGCTCATCCACGACGTTGCGATCCAGAACCTGCCGGTGGTGTTCGCGCTCGACCGCGCGGGCCTTGTCGGCGCCGATGGCGCCACGCATGCGGGTGCCTACGACATCCCGTTCCTGCGCTGCATTCCCAACATGAGCATCGCCTGTCCCGCGGACGAACGCGAGCTGCGCCAGTTGCTCACGAGCGCCTACGAGCAAAATCATCCGGTGGCGGTGCGCTATCCGCGCGGCGCGGGTGCCGGCGTCGCGCCGCATCTCACGCTCGATCCGCTGCCCCTGGGCAAGGGCGAGGTGCGCCGCGAGGGCAAGCGCATCGCGATCCTCGCGTTCGGCTCGCTGCTGTACCCGGCGCTCACCGCGGCCGAATCGCTCGACGCCACGGTGGTCAACATGCGCTGGGCCAAGCCGCTCGATGTCGAGCTGCTGCTGCAGGTGGCGGGCACGCACGATGCCATCGTCACGCTCGAAGAGGGCGCCACCATGGGCGGGGCGGGCAGTGCGGTGCTCGAGGCACTGCAGGCTGCCAACGTGCAGAAGCCGGTGCTGCAACTGGGCCTGCCCGACCGCTTCATCGAACACGGCGATCCGGCCAAGCTGCTCGCATCGATCGGGCTCGATGCGGCGGGCATTGCGGCATCGATCACGCAACGCTTCGGCGCTGTCGCAGGGTAAACCCCCGCCGGACGCCTGTAAGCCGGTTTTTACAATCAAGAAGACTTATACAAAAGTCCCCAACGCGGTCACAAGCCGCGTTTCGTTTTTTTCAAAGAACCCGGAGTGAATCAATGGATCGTCGTTCCCTCATCAAAAACGCTGGCATCGCCGGCGTTCTGGCCGCCGGCATTGCGCCCGCGGTCCACGCGCAGGCCACCGTTCGCTGGCGCCTGGCGTCGAGCTTCCCCAAATCGCTGGACACCATCTTCGGCACCGCCGAGGTGTTCGCCAAGAGCGTCAGCGACATGACTGGCGGCAAGTTCCAGATCTCGGTGCATGCAGGCGGCGAACTGATGCCCGCCTTCGGCGTGGTCGACGGCGTGCAGAACGCATCGGTCGAAATGGCCCACACGGCCCCGTACTACTTCTACGGCAAGGACCCGACCTTCTGCCTCGGCTGCGCAGTGCCCTTCGGCATGAACACCCGCCAGCAGAACGCATGGATGTACGAAGGCAACGGCCTGAAGCTGATGCGCGCGTTCTACGCCAAGTACAACATCATCAACCTGCCGGGCGGCAACACGGGTGCGCAGATGGGCGGCTGGTTCCGCAAGGAAATCAAGTCGGTCGCCGACCTGAAGGGCCTGAAGTTCCGCACCAACCCGTTCGCGGGCAAGGTGCTGGAGCCCTTCGGCGTGATCCCGCAATCGATCCCCGGTGCCGACCTGTACCCTGCGCTCGAAAAGGGCACGCTGGACGGCCTCGAATGGGTCGGCCCGTACGACGACCAGAAGCTGGGCTTCAACAAGATCGCGCCGTTCTACTACTACCCCGGCTGGTGGGAAGGCGGCCCCGAGCTGGACTTCTACATCAACACCAAGGCGTGGGAAGGCCTGTCGGCCGACTACAAGGCCATCGTCGAAGCGGCTGCTGCGCACGCCAACATCACGATGACCGCCAAGTACGACGCCAAGAACCCGATCGCGCTCAAGCAGCTCGTGGGCTCGGGCACCAAGCTGCGTCCGTTCTCGCAGGACGTGATGAACGCCGCGTTCAAGTCGGCCCAGCAGATCTACTCGGACCTGAACAACACCAACCCCGAGTGGAAGAAAATCTACGGCGACTGGTCCAAGTTCCTCGCCGACCAGAACGCCTGGTTCCGCTACACCGAAGGCACGTTCGACCGCTTCATGCAGCAGCAGAAGCTGTAAGCGCTGCGGCGACGAACGCTTCGCCACAGAAAAAAGCCCCGCCGGAAACGGCGGGGCTTTTTTACTTGCGCGGCGCGCCCAGCAAGGCGGCGCGGGCGGCCTCGGAGGGAAACACGCAGGCGACGTCGTGCGCGCAGCCCGGCACCACGGTCACTTCGCGGCGCTTGTCCGGCGCGAGCATCGTGCGGTCGTACTGCGCGTAGGCCAGGCCGCGTTGCAGCCGGTAGGGGCCTTGCGCGGCGGCTGCGCACGACTTGTCGAGCACCCTGTAGGCCGTGCCTTTGCCCTCGCCGGTGTCGAGTTCGCCCTGGAGATAGTGGATGTCGGCGGCGGCGTAGCGCTGGCGGGCTTCCGCGGCGCTGCGGCCCAGGTGCGCGGGCAGGCCCTCGGTGCCGTACTTCCAGCGGTTCACCGTGGGGCACGGGCCGCCATCGATGCTCGACTGCTGCGGACGGAACGCATCGAAGTAGAGCCAGGTGCCCGGGTCCGAGACCACGTAGCGCAACGCGACCGATGCGGTGGGCGCGTCGGCAGCGAAGCCGATGTAGTGCTGCACCATCTGTGCGCCGGCCGAGAAGCCCGCGATGGTGACCGTGCGAAGGCTCGGCCAGCGCCGCACCAGCTCGGCCACGACCGCATCCATGGCGGCGAACGAAGAGATGCCGCTGCCGTTGGACGCACGACCGCCTTCGAGCCAGGAGCCGCAGGTCCACAGCAGGTCGCCGTCCTGCGGCGCCGGCACGCCGTCGGTGCTGCATTTGCCGGCCTTGTCGGCCGCGACCTGGAACAGCGGCGCGACGACCAGCGTGCGGTCGAGCGCGCCGGCCTTGCGAACGGCGAGCAGCGCCGCATTGAAGCTCTTGTTGGCATCGCGCGGATGGCCGTGCATGGCGATGAGCGCCTGCGTGGGGCCTGCGGCCGACGGCGCGGCGTCGGGGGCGAGCGATGCGTAGTAGTGCAGGGTGCCGCCGGACTGCGGCGGCTCGAAGGCGCGGTAGCAGTCTGGGGCGGCCGACAACGTGCAGTCGGCAGGCGCGGCGACGGCGCTTGTGGCCAACGCTGTGAGGCACAGCGCAGCAGCAATGGCGTGCGTGCGGCTGAAGAAGGAGGCGAAGGAGATGCGGCTCATGCGGCATATCTTCGCCGCACCGAAGGCCGCCAAGCTGACTCAGCGGGCGTTGCCGTTCACTGTGCGCCGGGTTCAGGCGCCGCTGGTGGTGGCGAAGCCGCCGGCACGGCGCGCTGCGCCACTTGCTGGCCGAACGCCACCAGCACCTGCGGGTCGTACGCATGGAACCAGGTGATGCCACCGAAGCGCCGGCGCACCAGGAGCCGTGGCGCGATCACGCGTTCGAGCATGCGGATGTGCACCAGCTTGAGCTGCGCCACGTCTTCCGCGCGCACGCGCTTGTCCCAGAGCCAGGTCTGCGTGAGCACGTCGCCTTCCAGGCGGGTGCGGCTGTAGACGATCCAGTAGCCGACCCACGTGACGCACAGGCCCGCCACGCCGAACACGAAGAGGCTGGAGGCCGACCAGCTGGTGGTGCGCAGCGACGGCAGGCTCCAGAGCGCGAACGCGAAGAGATCCACCACGAGCACCACCGCCAGCGTGCGCAGCAGCGGCGGGAAGGCGGCGCTTTCGATCGTGGGGCTGGCGTTGCCTTCGCTTTCGCCGCTCACTGCTTGGGGGCTTCGCCGGAGGCCGGCGGCGTTTCCTGCGCCGGTGTTGTGGGCGCAGGCGTTTCTTCAGACTTCTTTTCGTTGCCGAACGGGTCTTCCATGTTCACGCCGTTGCTGTCGGGTTCGGGCGGCGGCATTGCGTCGGCCGGCATGTCGAGGTTGACCTTGTCGATGTCCACGACCTTTTCCTTGTCGAGGAACACGGTGACGGTCTGCGGGAAGAAGATCACGATGGCCACCAGCAGGAGCTGCATCGCCACCCATGGCACGGCGCCCAGGTAGATGTCGCGCGACTCCACCTTTCGGGGTAACGCCCCGTTCTTGAAGAGGGTGTCGGCAATGCCCCGTAAATAGAAGAGTGCGAAGCCGAAAGGCGGATGCATGAACGAGGTCTGCATGTTCACGCACAGGAGCACGCCGAACCACACCATGTCGATGCCGAGCTTGTGCGCCACGGGGCCCAGGAGCGGCAGGATGATGAAGGCGATCTCGAAGAAGTCGAGGAAGAACGCCAGGAAGAACACGAAGATGTTCACCGCGATCAGGAAGCCGACCTGGCCGCCCGGCAGCCCCGAGAGCATGTGCTCGATCCACTTGGCGCCGTCGACGCCCTGGAACACCAGCGAGAACACGCGCGAGCCGATCAGGATGAACACCACCATGGCCGTCAGGCGCATGGTGCCTTCCATGGCGTCCTTCATGAGCTGCCAGTTCAGGCGGCGATGGATGAGCGCGAGGATCAGCGCGCCGACCGCGCCCATGGCACCGGCCTCGGTGGGCGTGGCGATGGCGCGGTCCATGAAGGGCAGGCCGCCCATCGAGCCGAGCACCGCGAAGATCAGGATCGCCGAGGGAATGATGCCGCGCAGGCACTTGCCCCACAGCGCCCAGCCGTTGAGCGTGCGCGCGGTGACGGGCAGGCCCGGTACGTAGTGCGGGCGGATGCGCGAGACCAGGAAGGTGTAGATCGCGAAGATCACCACCTGCAGGATCGACGGGCCCCAGGCGCCCTTGTACATCTGGCCGACGTCGGTGCCGAGCTGGTCGGCCATGACGATGAGCACCAGCGAGGGCGGCACCAGCTGCGTGATGGTTCCCGAGGCGGCGAGCACGCCGGTCGAGTAGCGCATGTTGTAGCCGTAGCGCATCATCACCGGCAGCGAGATCATCGCCATCGCGATCACCTGGCCCGCCACCGTGCCGGTGATGGCGCCGAGGATGAAGCCCACGATGATCACCGAATAGCCCAGGCCGCCGCGGATCGGGCCGAAGAGCTGGCCCATCGAATCGAGCATGTCCTCGGCGAGCCCGCATTTCTCCAGTACGGCTCCCATCAACGTGAAGAACGGGATCGCCAGGAGCGTCTCGTTCGACAGGATGCCGAACACGTTCAGCGGCAGGTTGGCCATGAAGCCGGCGGGGAACCAGCCCATCTCGATCGCGAAGAAGCCGCAGATCAGGCCGAGGGCGGAGAGCGAGAACGCGACCGGAAAGCCGATCAGCATGATCACCACGAGCCCCGCGAACATGATCGGGGCGAAATTTTCCATGTGCATTGCGACTTACCTGCGGTGCGTGCGGGAGGGGACGGGGCCTGACGAAAAAGTGCGAAGTGCGCCCATCACTGCACCGGCTTCTCGTAGTGCGTGTCCATCTCTATCAGCCCGCGCAGGTAGGCGATGCGCTTGATGATTTCCGAGACGCCCTGCAGGAACATCGCGCCGAAGCCCACGGGCATCAAAAGCGCCGCGGGCCAGCGCACGAGGCCGCCGATGTTGCCGGACATCTCGCCGGTGACCCAGGTGTTCCAGAAATACGGCCAGGTGAGGTAGGTGAAGAGCGCCATCACCGGCAGCAGGAAGAAGATGAGGCCGAACAGGTCGACATACACCGGCCCATAGCCCTTGAGCTTGCCGTAGATGATGTCCACGCGCACATGCTCGTTGAAGCGCAGCACCACCGGGGCACCCAGCATCACCGTGGCGGCGAACAGGTACCACTGGATCTCGAGGAATGCGTTGTTGCTGAAGTCCAGGCCGTATCGGACGATGGCGTTGGCGGCCGAGATGAGCGAGGCGGCCAGCACGGCATAGCCGGCGAACTTGCCGAGTTTTTCGCTGATCCAGTCCATGCCGGTCGCGAATCTGAGGAATGCAGACAAGGGGGTGTCTCCCACGAAGCCCAAGGTGAAACGCCGGCCCCTGGTGGGGGCTGCGCAAAGCCCGCAATGGTATCCCGGCGAACCTTCGTATTGCTTTGCCTTGAACTCGGGTTTACCCCAAAGCCACGCCCCGCGGGTGCGGCGGCCCGTCGCCATAATTGCCCATGTCTTCGAGCCCGTCGCCCTCGGCGCCCTTCGGCGCGGCGAACCTGCCGCATTCCATCGATTCGCCCGACATGTGCCGCGCTGGCCGCGACCTGCTCTCGCTGGCCCTGATCGACGCCCGCAACCACACGCTCCACCTGCTCGGCCTGTACGAAGAGGCGCTGGGCTCGGAAGCCCTTGCCGTGCCGCCCGTGCCCGAGGACGAAGGCGTGGTGCCTCCGGTGTGGCTGGCCGGGCACATCGGCTGGTTTGCCGAGTGGTGGATCGGGCGCAACACGCAGCGTGCCTTCGGCGCCGACTGCCCGGTGCGGCCCACGCGCCTCGCGGCCATCGAACCCAGTGCCGACGACTGGTGGAACCCGGCGCACAGCTCGCCCGGCCGCCGCTGGTCGGCCGACCTGCCTTACCTCGGCCAGACCAAGGCCTACCTGCTCGAAACACTGGAGAGCACGCTCGAACTGCTCGAGCACGCGGCCGAGACCGATGCGGGCCTCTATTTCTACCGCCTCGCGCTGTTCCACGAGGACCTGCGCGGCGAGCAGTTCGTGGTGATGGCACAGACGCTCGGGCTGCCTCTCGGGATCGAGCAGGCGCCCATCGCCGTCACCCGCGAACCGCTGCTGGTGCCCGCCACGCGCTGGGAGCTGGGCCTGCCCGAGAGCGGCTTCGCCTTTGCGCAGGAGCGCGCCGCGTACCGCATCGACGTGCCCGAGTTCGAGATCGATGCGCAGCCCGTCACCTGGAACCAGTACATCGAGTTCGTCGACGACGGCGGCTACGACCGCGAGGAGCTGTGGCACGCCGATGGCTGGCGCTGGCTGGCCGCGCAGGTCGAGGGGCGGCGCGGGCCGCGCCATGTCGAGCAGATCGGCGCGGCGCGCAACGGCACCGGCGGCTCGGTGCTGCAGCACCGCTTCGGCGTCACCGTGCGCGCGGCCGGGCACCACAGTGCCGTGCACTTGAGCTGGTGGGAGGCCGACGCCTGGGCGCGCTGGGCAGGACGCCGCATGGCGACCGAGGTGGAGTGGGAGATCGCGGCGCACACGGCCGCGCGGCGCGGGTTCCGCTGGGCCGATGTGCACGAGTGGACCGCGGGCACGCTGCAGCCGTGGCCCGGGTTCCGGGCCGACCCGTGGAGTGCGGGCGGCGAGTTCGATCCGGTGGCCGCCTTCGGCCGGGCGCGCGTGCTGCGCGGTGCGTCGTTCGCCACGCGTGCGCGGCTTCGCTCGCCGCGCCGCCGGAGCTTTGCGCTGCCGGAGCGCGACGACGGTTTCTTCGGCTTTCGCACCTGCAGCCTTTGATGCCTCGCGCTTCGGGCCCGGCGCCGGTCAACCGAAGACGTTGAACAGCGAGAGCAGCCAGCCCGCCACGCCGGCAAGATTCAGCGGCTCGGCCTTCTCCGGCCCCACTTCCTTCAGCACAGGCTCCGCCTCCAGGGTGTTGGTGCTCAGCAGGTTGTTCAGGAAGTGCCCCACGTCGCCGTCGAAGGCCGGCTGGATGCGGCCGCCATCGTCGCGCATGTTCGCGGCGCGCGAGGTCTCGGTGCCCGCGAAGGTCAGCGCCGTCGTGACGTGGCTGCCGATCACCAGGTAGCGCGACCACGGCATGTAGTAGCCGAAGTTGGGCAGCGGGCCGAGATTGGCGCGCACCAGGTCCATCTCCTTCTGGAAGAGCTTGAGCTTGGCATCGCGCAGCGCCGAGCCCTCCAGGCCCACGACCTCGGCGTTCTGTGCCCCGATGAAGAAGAAGCGCGAGATGACCTGGTCCTGCTGGAAGCTCGCGAGGCCGAAGCGGTCGTTGGGATAGCGCTTCGACAGCACCGCGCTGAAGCTGCCGGTGTCGCCGCCGCTGGCCTTGGCGATGTTGACCTTCTTGCCCGTGGCTTTTTCCCATCGCGCGATCACGCCGCTGGCCTGCTCGGCGTATTCGGGATGGCCGGGAACGCGGAGGTCGGCGGCCAGCGGCTGCTGGAAGAAGCCCCACGTGTGGGAGGCCAGTTGCCAGAACTTGGCGGCGGGCGTCTTCTCCAGGTCGGCCGGCGAGATGGTTTCACCTGCGCCGTAGACCGGCGCCGTCAGGAGCGGGCCCGAGTCGTTGAGCAGCGCGACGCGCGTCTTCTCGCCCGCGAGCGCCTGCCGGATCATCGGGTAGTTGAACTGCGCCGAGTAGCCGCCCGCGCTGCCGCCGTAGACCAGCAGTTGCTGCAGGTAGCCCTTGTCCGAGAGGCTCTGGGTGAACTTGTTGTCCTGCAGGAACTTCATGGCCGCGCGCACGTTGTTGAGGCCGTTGAAGTTGACGTACCTGGTCTTCGTCGCGTCGTCGGGCGCGGCCGGATCGTTGAACGACCTGAAGCTCGCGCCGGCGGAGACATCGCCCGTGCAATACGGGAAGACCACCTTGGTCCACTTCTGCGTTTCGGGTGCCGTGGTGGTCTGCCAGAGGCGCCCCCACCAGCCGTCGTCCAGCTTGCCCGAGCCTCGCCCGAACAGAAGACGCGCCGCTGCCTCGACGAGGAAGGTGTTGCCTTCCAGCACCGGCGAGGTGAGCAGCAGCGCGGTGTTGGAGACGATGCCGTCGCCCTGGATGTAGCCCGAGGGCAGCCCGTCCGGATTGGCCGCACCCGTTTCGGCATCGGGGCGGCACGACTGGAAGTCCCAGCACGCGCCGCCGCCTTCGAAGTCGACCAGCACCTTGTCGCGCATGCCGGCATCGGAGGAGACCTTGTAGTACATGCGGTAGGGCGTGCCGTTCATGCACGAGGCGCCCGAGCTCGCGGGGAAGGTGTACTCGACCCAGGTGTCCAGGTCGGCCGCCCAGTTGGGTCCCGCGGCGGGAACGATGGTCTGCCCGGGCTTGGAACTGTGGGTGAGGCCCGCGTTGTACTTGCGCGTGGCTTCGTCGATGAAGGCCTGCGCATCGGCGCGGCTTCTTTGCGTGGCGCCTTCCTGCGCGGGCGGCGACGCGCTGTAGGCCGCGCCCATCGAGAGCGTCAAGGCCAGTGCGGCCGCGACTCTCCAGAAAACTCTTGTCGGGTTCATGTGATGTGGCTCCTGATTTTTTTGCAATGAAGGATTTCAGTAGTGGCGGCTTCTGATCTCGAACTCTCTTTGCGCCATCGCGCGCTGCCGCTCTTCGGGGTCTTGCACGGTGGCCTGCACTTCGCTGGCCATCTGGTTCCTGGCCTGCGTGTAGCTCTGGTAGCGGGGCTCGGAGGTGGGCGCCGGCCCCAGCATCTTTCGGGCGTGCGTTTGCAGCGACTCGGTCAGTTGCTTCGTGAGCGCGTCCCGGATCACGGGGTCCGACTCTCCGATCTGGATCAGCGCCCGGGTGGAGGCGATGGCTTCCACGGGCAGGATCTCGCCATTGGCAACGTGTCGGGGCAACTGGTCCAGGATCGCGTAGGACTCATAGCGCCGCTCCTCGTCGCTCAGCGTCGGCAACACCCGGGCGAGGGTGTCCATGCGGTCCCTGAACCGTGCGAGTGCGACGATGCGGTCCACCTCCTGTGCCACGTCCTTGCCGGTGCCGGCGAGGTCGCGCCGAAGCCGCACGACGTCGAGACCGCGCTCCCGCGCGCCGGCCGAGAGGAGGTAGGGCGATGCGCCGGGTGCGAAGGCGGTGTAGCCCGCGGCGCGACGGGCGAGCACGACGCCTTCCCGGGTCGTGGGAGCCTGCGAAGCGGCGGCCGCCGCCGCGTGGGCCGAGGTGCCGGCCGCGGCGGCGTGGCTGTCGGTATCGGCGAGAAAAAGCCAGGCGCCGAGCGCCGTCAGAACGGCCGCGGCGCCGAGGCCGAGCCTGGCGGATGTGGATAGGCGGGAGCGCACGGGGAACCTCTCTTGTCTCTTGTCTTCTTCGTTTCCGTCACCCGGGAAGCGTAGACAGGGACAGCGGCGCCCACTTTCATGCAGCCGCTAAGGTTCTAGGTGAAAACGAGACGGTGCGGGCAGCGGGCCGGCGTGCACCGGCCGCGCCGCGCTCACAGGCCCCAGACGCGCTCGGCCTGGTCGTCCGCCGTCACGCGCACCTGGCGCGAGAGGAACGACGGCGGCAGCCCGAAGGAGCATTGGAAGGTGCGGCTCATGTGGGCCGCACTGGCGAAGCCGCCGTCCAATGCGATGTCGGCCAGCGGACGG
>Ga0157370_10008135_pt1 | contig 11347 bp, 7 predicted proteins | sample C35metaG_FD_113463 | JGI IMG/M metagenome (GOLD analysis project Ga0157370, IMG submission 113463) | Corn rhizosphere microbial communities from Kellogg Biological Station, Michigan, USA - C3-5 metaG | ecosystem: Host-associated > Plants > Roots > Rhizosphere > Soil | place: USA: Michigan... | reverse complement strand
TCGATTCTTCCACCAATGACCCCGGAAGAATCATTAGAGACGACCCGGATATATAGTGTTTTAAATAATCCCGAACCGCTGGCCGGTCTCATAACGCAACGGCCTTTCAGAAGCCCACATCATTCAACGAGTGATGTTGGGCTCGCAGGAGGAGGGAGTTTCCCGGCACCGGGGGAAATTTCAAAAGCCCATAACGGCATTCTCTTTTTGGATGAACTGCCGGAATTTAAGCGCAGTGCTATACAGGTTCTTCGGCAACCCCTTGAAGAAAGAAAAGTACTAATATCCCGTGCCAATCTTACTCTTGAATTTCCTGCCTCATTTATGCTGCTGGCAGCCATGAATCCATGCTCCCATGTTTACGCGAAGAGCATAAAAGGAAATTGCAATTTCAAATAGGCAATGGTTGGATTATAAGCTTTACTAATTATTTGAGATTGCGCTTTGCTATTTGATGTAATTTATCTTTTTAGTATTATATAACAGTAAGGGGTATACGCAACAAATTACGTCAAAAAGGACAAGCATCAGGGTTTGTAAAATCAGCAAATGCAGCAGGTTGAATGTTTAATGCATCTGTTGTTGCTGCCTGTATGGCGTTTGCTCCATCTTGTGAGGTTAATGCTACAACAGATTGAGTCCAGCAGGCATTTTCATCATGCACGATGTAATAAAATGTCATGAGACCTGCAACAGGTTGTTGCTGAGGTGCATTCCAATTTTGATGAAGCACTTTAGGTTGTGCCGTACCATGAGGCCCAAAACAATTAATAGTATAGGTTGCATAGGGATGTGTAGGGCAAACCAGGATACGACCGGATGGTGTAGGCAAGTGTTCAGCCTTAATAGATGGAAAAGTTTGGTTAGAAAGATAAGGCCCTTCAATTCCCATAATGTTAACGCTGCAACCGTTACAGTCAGTAATTGCATAATTAACGTGAATAGCCTGCCCGATTTTAATATAAGAGCCATCATCACCAGTAATTGGGTCTTTGTCAAATGCAAAAGTTGTAATAGAGGGAGGATTAAAATCAACCTGCACCTTAAATGTGATTGTAGTGGGCTGGTTATTAAAATTTACAGCATTAGCAACTACGGTATATACCCTCCCCGAACCTACATATGTATCCTGGATAAGAGAAGTGCCGTCTGTTGCAATACTTAGTTGCTCCGGCACATTACCCGATGGATCCGCTGGTACAAATGGCACTTTATAATTTTTCGAAATATCAGGTAGGCTTAAATCCAATTCTTTTACGCCGCCTTTTGGGTTGTTTGCAGTTACAATAAATGTCATTTGAGTACCATTGGATACAACCATTGTTGCATCGTTGCTATAAGTACCTGTATAGGCAGTTCTTAAATTATGAACAGTCAGCGTTATTGTTGGCTGCATATCATCCTTAGGATTTTTTGGTACTGTGAGATCATGACAGCTAAACAATAAAAGGGAAATACAAATGATGTAGCAATTATAAATCTTTTTCATTTGAGGAACTTTTGGGTGAATTATAAAATACTTTACTAAATATAACTCAAAAAGCGGTCAGCTGAACGCAATTGAGCAAAGTGAAGAGTTGATGATGTGTGATGATATTAGCAGCAATGTTTTCATTGTTTAACGAGGAAACCTAACAGGACAGGAAATACTGAAAAGGCATCAGCTAAGAATAAGATGGAAATACTTTTGTGCGAATAGATGGTGAATGATAGCAGAATTATCTGTATTTATAGCCAATTTTCTTTTATGCTTTTCCTACAAAAAGAATAACATCGTCATCGTAGTTACCTTTAAAGCCTGCCTGATTCATATCAGGACGCGCCCCAGGAAGCAGGTAAACATCTGCATTTGAATCTGAAAAAAGCGCCATAGCTGAACTTATAGCCGCTGTTATATCACTGTATGCATTGAATAATGGAGGTTGGATATTATTAAATACTGTTCCACTGATCAAGCCCGATTCGACCCATACAGATACCCATGCAACCCAACCTTGTACGCTACCATTAGAAATATTGAACTGCACATGGTATTCAACACTAGCAGAGTAATCGGGCCAATAAGGTATACTTACGTTAAGATCCTGATGTATTGTTGCAAAATAATTGTTTGGTGCAAATGAAGGATGGTAATTCATATATACCTTCGGGTCAGCGGTTCTTGAAATAGGCGTACCTGCAGCTTTTTGGTCAAATAGGGAAGTGAACTGCGCTGTAACCAAACTTCGGAGCGCAACTTCAATTTCCTTGTTTTGAGGTTCCCTTCTTACCACCAATGAACTGGATACAACATCGTTAAAATCATCGCCAAAGTAGCTCCACCATGCCGAACTATACCGGCCGCCTACATTAAGGGCGGCAAACCGGCCAGTAAAATCAATATTGTCAAAGGCGTAGGCATTTCCTCTGCTGCCGTCATTTGCCCATGCCCTCATCGAGGAGAAGAAATCGTTATGAGCCCCGTATTTGTACCAATAATAACGGCCCCAGCCGGTGTTAGAAGTAAGTGCAAAGCCGTCAAAATTGGCATTTTCCCAAAGTGTTGCTACTATAGACATAATAATTTTTTTAGTGACCTCCTAATGTTTCCATCGTTCCCCTATTTAGAGCTATTACAGTCTTTTTTTCTGGGAAAAATTTTTCAATAAGTTTTGTATGCAGTTTCTTGTGTTCTTCTTCAGTAAGACTGCTTTCAATTGCTGACCATTTTTGAAATAGTATATCGCTTGCTGAGCTTCCACTAGTTTGCTCGTCTTCCAATAACTCTTTAAATTTATTAATTGCATAATCGACCTGGCCTTCACCCGCAAACGGAGTTCTTGAAAGTATATATGCCCCTCTTTCTATAGCAGGTGACACCTTGAAATCAGGGTCTATTTTAAATACTCCATAATTTTCTATAGAAGCTCGGACAAATAGATCTGCTGAACAGGACATGCCTCTTTCAGAAAGCTGCTTAATTTCTCCTATTAACTTTGGGTTTAGTGGTTGATTATCTTCGTTCATTGGAAACAAATTGAGGAACAAGATTAGATAAACAAAATATAAATGTAAAGGGGAATTTTCCCGTTTTTATACGGGGCAATTCCCCTTGTTATTAAAGTGAATTTCTCTTATAATGCTGACATATATAAATTCATGCCTAAAGAGTTACATTTTTTAAGAATTTTAGCCGATGGCTCATGCACGTTTTTCTCATAATGAAATATTGTTGATTTATTGATTTCCAATTTAACAGCTAATTCCACTTCGCGGTAGAAAAATATTTTTTATCGTTTATTATGAAGTTAACAACTAAAAGCCAAATAGAGTCAAGCCCGATATTAGCTGATGGTAGTACTACAGCCGATTGTTATTCGGTCCGCCAGCCTTGACAATAGAAATGCCTTCTTGGTTTTATAAAATATACTATGCGAAAGCTCGTTTATCATCAATTAATAATTGAACATAGTAAAGGCCTTAATCTTTTAAAAATCTTAGGAGATGGGTTATGTTTATTATTTTCATAATGAAAGACTGTTGATTGATTAATATTTAATTTAAGTGCTAACTCCTCTTGAGATAAACCATGTAAATATCGGTATAATTTTATCTCTCCACCTAGAGTTGACGTATCTACTTCAAATGGTATGTATCCTAAAAACTGAATGATCTTTGGATAGTGCACTATCTGGGGTTCATTTCGATTATTCTCCCAAAGTGTTATTGAATCTTCACAGACACCAATAATATTGGCGACATCTATTTGTAACAATCCCAACTCAAGCCTTTTATTTTTTAGTTTTTCTCCGATAGATGTAGGGTTTATTATTAAATTGCTTAATGGTTTCGCAACAGTTTTCTCCAACTTGGAAAAAGGCAACGCAGGAATGCCCAAATGACTATTATAATCATCCTGAAACAAAATGAATCTTTATTGAGTAACTTGATAAAAAAGCTTAAAGAATATCGTAAAGAGCTCTGAGTTTCAAAAGAACAAACAGGCAATAAATTCTCAATTGATATTAAAAATAACAGACACATTCTTGCGCCAAAAATCTTTTTCCATAAAAGCTAACGTACACGAATAAACGAAGAATAAGAAATCATTTTTACCAGGGGTATCTGTATTTTTAGAGCATCACGTCATACATTAGATATATTTTTTACCGGGTTACTAAAACTTAATCACAGCGAACTAAAATATTTCGTAATCTATCCTATAAGATTAATTTGAATTAATTCAGGTATATTTATGTTTAATATTGTTATTGAAATGGAGCTGCAATTTTATGTTGAAAGTTCGCCAAATAAATTTATCACGGTTTATGATTAAAAGGCAAAAAAATCATTTGCAAGGACAATACATCAGTGGGCTATAACCTTAAAGGCAAGATGTAGAAGGCATTAATGACAGACCTATGAATCATACTAAATTTGCCATTTTCTTATTGTTTTTTATTTTATTATTTTCCTGTACAAAACGCATGGATAATAGTACGGTTAATGATTTCAAGCCGGTTCCTATAACAGGACCTACGGTTGTTGCAGCAGACGCCGACAGCCTTTTTGCTATAGACGTGGCGACCGGCGCACTGAGGTGGGTATATACTTCTGACTGGTTCATTGCGGCCAGCGTAAAAGGAGACGGGATGACCTATATTGCCACTTATGATACGTTGCGTGCCCTGGACGATTCAACCGGAATGATGATCTGGAAATTTGGTGCCTCCAATGAAATCATTAATTCAGTATGTTTATCCAACGGGAGCCTGTATATTGGCGATAACAACGGCCAGGTCTACAGCCTTGACCCAAAAACAGGAGCGCTTAAATGGAACACCCTGGGTGGCGTGCTCTGGGCAACCATTTACGCAAGCGGTAACCTGGTTCTTGGAAGCAGCAATGATGACAATTTGTATGCATTTGACGCAACTACCGGCAAGCTGTTGTGGAAACGTGCAACAGGTCAATCCGGCATACCAGCCATTATGTATCTAACTAATGGAATAGTTTATACCACAACTTTTAACTACAAGTTACAGGCTCTTGATGCAGCTACGGGAGGGCTTACCTGGAGTTTCGATCTTGAAGACTCCCTCATTGACGACCCTGCAATAGGCGATGGCCTAGTATACACAGATAAAGCTGACAAAGGGCTATACGCCCTGGACGCCGCCACCGGAGTACCGCAATGGACCTATTCCAAAGGCGATTCCGTATTTTTTTACCTTCCGGTCGTATCGGGCGGGATTGTATATGCCTGCGCGGATGACCATGAGTTGTATGCTTTCGATGCAGTGACAGGTAAGCTGAACTGGAGCTTTGCGGCAAATGAGGGACTGCAAACCCGGCCGGTTGTAGCTAATGGCATCGTCTACCTTTGCGGTATCAACACGGTATTTGCGCTAGATGCGGCTACAGGTATTAAGGAATGGAGTTACCATGCAGCGGTAGTGAATATGATGCCACCTGTTATCGTCAATGGTAACCTGTATTTGGGTGGGAAGGATGAAAAATTGTATGCCCTGAACGCACAAACCGGAGCATTGAACTGGAGTTACTTCCTAAATGGCTATGTAAATCTCCCTCCCTTTGTATTTTAATGTAACGATCATTTTCATTTAATATTGAACCCGCGTCATTTTAAAGAAAATAATCTACTTTTATAACGCCTTCCAAAGACTTTATTTTACCAAGATTATTTTTATGATAAAAAAGCAATGGCTGGTTTACACAATACTACTAACGGGACTTTTTATTAATTCGGCTGTATTTTCCCAAACGATTATTTATGTGGATTCTTCGGCAACTGGTTTAAACAACGGTCAATCGTGGCAAAATGCGTACAAAAACCTCGATAGTGCGCTGCTGCATGCCACTGGTTTTACTGCCAACGATTCAATAAAAATAGCAAAAGGGACTTACAGACCGTCACGAATTCCAGGCGCTGTGTCTACCGGAGATCCCAGGGATGTTACCTTTTATATTTCGTTTAATGGTACTCTTTCCGGAGGATATTCTTCCGGAGGAACCGTATTGAATCATGATATTTATCCCACAATTTTAAGTGGCGATATTGGAGTAAAGGGTGATTCCTTAGATAATGCGTATCATGTATTAGTAATAAATGGTCTTTCTGTTAAAATCGGTGGAATAACCATTACTGGCGGCAATGCCAATGGCGCAGATAGTTTACAAACAGGAACCGGCAACATACCAAGGTTTAACGGTGGCGGCATTTATTTTATGAATGCCTCTGCAAATCTGCAGGAAATCGTTGCCGAAAATAATTATGGATTTTATGGTGGTGGATTTTATAATAATGGGTCGAATATAAATGTTACCAATGCTGTATTTGATGCAAATAATTCAGAAAGAGGCGGTGCATTGTATAATAGTCCTTCCAGTTCTGCTACTTTAAATAACCTGGTAGTATACAACAATTCAGCAGATGATGCTGGTGGTGGCATTCTTAATGATAATGCCACAATATATGTAATTAATAATTGCTCTTTCGTTGCCAATTTTACATTTCAAAATGAAGGCGCAGCGATATATAATACTCAAAGCAATTATTCAAATAGTAGTATCACTAATTGTTTGTTTTCCGGCAATTATGATTTTGGTGATCCCAACACTGTTGGAGATCCTGCAGTAGATTTAATAGATTCTGCCGGTACGGCAACTGCCAGCTATTGTGTTTTCCAGGAGTGGGGTTATCCCGGAAATAATAATTATTCGACAGCAGATGCAGCGCTTGCCAATATTAATAATCCGAAAGGTGCTGATAATACCTGGGCTTCCGCAGATGATGGATTATCTATAACTGTACAATCTCCGGCTTTTAAACACGGTGGAAATGGCCTTGTCAATTTTGATATTACAAATGCACCGAGAAATTTATCAACTGGTTTTGATATTGGTGCATATGAAATTGGTAGTTGCGGTCAGTTTACCGGACGTACTGTTTATGTTGACAGCGCTGCAACAGGTAATTCTAGTGGTTCATCATGGCCAAATGCGTTTACAAGTTTGCAGGCTGCTATTAATCTGGTGCGTTCTGGCTGTGCAGATACTATCAAGGTAGCAGCGGGAACTTACATGCCCACTGAAAATCTGCGGGGGGTTACGGCTAATCCTTCATCTTTTAGTGGCTACGTATTTCAGTTACCCTCAAATATTACAATTTTGGGGGGTTATTCTCATGGTGGCTCCGCAGTTGCCGAGCCGGTTTCCAATAAAACCATACTATTCGATAAAAATAATGTAGGCTCGCTAATACTTGCTGGCAACGTGTCTAATGTTACTTTGCGGGGATTGTATATCCAAAATGGAGATGCGTCTTATTCAAGTGGTGATTCTGTTTCGGTTAATGGAGTTGGCTATTCTCTTTCTGATGGAGGAGGCATGCTGGCAGAAAATAGTGAGATCCAAATGAGTGATTGTATTTTTGAAAACAATTATGCAGGAAATGACGGAGGAGGATTAGCATTAATTAACTCAATCTTTAAGATTAAGCGCTGTTCTTTTGAAAGCAACAGATCAACTTATGAAGGTGGCGGCATGTATATTGTTGCAGCAGGAGCAGGCTCCTTGATCGACAGTAGTTATTTTAGTAACAATCTCACCCTTATGTTTGGCGGAGGTTTTGCAATCGAGCAAAATTCTGACAGTTTAACTATAAGCAATACCAGGTTTACAGGTAACTATACTACAGTTTCATTAGGGAACGTTGGTGGTGGTGGTGGTTTATATTCAGCTTCACAAACACCCCTTACGATTTCTAAATGTGTTTTCGATTCGAATAAAGCTTTTTATGGAGGGGCTCTTTACCTGGATGATGGTTCATTGAGCACTATATCTAAAAGTTATTTCTTTGGTGATACGGCAACTCAAAGTGGTGGCGCTATTCGCAACAGGGGCACCGTTTTTATTTACACCAGTATTTTTTCAGGCAATAATGCAGCTAACATTGGGGGAGCTTTATATGCTGAGGGAACATCCTATATTTATTTTTCTGATTTTGTACGAAACAACGCCGCTGTTGAAGGCGGTGCTATTGACGGGGAGTACACTTACAATGCTTATAATTCTATTTTTTGGGCAAATACTGTAGCCGATGACAGCCTTAGATCTACTGCTGATGTAAATGGTGCGAATTATCTGAACTATTGTTCCTTGCAGGTATATCCACCGAGCCAGGCGGATGGCAATATATCAGGCTTTGATCCTTTTTTTGTAAATATTAATAATATAGTTGGACCTGACGGTATATTGGGAACGACAGATGACGGTTTAAATTTAAAGTTGACTTCTCCCGTAGTAAACGACGGCAGAGCCCAATATGATACAACTATCATTTCTACTGATATTGACGGTTCTCCACGCTGGCAATCCATTTACCCTGATATGGGCGCATATGAAATTGATTATTGCGGATTATCAGGGTTTACCAATCATACGGTATATGTAGATTCATCCGTTGTGGGAGGAAATAAGACAGGTAACAGCTGGGCGAATGCTTATACTGATTTAGAAAGTGCCTTGCGGGCCTATAGGTCAGGATGCGGTGATATAGATACCATTAAAGTCGCTAAAGGAACATATGTTCCCTCTGCAGCTGCAGGGTATCTCCCTTACGATCCGGTTACATCACACACATTTAATATTCCTGATAGCCTGGTGCTGCTTGGAGGATATCCGAGTGGTGGTGGAGTAAGAGATTACCATCAAAATGAGACAATACTAAAAGGGGGAGGTACAGTACACACCGTCACAATGAACAATATTGTCACCGGATTTATTGATGGATTTACTATAGAAAATGGCTATGGCGACAACACCAATGGATTGGGCGGCGGTGGAGTAAATGCGAACAACTCGGCTATAGATATAAGAAATACAATTATACAGGAAAACCTAGGAAGTGGACTTTATTTGAATTACTGTACAGGAAAATTGACTAATTGTATAATAGATAATAACGAGGGGGCTGTAAGTGGCGGAGTTTATAATATTTATTCCCCTGTTGAATATGATAATTGTATATTTTCTAACAACACAGCAAGCGGAGGTGTTGCAGGAGCAGTAGCTATTCCTTATACAACTGATATATTGCCATCATTTAAAAATTGCACCTTTTATGACAACCAGGCTGAATTTTCAGGAGCAATTTCTTCAGGTAACACGCCCATAATAGTCAATTGTCTTTTTTGGGGCAATTATGCATCGGGAATGCAGTTCACAGACATTTCCAAAGATGAGTTATCACTTGCAACACCTGATGGGCGCAAAATTTCATACTCCCTTTTTCAAATTAAGTCAGTAAATTATTCGGGCATTCACTGTCTTTATGGTATAAATCCTTCTTTTTCAAATATAGCTAATATTAAAGGCCCTGATAATATCTGGGGCACTGCAGATGATGGCTTAAGGCAAGCAGATTCTTCGTATGCTATTAATAATGGTATCAATGATTCCATACCGGCCAGCGTAACTACAGATATTACAGGGGCACCCCGTATCAATAGTGGTGTAGTAGATATCGGCGCATATGAATATGATTGCGGGTTTACCAATTTCACGAACAGCCTTGTACCGATCGGATCTGCAGAGGTAGTTAGTAATACATTTAATACATGCGGTACGTGGCAGTTTTTGACGTCCACAACGGATCCTTCAAAATATATTATTGAGGTAGACCCGAATGGCAATTCTAATTTTACCCCGGTTCAAATTAAAATTGATGTCACCAATACCCAATTACATATTGCTACTAATGGGACAGGTGATACTACCGCGCTTGCCTATCGCATGGTATCCATTGATGCGCCGGGCCAATACCCGGTTAATGGAGGTATAAAAATCAGGATATATTATGATCCTGCCGAGTTGGATACACTTCCGGGAGCCATCCACTATTGGTTCAAGCACACTGCGCATGACAAGAGTACAGTATTAGCTGACTTAAGCTCTGATACTTTACTAAATGAAGTACCTATCATACCATCAAGCTATGGCATCATCAATGGCATTCATTATGTGGAATTTGATAGTCTTACTAGTTTCAGCACATTTGGCTACCTCGGAGCAACCCATAACGGTGCGTTGCCGCTGCAGTTTTTATCATTTACAGCTCAATGGTCCGCCACTGATAAGGTTGATTTATTAAATTGGGTAACAGCTGAAGAGATTAATGTTAAGTCATTCGAAGTTCAACGATCAGCCAATGGAAATGTTTGGTATGAGCAAGATAGCCTTTCAGCTAATCAATCACCTGCGCAAAGCCATTCCTATCAGTGGACAGATACGCATCCGTTGTCCGGGCTTTCTTATTACAGGATAAAGCAGATTGATAATGATGGGCGTTCTACTTTCAGTATCATTCGTAAGATTGATAACAGCAATGAAAATTCAGTCTTTGAGATACTTCCAAACCCGGCAAAAAATATAGCAACCATAAAATTGGAACATTTAACTCCTGTAGTAAATTATACGATGACTGATGCTGCCGGAAGGGCAATTCAAAGGGGAGCGTTCTATAACACCAGCACTATTTTTATATCATTAATTAATCAGGCTACAGGTATTTATTACGTGACCATTAATAATAAAACCCAAAAGCTGGTAGTGTCGAAATAGATGGTTATATTTTTAAGGTATTATAATAAAACTATAATCCTTTTTGTTTATTGGAATATAAAAGTTTAAAAGTATTAGTTGCAGAACTGGAAAGGTAGCATTAGGATTTATTACATCAGTTGGTTCATTTCGCTACAATAGAAAATAAAATTCTTAATCTTTGATCAAAAGCGAATTGTGTAATAAAGACTTAATTTTTCTGAGAGTTTTAGGAGACGGCTCATGCTTGTTATTTTCGTAGTGAAATACTGTTGATTCATTAATATCTAATGCTCGTGCTAACTCCTCTTGCGATAAGCCGTGTAAATACCTATATAATTTTATTTGGCCTCCCAAAGTTGAATTATCAACCTCAAATGGCATGTACCCCAAAAATTGAATAATCTTTGGATAGTATATTATCGATGGCTCATTTCGATTTTTCTCCCAACCGGTTATTGAATCTTCGCATACACCAATAATCCTGGCAACATCTAGTTGTAACAGACCTAACTCAAGTCTTCTATTTCTAAGCTTTTCTCCTATCGTTGTAGGATTTATTATTAGATTGCTTAATGGTTTCCCAACGGTTTTCTCCAATTTGGAAAAAGGCAACGCAGGAATGCATTTGTGGTTATTTTAATCATCCGCTCAGAAATTGTACGTGCAGCAAAAGAGCCATTTACTGGTACCGGCGTAAAATATCAGGCCCGCTGCTGGAGCGCATTGACCTGCATATTGAAGC
>Ga0157370_10008133_pt1 | contig 11349 bp, 9 predicted proteins | sample C35metaG_FD_113463 | JGI IMG/M metagenome (GOLD analysis project Ga0157370, IMG submission 113463) | Corn rhizosphere microbial communities from Kellogg Biological Station, Michigan, USA - C3-5 metaG | ecosystem: Host-associated > Plants > Roots > Rhizosphere > Soil | place: USA: Michigan... | reverse complement strand
TGGGCGGCGTGCTGATGCAGCAAGGCCGCGACGACGAAGCCCAGGCCGCCTTCGAGCGCGCACTCGAACTCGATCCGAACGCAGCCGAGGCGCACGCGCTGCTCGGCTTCGTGCACGCACGCGCAGGTGACATGGCCGCCGCCGAAGATCGCTTCAAGATCGGACGGCGCGCCGAGGCGGACGATCCGCTGTTGTTGCTCGGCCTGGGTAATCTGTACCTGACGCGCGAACAGCCGGAAAACGCGCTCAAGTTCCTGACCCGCGCCGCGGAGCAAAGACCCGGCGATGCCACGATCCAGTTCAGTCTCGGCCGTGCCTTCTTTGAACAGGGCAATTTCGCGTTCGCGGACAAGGCGTTCGAGAACGCGCTGCGCGCGCAGCCGGATTTGTCGCGGGCACGCCTGTATCGCGGTCGCGTCTGCGTACGCGAGAAGCGCTACGCGGACGCGCAGGCGATCTACGAGGACCTGCTCGCGCGCAAGCAGCAGGAATTCGGCGCGCTGGCCGGCCTGGGCGACTGTGCGCGCCATCGCGGCCATGTCCTGCGCGCATTGAAATTCTATCGGCGTGCGCTGGCGCTGGAACCGGACAATCCCGGCGCGGCCAATGCCTGCGCCTGGTGCCTGGAACAGATCGGTGACCTCGCTGGTGCGGCGGAATATCTGTCCGGCGCCCTGCAACGCGCACCGGATGCGGCGTGGCTGCGCACACCGCTTGCCGGTTTGCTCGAACGCCTCGGTCGTGGCGAGGAAGCCGCGCAGGTACGGACCGGTTGATGCGCGCAAGTGCGCTCGCGCTGGTTTTCGCGCTGGCCTCGTCGTCGACCAACGCCGCGGAGGCGTTGCCGCTGGACGCGTTGCATCTCCCGCCCGGGTTCCACATCGCGCAATTCGCGCGCGTGCCGAATGCGCGCGAAATGACGCTCGGTACGAACGGCACGCTGTTCGTCGGTTCGATGAGTGCGGGCAAGGTCTACGCGCTCACGCCATCGGCCGACGGCACGCACGCGGACACGGTGCGCACCATCGCGCAGGGTCTGCGCATGCCGGTGGGCGTCGCATTCAAGGATGGCGCGCTGTACGTGTCGGCGGTGGGCAGCATCCTGCGCTTTGACGCGATCGAGGCGCACCTGGACGCGCCGCCGAGGGCGCAGGTCGTCACCGACAAGCTGCCATCGGATGCCGCGCACGGTTGGCGCTTCATCGCGTTCGGTCCGGACGGCAAGCTCTACGTGCCGATCGGCGCGCCGTGCAATGTCTGCGATAAGCCCGGTTACGCGAAACTCACGCGCATGAATGCCGATGGCAGCGGCGTGGAAGATGTCGCGCTCGGCATCCGCAACACGGTCGGCTTCGACTGGCAGCCGGGCACGAAGAAGCTCTGGTTCACCGACAACGGCCGCGACATGCTCGGCGACGACGTGCCGGCGGATGAGTTGAACCGCGTCGATCGCCTGCGCGAGCATTTCGGTTTTCCATACTGCCACCAGGGCGACCTGCCCGATCCCGAATTCGGCAAGAACCATTCCTGCCGCGACTACGCGCCACCGGCGCTCAAGCTCGGCGCGCACGTGGCCGCCCTCGGCATGCGCTTTTATGCCGGCACGCAGTTCCCGCCCGAGTACAGGAATTCCGTTTTCATCGCCGAGCACGGTTCGTGGAACCGCTCGAGCAAGGTCGGCTATCGAATCGTCAACGTGCGCGTGGATGGCGACCGCGTCGTGGACAGCAAGCCCTTCATCAGCGGCTGGCTGCGGCCCGACCAGGGCGTGTGGGGTCGGCCCGCGGACGTGCTGGTCATGCCCGACGGCGCCTTGCTCGTTTCGGACGATCGCGCTGGCGCCATCTACCGGATTACCTGGTCCAAACCATGAATGCAAACATCGACGCTGTCGCCACCGCACTCGAACGCGCGCGCCAACTTGGCCAGCAAGGACGCAGCGAGGAAGCCGCCGGCGAATACGCGCGCGTGCTCGCCGCGCAACCCGAGCATGCCGAGGCGCTCGCGTTTTTCGGCACGCGCGAATTGGCACTCGGCCGTGCGCAGTCGGCGATCGAATACCTGCAGCGTGCCGTGCGCGCGAATCCCGATGAGCCGCAGTTCCAGCTGAGCCTGGGCAGCGCCTATCTCGGCGCCCGGCGCCTGGACGAAGCCTGTGCCGCGCTGGCGCGTTGCCTGGAGCTGGAGCCCAAGGCCTACGTGGCGCGCCTGCAATACGCGGTCGCGCTGGAACAGTCGAGCCAAGCCGATCGTGCGATGGCGCAGTACTTCAGCGCCGTCGTGCAGGCACAGGCGCAGGGCCGCTGGCTCAGCGATGCGTCCACCGCGCCGATGCTGCGCGCCCAGGTCAAGCATGCGATGCGTACCGCTTTCGCGGGCCGCAAGCGCCTGTTCGAGGCCGTACTCGCGCCGTATGTCGCGCGCCACGGCGAGATGGAAATGGCGCGCGTGGCGAAGTGCCTGAAAATCTATCTCGGCGAAATCCCGCCGAACTATCCCGATCCGCGCCAGATGCCGAAGTTCCTGTATTTCCCGGACCTGCCGCCGACCACCTACTTCGACCGCGCGCTGTTCCCCTGGTACGAAATCCTGGAAGGCAACTGGACGGCGATCCGCGATGAGTTGAACGCGGTCATGCACGAACCCGATGCGCTGGCGCCGTTCCTCGGCGAGCATTCGCCCGAAGCGATGAAAACGTATCTTGGCGGCGTGGAAAAACCCGTTTGGGATGCGTATTTCTTCTACCGCCACGGCGAGCGCTTCGATGCGCACCATGCGCGCTGCGCACGCACGAGCGCCGCGCTGGAGTCGCTGCCGACCCTGGTGCGCATCCGCGAGCACGCGCCGGAAGTGTGCTTTTCCGTACTCACGCCGGGCACGCACATCCTCAAGCATCGCGGGGTGACCAACACGCGCCTGGTCACGCATCTGCCGCTGGTCATTCCGGAAAACTGCGCGATCGCCGTCGGCGGCGAAGAAAAGGTCTGGCGCGAAGGCGAGGCTTTCAGTTTCGACGACACGTTCGAGCACGAAGCCTGGAACCGCAGCGACCGCACCCGCGTGGTCATGCTGCTGGACGTGTGGAATCCGTACATGACGGCCGCCGAATGCGAAGCGATCACCGGACTGATCGAGGGCATCGGCGACTTCAACGAAATGGCCGGTATCAACCGCGATTGAGCCCATATCGGTGCAAGGCTGCATCATTCTGCACCAATTTGGTGATATCGACTCCAGTTGGCGAGCCTGGAAATTTCCCATCTGATTGATCCGATGGGAGATTATCGATTGGCACGAGCCTTGCCATAGAGCGGCATCCCCCCACCAGGAGCCCGCGATGTCCGCCGACACCGTTTTCGATCTGATCAAGAAGCACAACGTCGAATTTGTCGATCTGCGTTTTGCCGACCTGCTCGGCAAGCAGCACCACGTCACCTTTCCCGCGCACGCCGTCGATGCCAGCACGTTCGAGGACGGCAAGATGTTCGATGGTTCCTCGATCACCGGCTGGAAGGGTATCAACGACTCGGACATGGTGCTGATGCCGGATCCGGCCAGCGCGATACTCGACCCGTTCACCGCGCATCCGACCCTGAACCTCGTCTGCGACGTGCTTGAACCGTCGACCATGCAGGCGTATTCGCGCTGTCCGCGCTCGATCGCGCGTCGCGCCGAGGCCTACCTGAAGTCGACCGGCGTTGCCGACACTGCGTTCTTCGGTCCCGAACCGGAATTCTTCATCTTCGACTCGGTGCGCTGGAGCAACGACATGCGCGGCGCCTCGTTCGAGATCGAATCCGAGGAAGCGGCGTGGAGTTCCAACCGCGAATTCGAAGGCGGCAATTCCGGCCATCGCCCGGGCGTGAAGGGCGGCTATTTCCCGGTCGCGCCGGTGGATTCGCTCGGCGATCTGCGCGGCGAGATGTGCAAGATCCTCGAGCAGGTCGGCCTGACCGTCGAAGTGCATCATCACGAAGTCGCCACCGCCGGCCAGTGCGAGATCGGCACCAAGTTCAGCACGCTGGTGCACAAGGGCGACGAAATGCTCACGCTCAAGTACGTGATCAAGAACGTCGCGCATGCGCACGGCAAGACGGTAACCTTCATGCCCAAGCCCATCGTCGGCGACAACGGTTCCGGCATGCACGTGCACCAGAGCCTGGCCAAGGGCGGCACCAACCTGTTCGCCGGCGATCTGTACGGCGGCTTGTCGCAGACCGCGCTGTATTACATCGGCGGCATCTTCAAACATGCGCGCGCGATCAACGCCTTCACCAATTCCACGACCAACAGCTACAAGCGCCTGGTGCCGGGCTTCGAGGCGCCGGTGATGCTGGCGTATTCGGCCCGCAACCGCTCGGCAAGCTGTCGCATTCCGTTCGTGCATTCGCCCAAGGCACGACGCATCGAGGTGCGCTTTCCCGACCCGATGAACTCCGGCTACCTCGCCTTCACCGCGCTGATGATGGCGGGCCTCGACGGCATCCTGAACAAGGTCGATCCGGGCGCACCGATGGACAAGGATCTGTACGACCTGCCGCCGGAAGAGGAAAAGAACATCCCGCAGGTGTGTTCGAGCCTGGATCAGGCGCTCGAAGCGTTGCACAAGGATCGCGCGTTCCTGAAGGCCGGCGGCGTGTTCAGCGACGACTTCATCGATGCCTACATCGAAACCAAGCTCGCCGAAGTCACGCGCTTCCGGGCGGCGACTCACCCTGTGGAGTTCGCGATGTACTACAGCCTCTGACCCACGCTTCGCGACGGTGCCTGCGCGTAGCAGGTACCGTCAGCCGCGCAGGTGCGCGGCTTCGGCCAGGCGCTTGAACTCGCGCATGCGTTTCAGCCACAGCTCGTTGTGTTCGACGTCGCGCTCAATCTGCGGGTTTGGAATCGTGCTGAACGGAATACGCATCGGCGCGGCTTCGAGCGCACCTTGCATACTGCCGAAATACAGGGTGTTGCCGCCGTAGCGCTGGTTGATGCGATCGAGCACGCCGCTCACCGCGCGGCTCTTTGTCTCGTTCACGAACAACGAGCCGGTGCTTGCGTCGCGCGGCTGCAGGCGGTGCAAGGTCACGCCCACGGCCAACGGCACCGGTTTGCCGCCGCGCAGCGGCAGTCGCAACGTGTGCCGATCACGCTGTTCGAGCGCATGCGCGAGCTGGCGCAGGAACTCGCGGCTGTCATCGGTTGCGTCGAAGCGGACTTCGCCATGCCAGGCGTCGGCGCCGAGATGGCGCACGCGCACCGTCAGGGCTTGCGCGACGTAGCCTTCGTGGCGCAACCGCATCGCCGCCTTGACCAGCAATTTCTTCAGCACTGCGCGCGCGCCGGTCGGCGTGCGCCATTCCGGACCGAGCACATGCGAGTGACCGAGGCTGGCACGCACGGATTCGCGATGCGCCTGCCACTGCCCGTGCAGCGCATCGAAGAAGCGTTCGCCTTCGATGCCGCCCCAGATTTCGCGCATCGCGTCCGCATCCAGCGCGCATAACTGCGCGACGGTACGGATGCCGCCCGCGTGCAGGCGCTGCTCCATGTTGGGACCGATGCCGCACAGGTCGGACAATTCCAGCCGATGCAGTGCGTGCGGCAGATCGCTTTCTTCCAGCACGACCAGACCATCGGGTTTTTGCATGTCGGTCGCGGTCTTGGACAGGAAATGATTCGGCGCGATGCCGACCGAGCAACGCAGCCAGTCGCCGACGCCGCGCACGGCCGCCTTGATGTTGCGCGCAATGGCGACGGCATTCGCGCGCACGCGCTCGCGTCCGAGCAGTTCACAGGCGACTTCATCGATCGAGCCGACGTAATCGATCGGAATGCAGGTTTCGATCGCGTCCTTCAAACGATGGTGGTATTCGACGTACAACGAGGGCTGCGCCGGCACGATCGCGATATGCGGACACAGCTTGCGCGCCTCGCGCACGAGCGTGCCGGTGCGCACGCCGAAAGTCTTGGCCTCGACGCTGGCGGCGATGCAGCAGGTCGTTTCGGCCATGACCGGCGCGACGCCGACCGGCCGCCCGCGCAGCGCCGGATCGACCTGTTGCTCGACCGAGGCGAAATAGGAATTGAAGTCGACGAAGAGGCTGCGCAGGCTCATGGCACGGTTCCGGCGGACGCGTGCCGGGAGTTGAGGCTACTCCGATCTCAGGAATGGCGACATGGATATTTCTGCACTAAAATGGTGCAATGCCTGCCGTCGAAATCCTGCCGAGGGTTCCCGTCGATACCGTCGCCCTGATCGACCAGATGGCGACGGGTATCGCCGTGCTCGACGGGGATCTGCGCTTCGTCCAGGCCAACGCTGCCTTCGTCGAGCTGACGGGGCTCGTGCGCTGGCGCGGCTGTCCGCTGGAAGTGTTGGGAGAACCGGCCGGCGTGCTGACGGCGTTGATCGAGCGCGCGCAGGCTATGCAGGCGCCGTCAATGCTGCGCGGCCTGGAAATTTCCGCGCGTTCTGCATCCGTTCGCGTCGATATAACCGCCGCACAGTGCGCTGCCGGCGTGCTGCTGGAGATGCACGCGCTGAATCCGCATGACGTGCCGCAGGCGCCGGCGCAAATCTCGCAAAGCCTGCGTGGACTCGCGCACGAGGTGAAGAATCCGCTCGCCGGCCTGCGCGGCGCGGCGCAACTGCTGCAACGCCGCGCCGCCGATGCGGACCAACGGCGCCTGGCGGAACTCATCATCACCGAGGCGGACCGCCTCGGCGCGCTGACGGATCGCCTGCTGCATCCGGCGGGCAAGCCGCATCTGGCCGTGGTGAACCTGCACGAAGTCGCCGAGCGTGCACGCGCGTTGATCGCCATCGAGGCTGCACCGGAGGTTCGGTTCGAACGCGATTACGATCCGAGCCTGCCGGCTTTTCGCGGCGACGCCGACCGCCTGCTGCAATTGCTGTTGAATCTGTTGGGCAATGCCTTGCAGGCCGGCGCGACGCAGATTCAACTGCGCACGCGTGCGGAAAATGGCGCTATCGTCAATGGCAAAGCGCTGCGCCTCGCGTTGCGCCTGGACGTGATCGACAACGGCTCCGGCGTGCCGGACGCTTTGCGCGAAACCCTGTTCGCGCCGCTGGTATCCGGGCGCGCGGACGGCACGGGACTCGGCCTGGCGCTGGCGCGCGAAATCTCGACCGAACACGGCGGGCAACTGGATTTCCGCAGCCGTCCCGGCAACACCGTGTTTACGCTGCTGCTGCCGTTGGAACGGGAGACAGCGCGTGTCTGAGATCTGGATCGCCGACGATGATGCGTCCATCCGGTTCGTACTCGGCGAAACCCTGCGCGAGGACGGAGCGACCGTGCGCGAATTCGCCAACGCCGAGGACTTGCTCGCCGCGCTGGAAAAAGATGCGCCTGCCGTGGTCGTGAGCGACGTGCGCATGCCCGGCGTGAGCGGCCTGAAGTTGCTGGACGAGATCAACGCACGCGGCCTGCATCTGCCGGTGATCGTGATGAGTGCGTTCACCGACGTGGCTTCCACCGCCGCCGCGTATCGCAACGGCGCGTTCGACTACCTGCCGAAACCTTTCGATCTGGATCAGGTGCGCGCGGCGGTGGAACGCGCGCTGGCGCAGACCCGGCCACCGCCCGCGCCGTTGCCGGCGACCGAAGCGGAAGCCGAGCTGATCGGCAGCGCGCCGACGATGCGCGAGTTGTTTCGCAGCATCGGCCGCGTCGCGGCGACGAATCTCAACGTACTGATCACCGGCGAAACCGGTACCGGTAAGGAGCTCGTCGCGCGCGCCCTGCACCGGCACAGTGCGCGCGCGACGCGGCCGTTCGTGGCGATGAACACGGCGGCGATTCCATCAGAACTGCTTGAATCGGAACTGTTCGGTCACGAAGCCGGCGCGTTCACCGGCGCGCTCAAGCGCCATCCGGGCCGTTTCGAGCAGGCCGAAGGCGGCACGCTGTTCCTGGACGAAATCGGCGACATGCCGCTGGCCTTGCAGACGCGCCTGCTGCGCGTGCTCGCGCAGGGCGAGTTCTACCGCGTCGGCGGACGCGAGCTGATCCGCGCCGATGTGCGCGTGATCGCGGCCACGCATCAGGACCTCAATGCGAAAGTCGAGGCCGGGCAATTCCGCGCCGACTTGCTGCACCGCCTCGATGTCGTGCGCCTGCACCTGCCGACGTTAAGCGAGCGCCGCGAGGATATTCCCCTGCTGGCCGCGCGCTTTCTCGCCCGCGCCGCTGCGGATATGCGACTGGATGCCAAAAACTTTTCTCCGGCGGCGCTTGGCGCGCTGGCGCAGATGGCATGGCCGGGCAATGTGCGGCAGCTCGAAAACCTGTGCCGGCGCCTGGCGGTGATGGCGCCGGGGCGCGAGATTCGTGTCTCCGATTTGCCGGAAACCGATGAAGCGGCGGCTTCGAAGTCGGCGGACTGGCGCGCGCCGTTGCGATCGGCGGTGCGCGAGCGTCTTGCGCGCGGAGAGCGAAATATCTATGCACAATTGCGCAGTGGGTTCGATCAGGCCCTGCTCGAAGCGGCGCTGGCGGAAAACGGCAACCAGCGCGGCCGTGCGGCGCAGCAACTCGGGTTGGGGCGCAACACGCTGACGCGCAAATTGGGCAGTTCACGCAAGCGAGGCAAACGATGACCGATGTCGTTGAGGTTCGGGTGCGCGCCGCGCATGCGGATGATTGCGAAATCCTGGCCGCGTTCAATGCGGAAATGGCCATCGAGACGGAAGCCAAGACGCTCGATCCGGCGACATTGCGCGCCGGCGTCGGGCGCGTGCTCACGGAGCCGGCGCGCGGATTTTATCTGGTCGCTGAAATCGATGGCGTGGTCGCCGGTTGTCTGATGGTCACGTTCGAGTGGAGCGACTGGCGCAACGGCGACTGGTGGTGGCTGCAAAGCGTTTACGTCTTGCCGGAATATCGCCGGCATGGCGTATTCCGCGCGCTGTATGCAGACGTCGAACGCCGTGCGGTCGAACATGCCGATGTCGTCGGCATTCGTCTGTATGTCGAACGCGACAACGCGCGCGCGCAGCGCACCTACGCATCGCTGGGCATGCACGAAGATCATTACCGGATGTATGCCAAGCCGTTGCGCAAGCTCACCGGAAAGGCAGCCGATGGCAATGCTTGAGCGCCTGCGCAACGCCACTGCCGACACGCTGATGCTGTTCGTGGTGCCGTGCGGCGTGGCGCTGCTGCCGTGGCGGCTGGGCTTCGCCTTGCTCAAGCGCCTGGCGCGCAGCGAACGCCTGTATCGACTCAGCGTGGACCCGGCCTGGGATGCCGCGCGCGCGCATTGCGAAGGTTGTGACGAACGCGAGTGGAAGTATCGTTTCCGCCTGTTGCGACTGGTCGACCATGCCGACGTGTATCTGGCCATGCTGCGCGGACGGCGCTGGCGTCGCCGGCATGTCGTCGAGACCGGCGATTGGCCGGTGCCTGGACCGTGCGTGTTCCTCACCTATCACTGGGGCGCGGGAAATTTCATCTGGCCGCGCCTGCGCGAACTGGGATTCGTCGCGCATTTCATCGCGCGCCGCGCATCGGGACGCGCACTGGGCATGACGCGCCTGTCATATTGGTTCGGCGACTTCCGCGCGCGCGCGCTGCGCCGCTGCGCGGGCGCCGAGCCGATCTTCACGGGTGCGAGTACCGGCGCGATCGCGCGGGCGCTGGACGCCGGCGACAGCGTCGTCGGCATGCTCGATCTTCCCGCGCGAACCGATCAACCCGCTTGCGGTCTGCCGCTGCTGGATGGGCATGTGCGTTTTCCGTTCGGCCTGGCGCGGCTGGCATCCGACAAGGGGATCCCGGTGGTCCTGCTGAGTTGCGGCCTGGATTTTTCCCGTGGGCAGCGCGATATCCGCGTCGAACTATTGCCACCGCAGCTTTCCGCGGACGCGATCATGCTGCGCTACGCCGCGCATCTGCACTCGCGTTTGCGCGAGGCGCCGGCGGCATGGCAAATCTGGCGCGAGGCACCAGGACTGTTCGTCGCCGCGGCGAATGTTCAGGCGTTGTGACCCTTGTACAAGGTGCTGTGCGGTGCGCGCCGTTCGTGTTCGGGACGATTCGTCGTGTAGTAGTACAGGGCCAGCGATTGGCGGTAGATGCCGGCGGGTGCCGCCCACGGCTGCGGGTGGCCGTGGAAGGTGTCCGAGCGCGTGGCGAACAATACGGCACGATTGAACAGCGGCTCGACGACCCGCACGCGACGGGTGCCGCTGGTGTCCCACAATTCCAGTTCGCCGCCGTAACCGGGCTCCCAGCGCGGCGTGAGATAGATCAACAGGTTCAGGCGGCGATGCGCTTCCATCTGCGGATGCCAGTTGAAATCGGCATGGATGCCCAGATGGTCGTCTGGCCGGCTCAGGTGCAGGCCGCCGCCGGCAAGGTGTGGGTCCGGCAACAGATGCTCGATGCCGGAAAGTCGCTCGAGGAAACCCACGAACGGGCCTGAATTCAGATCGTGCAAAGCCTGGCGATGCGCTGCGGGGAAGAGTTCCTCGTGCGCGCTGGCGAGCTTGACCTCTACGGTCTGGATGCCGAACCGGTCCCAGGCAACCGGATCGTCCGGCTGCGGGAAGGTGCGTGCCAGTTCCAGCGCGAGATCGGGCCGCAGGAATTCATCGATCACGATGTGCGGGTAGGGATCCGCGGCGCCGAATTCCGCGTGGCGCGCTGCGGCGAGCCGCGCCAGGGTATCCAGATCGAAAACGTAAGGCATACAATACGAAGAGCGGGAAAGAAGCCATGATAGCAGCACGCTCCCGCATCCCTGATCACGGAAGGACGTTATCGTGACCACATCGCAACGCGTTGCCATCCTTGGCGGAGTCCGCATTCCGTTCTGCCGCAACAACACCGCCTACGCGGATGTCGGCAATTTCGGCATGGCGGTGAAGACGCTAGGCGCGCTGGTCGAGAAGTTCGGCCTGCACGGCGTGGAACTGGGCGACGTCGCGTTCGGCGCGGTCATCAAGCACGCCTCCGACTGGAACCTCGCGCGCGAGGCGACGCTGTCTTCGGGGCTGGCACCCACCACGCCCGGAATCACCACGGCGCGCGCCTGCGGCACGTCGCTCGACAACGCCATCATCATCGCAAACAAGATCGCGTCCGGCCAGATCGAAGCCGGCATCGCCGGCGGCGCGGACACCACCAGCGATGTGCCCATCGTCTACAGCCGCGCCTTGCAGCAGCGCCTGTTGCGCGTCAATCGCGTCCGCGGCGGCTGGGAAAAATTCAAGACGGCCGTCAGCGGATTTTCGCTGTCCGAACTCAAGCCCAGTTTCCCCGGCGTGATGGAGCCGCGCACCGGCATGTCGATGGGCGATCACTGCGAGCTGATGGCGAAGGAATGGAAAAT
>Ga0157370_10008125_pt1 | contig 11357 bp, 13 predicted proteins | sample C35metaG_FD_113463 | JGI IMG/M metagenome (GOLD analysis project Ga0157370, IMG submission 113463) | Corn rhizosphere microbial communities from Kellogg Biological Station, Michigan, USA - C3-5 metaG | ecosystem: Host-associated > Plants > Roots > Rhizosphere > Soil | place: USA: Michigan... | reverse complement strand
GCGACGCGGTTTTCGATCAGACGGTCGGAACCATCAGCGGCAACGCGGTTTTCGATCAGACGGTCGGAGCCATCAGCGGCAACGCGGTTTTCGATCAAACGGTCGGAGCCATCAGCGGCAACGCGGTTTTCGATCAAACGGTCGGAGCCATCAGCGGCGACGCGATTCTCGATCAAACGATCCGAACCCCCTTCAGCCACACGGCTTTCAATCAGACGATCCGAGCCGCCTTCAGCGACGACAGGTTGAGCAGAGGTAGCGGCAAAAGCGTTAACTGCGAAAACCGAGAAAGCGATGCTGAGAAGGGTTTGGCGTTTCATGATTGTGTGCTCCGGGGTGTAGTTGTTTGGTCTGGAGCCGATGTTACGCCGCGGATTTTTTAAGAGAACTTCATTGAGTTAATGGTGACTATTGACGCAAGCAATGGTTGCCTCGAATCGTCGGTTGCCCGGTCATTGATCCACGACACACAACTCGCCAGTGGCGCGGATCAGAGCCTGTCCATGCAGTTGATCCTTGATCAGGCCCGCTCGCTCGATCCCCAGCCAGTCCGGGCAGTCGGGGTCATTGCGATAGGGCACGAAGTCGGCGTATTGCTGCAGCAGGCGGTTTTGCAGCTCATCCAGCCGAGGCCTGATTTGATTGACGAGGTCCGGCCGAGGAGTGTCCGGTGCCCTGTCCGCCGCGCGCCATTGAGCGAGCAGGCCGTACTGCACCAGTTTGTTGGCTTCGATCTGCGCGGCGATCAAGTCGGCGACGTCCTGCGGGTTCAGTTTCTGGCTTTCGGCCGTCTTCCTGGCACTGTCGATGACCTGAGCTTCCCGGGCCGTATCCTGGATCGGTTTGCGACTGTCCCATTTGGTCAGTGCCACGAGGTCCGCAATGTTCAAGCGCTCATTGATCGTCTCCAGCAGCGGTAACAAGCTGGCAGGTGCCGGCGATGGCGTACCGGCCTGGGCGCCGCAAGCGAGTGAGCCGAGCAAGGCAGCGGTCAGCAGTTGCGGCAAGCGAAGGGCGTGGAGCATGGGCAAACCTCATTGGGCGCAGGATTCACAATCAGGACTTATGTAACACAGGTTCGGCAGCCGCTTTAAGTGGGGTCTGAATTTTTTTGCGCACGAAAAAGCCCGGCGTGTCAGGCCGGGCTTGCTGTCGATTACCCCAACGCCTCGCCAACGATCAGCCTTTATTGGCCGCCAGATAAGCACCCAGGCGCTGTCCCATTTGCTCGCCCAAGGCCTGCAAACCGCTCAGGGGCCGGACCATCACCTCAAACTCAACGATTTTCCCCTGTTCGTTGAACCGGATCATGTCGATGCCCTTGATCTGTTTTTCGCCAACCTTGGCGCTGAACTCCAGAACGACGTTCAACCCGTCCGCCGTCGACAGTTCGCGGTGGTAGGCAAAGTCCTCAAAGACCTTGACGACCGTGTTGAGAATCATCGAGACCACGGCCGCGCCCGGATAAGGCGTGTGCGCCATCGGCGAGCGGAACACAGCATTGGCGTCCAGCAAACCGGGCAGGGTACTCAAGTCCCCCGTGCGGATCATGTCGTGCCATTGCTTCAAGGAATCAGCGGCGTTGGGGTGCAGGTTCAGTTCGGACATTTTTACTCCTGTATTTTTATTGTGTGTTCTGCGACATGGAGGGGCGCGGTTTGGCGCCGTTGTTGGTCAATGACCACCGCCGCATCCTGCGCCCACTGACTGTATATCGCAGGTCCCGGATGGAAACCATCCCGCGCCATCGAACCGGCCACGGGGGCCAACCGGGTGGTCAGCAGTGTGCATCCCTCCGTTCGCCCGGCCAGGTCGGCAAGGTGTGCGTTGAATCCACTGGCCCGCAGCCCCAGGTACCAGCGCAGCGGTTGCGGCAGTGCGGGAAACAGGTGCATGGGTGGAAGAGGGGACACCACGATCAGCTTCGCCGCGTACTGGCTACGCAACAGGCTCATCAACCGTTGTTGCCGGGCGATCCACTGATCTGTCGCCAACGTGCTGGTGACATCGTTGACGCCAATAGACAACAGCACCACATCGAAGTGTTCCGGCGAATGCGCTTCAAGCAGCTCCAGCAGCGCTTGCGTATCGAGACCGGACCTGGCCCAGAGTTTCCAGCAGACCCGGTAATCTTTGGCCAATAGCCTGACGAGTTGGCCGCTGAGCGCTTCATCCTGAGTCGATGCACCGACCCCGGCGGCGGCGCTGTCGCCGACAATCAACAACCGCAAGGCATCGCCGCTGCCGGTGATCCCTTGGCGTTCGCCCTCGGCTTCCGGCAGCTTGGGCGTTACCCGGCGCGTGTAGATGCCCTGCATCAGCAGCAAGGGACCGAGCAGGATTTTGGTCAGCGCAGCCTTCAAAATGAGGTCATTGCGATTTTTTGGGGGGATAGTTGCCGCGCACGCCCCCGGACTTGTTGCCGGTTTTACCAGGAAGGCCAGGCACTACCGGACGGGACCGGGGCTGCGGGTTGGCGCGGCTACGGGGTTGAGGTTGTTTGCTCATCGTCCGTCTCCTGATGGTTCGCATTGGGCCTCAGTAATGCTGGCTACTCTTCATTGTCCGGAACCTCTTCCCAACTGGCATCCGGATCAAAGTTCTTCATCGCCTTCGCCAGCTGTTCACTGTCGGGCCCCATGTCTTTCTCGAATACCTGCCCGTCATGGCTGATCATGAAACTCATGACGCCGGTATCGTTGTATTTCGCCGGCCAGGCGATCAGTGCAAAGCCTCGGGTCATCTTGTCACCGATGAGGTAGCTGTAGGCGCCACCCGGTGCTGAAGGGCCCTGGCTATGAAGGATGCGGAAGTGATAACCGTGCCACGGTTCACCGGCAATGGTTTTGCCGAACTGGAGACCCAACGGGCTGATCTGGCCGCTATTGTCGTCCCGCCAATAAAGTCCGTCGTGCTTGCCGGGGGCGCTGTAAATATTCTCTGCATACTCAAGTGCGCCGTCGCCGTCACGGTCCACGGATGCATAGTCCATCTGGGCGTCGTGATAGGCCCGCACTGACTGCAACGCGGCGAGTTCGTTGCGGCCAATTCGACGTGCACGAATTTCGGCACCACCGGCCTTGGTGTCGAAGTGCCAACCGCTTGCGCCTTTTACAATGGGTATAGGCAGTGTCCAGTGGTTAGTTCCGACGGACAGAACCGCCTTGTCCTCGCCGCTTTTTTCAATGGTGTTTTGCTCGTGGTACAGCTTCAGGAACGCGTCCACATCTTCGCGCTCCGCGCCTTGGCTAGGGATGAAACTGCGCCATTGCTCACCCAGCAACTCTGCCAGCCGTTTGTGATCGGCTTGTTTCGTGCCCAGTGCTTCGACGAACGCTTGAGCGGCCTTTTCCGGTGTTGGAAATTCCTGCTGCGCCATCACCATGAACGACCACGACAGGCCGGCAGTCAGCGCCAAGGCCTGAAGGAATAAACCCATGAGTGCCTTCACTCCAGAATGGTTATTCACCGGCGGCCCCCCCCACTTCTTTGACGCGATGGTGGACTGGACGGTCGACTGACTTGGTGGCCAGCGGAGCGCGAGGCACTGGGGCGCTGGGCAGAGGCCTGGCTGGCCCGGCCACGATTGGCTTGTGCGTTGACTTGGGACGGTGAGCGCGTGCCGGCAAATGCATTGTTGCGGGCAGCGCCCTTGTTGGCGGTCGTCGCGGCCGGGCGGTTTTGCGTGGTTTGGCGCGCCTTCGCGTTACCTTGTCCGCGTTGTTTCACGTCAGAGGTCTGTTTCCTCGGTTGCTGATTTTCACGGGTGTTTCTGGCCGTGCCCTGGCCTCTGTCAGCCGCTTTCGGTCTGTCCGCATTGGCTTGCATCCGATTGCCGGCCGAGACACCGGGTTCGGCCTTGCGCATTTGATTACGTGCTTCACGGTTGCTGGTGGCGGGGCGTTCGATGCCGGCCCTGTCCATTGAACCGCGAGCGTTTTCACGCGCCTGGGCGCGCTGGGCATTGTCCCCTCGATAGGCCGAACGCTGATTGGCGCCGTTCAGTTGGCGGCCATACTGTTCGCGGCTCCTGTTGTCTCGATAAGGCACGCCATTGCGGTGAGCGGAGTTATGCTGCCACTTGTTCTGATTAGCGTTGATCCGAGTGTTGCCATTGATGTTGTTGTAGCGCTCAACGTCGATGTCGACATCGTTATTGCCCCAGTCACATTCACCCCACAACGCACCGACGATCGCCACACCGGTACCAAACGCCAGCCCGGCCATCAATGCCTGACCGGGATAGTAGGCGGGCGGAGGCGGATAGTACGCAGGCGGCGAGGCTGGATACGGCCAGGTGCCGTAGGTGGTTGTCGGGTTATAGGTGGGAACGTACACAACCTGCGGGTCCGCGGGTTGAATGATGATGGTCGAGTTGCTGGCGGGTGCTGATTCAACGGCAGGGGCCGATGGCGGAATGTTCTGAATCGTCACGTTCTGATATTGGTTGCTTTGCAGGTTGCCTGCGGCTTGCGCCTGATGCCGTAAACGTTGCACGGCGCCCATGACATCGTCGGGCTGCGCCAGGAACGCATCACCCAGGCGTTGTACCCAGATGGGATCCTGCCCCAGCGTGACCAGAACCTGCGGGAAGGCGACCAGCGCCTGAACACTCGGATCCCACGGCTGGTTTGCCACTTGTCTTACCGCGTCATCGCCCGTGGCTTTCGGGTTGGCTTTAGACCAGGTCACCGCCTCGGCCACTTCGCCGGGGTACGTGGAGGCCATCAGCACCTGTGCCAACAGCGGGTCCGGATAAAGCGCGATGGGCGCCAGCATTTGATCCAGCTGTTCCTGAGTAAACACCGGATCTTTCGCCAGCGGCGCGGCGGGCGCCGTACTGGGCGGGTTTGCCGGGGCGGCTGCGGGGGCAGTCGCTGGCGCGGGTACGGCCGCATCCACTGGCTGCGCTATGCAGAACGATCCGCTCAAAAAAATGACAGCTGACAGCGCGTGAAATAATGGAATGCGCATTGCAACTCCATGTGGTCAGGCAGGTTTGAAATGAGTGGATCAATGCCTGGGTGTGAGCGCCTGCGTTGCAGGCTACAGACCCTCGGCTTCGATGCCGCTCCCTAAGCGTAGCAAACAAAAAAAATCTGCCATTTATTTAAGTTCACTCAAACGCCTATCGAAACTCGCGAGCAGTCGGGTGATTTTTTTCATCGCTAAAACGACTAACAATCGGCGGTCACTGTGGAGGATTTGCCGCGCCAGCGTGTTTGATATCCCCACAAAAGATATCTACGTTGCCATCGGTCGCGGCCGTTCGCACGACGATGGAATACTCACCCGCCAGCAGCACCGACAGGGCGACAGGCGCGCTTCTGGAAAGCGTCCAGCCGCGTATGGGCTGGCGTTCGGTGTTGACCTGATCGTTCATGGCGTAGGCCACTGCCCCGGGGTGTTGGCAACTGCCTTTATAAATGAACGTATAGAGACGCAAGGGCAGGGTGCCACCGCTGGGAACACCGCTGATAAAGAAACTGAGTCCGGTTTTATTGTCCCAGTCGGCCAACGTCACATTGCCGATCTGACCGGTGTTTTGCCGCGTGGCAACCAATGAAACGGACACCACCGGTTTTGATGATGTGGTGCAGCCGAATAGGGTGGCAGCGATCAATAGGGCGGTCAGTGCATGTGCGAGCTTCATGGCCAAGCTCCTGTGTTGAAAAACTGCGGGGGTGAATAGCGGTATAGCTGATTAATCGCCCTGGCGTAGAATCCCCCAAACCCGCGCGCGCCCATCCGAGACGGATACTCAATGCAAACCCCCACCCAATCCACCCCGCTCTGGAAAACCTACCTGCTTTTCCTTGGCCCGATGGTCCTGTCGAATTTCCTGCAATCCATGTCGGGCACCGTCAACAGCATCTACATCGGCCAGATGCTCGGTACCCAGGCCCTGGCTGCGGTCTCCGGCATGTTTCCCATCATTTTCTTTTTCATCGCGCTGGTCATTGGCCTCGGCGCGGGTGCCAGTGTGCTCATCGGTCAGGCGTGGGGCGCCCGTGAGCCGCATCTGGTGAAAACCATCGCTGCGACTACTTTGCTGCTGGGCGCCATGATCGGGCTGTCGGCGGCGGTGTTGGGCAGTGTGTTTGCCAGGCGCGCCTTGCAGGGGTTGGGCACGCCGGCGGATGTACTGGATGACGCGGTGGCCTATGCCCACGTGATGATGTGGATCATGCCGTCGCTGTTGGTTTACGTGCTGTTCACCCAACTGCTGCGCGGGGTCAGCGATACGGTGTCGCCGCTGATTGCGTTGGTGGTGTCGACGTGTATCGGGTTGGCGCTGACGCCGGCGTTGATTCGCGGTTGGTTCGGGTTGCCGCCGATGGGGATTCAGAGTGCGGCGTATGCCGGGTTGGCGGGTAACTTGTCGGCGATGGGGTGGCTGGCGTGGCGGTTGATACGCAAAGGGCATCCTTTGGCACCGGATCGCGAGATGTTTGCGGCGATGAAGCTGGACCTGGTGATTCTTGGCAAGGTGCTGCGCATTGGCCTGCCGACCGGGTTGCAGATGGTGGTGTTGTCGGTGTCGGAGCTGGTGATTCTGGCGCTGGTGAACCAGCACGGCTCGCAGGCGACGGCGGCGTACGGGGCGGTGACGCAGATCGTCAATTACGTGCAGTTCCCGGCGCTGTCGATTGCGATCACCGCGTCGATCCTCGGCGCCCAGGCGATCGGGGCAGGGCGTGTCGAGCGCATGGGGCCGATTTTGCGCACGGGGCTGCTGATCAATGTGTGCCTGACCGGTGGTTTGGTGGTGTTGGGTTACGTGTTGTCGCACTGGTTGTTGGGCTTGTTCCTGACCGATGATTCCACCCGGGCGATGGCCGAGCACTTGTTGCACATCATGCTCTGGAGCCTGTTGGTGTTTGGTTTCCAGGCGATTGTCGGCGGCATCATGCGCGCCAGCGGTACGGTGTTGGTGCCGATGGCCGTGTCGATTTTTTGCGTAGTGCTGGTGCAGTTGCCGGTAGCGTATGTGCTGGACGGGCACTTTGGTTTGCAGGGTGTGTGGATGGCGTTTCCAGTGGCGTACCTGGGGATGCTGGCGTTGCAGACGGCGTACTACCGGTTTGTGTGGCGGCATCAGAAGATCGAGCGGTTGGTGTAAGCGGCACCGCTTGCTGTCGGCCATGGTCAGGCCGACAATTCTCGGGGACTGCGTGATGAAACCGGCGGGCGTGATCGCCTGAGGAGGTTTTCAGATGAGTCCCTCATCGCACTCTGTTTTGCAGGACCGGGTTGCGGCCGGTCGGCGTCTGGTGGCGCCATTGCTCGCTTACGCTCATCGTCCGGACGTCATCGTCCTCGCATTGCCCCGGGGCGGTGTGCCGGTGGCTTATGAAGTGGCCACGGCGCTGGACGTTCGCCTCGACCTGATGCTGGTGCGCAAGCTCGGCGTGCCGTCCCACGAAGAGTTCGCCATGGGCGCGATCGCGAGTGGCGGCATCCAGATTCTCAATGAACAGGCATTGCGGGTGCACCCGATTGATAAGGACACGTTCGATGCCGTGGTCGCACGGGAAACCCGGGAGCTGCTGCGGCGCGAGCAGGCTTACCGGGGCGCCCGCCCGCCCGTGCAGCTCAAGGATCAGGTGGTGATTCTGATCGACGATGGCCTGGCGACGGGCGCCTCGATGATGGCGGCGATCCACGCAGTGCGGGTGCATTCGCCCGCTCGTATCGTGGTCGCCGTGCCGGTGGGACCACCCGAGACGGTCGAGGCGTTGCGCAGTGAAGTGGATGAGCTGATCTGCCCGCTGATCCCGGAGTGGCTCATGTCGATCGGTCATTGGTACATGGATTTTTCCCAGACCCCGGACGCCGAAGTCATCCGGCTGTTGCAACGGGCCTGGCAAAAAGCATGACGATGCTCAGGTGTTGAGCCAGATTTTAAACCAGGTCGTGCCGAGAATCGGATGCTCGCCTGGCGTCAGCGACTGGTCATCGATTGGCGCACCGAAGTAAGGCACCGTGACATCCGCGACGGTTCGGCGCGGGTCCTTGATGTGTTGCAAATACTCGCCAACAAACTCAACCAGTGGCCGCCGCTCAGGCCCGGCCACTTCCACGGTCTGATTACCGGGTGCTTGCAAGGCAATGTCTGTCAGTACCGCCGCGACGTCGATCGAGGCCACCGGCTGCAACGCCGCCGAGGCCAAGTGGATGGTGTCGCCGTCCTCGCGACCGGAGAACGCGATGGCGCTGATGAATTCGAAAAATTGAGTGGCCCGCAGGATGGTGTAGGGAATTCCCGACTTTTTGATCAGCGTTTCCTGCGCCATTTTTGCGCGGAAGTAACCACTGTTGAGCATCTGTTTGGTGCCGACGACCGACAGGGCCACGTGATGTTTGACGCCGTCGAGCTTCTCCGCCGCGAACAGGTTGTGCCCGGCAGTCTGAAAAAAATGCAACGCCGCGTGGTCTTCGAAAGAGGGCGAGTTCGCTACGTCGACCACCACGTCGGCGCCTTTCAGGGCCTGCGTCAGCCCTTCGCCGCTGATGACATTCACCCCGGTACTCGGTGACGCTGCGTAGGCTTCATGGCCCAGTTCCTGCAGGTTTTTGCAGACCTTGCTGCCGATCAGGCCGGTTCCTCCGATGACGACGATTTTCATGTCTGTTTCCCGAAACGGTGAGTGCCACCCTCATTAAAGACCCGCTGGGAGGGGCGTATCGGGCGCTGAATCGGATTAACTGACAGGTGGTCGGAAGACTGCGCAACAGGTGGAATAAACGGTGGTTCTTTGCTTTAGTCCTTCTATCGCTGGTCCATGTGTGCGGGTGCCAGGCTCAAGTCAGGGGCCACGACCGGAGAATCCCATAATGTTTCGATTGCCGCGGCTTGCAGTACTGGCTGCCATGCTCATCTTTGGGTTTTTGCCCTGTGCCCAAGCGGTCCAGTACACCCAAGTCAATCAGACCGCCAGCACCATCTCCTTCACGTACAACCAGTTCGCCTCCGAGGTGTATGGCACGTTTGGCAAGTTCAAGGCGTCGCTGGATTTCGACACTGCCAAACCCGCAGCGGCCAAGGCGGCGCTCACTATCCAGCTCGACAGCATCAATGCCGGCAGCGATGACGCCAACGCTGAACTGCAAAAACCTGCCTGGTTCAATACCGCGGCGTATCCCGTGGCGACCTTTGAATCAGTCGGTGTGAAAGCGCTCGGCGACAACAAATACACAATCATCGGCAACCTGACACTCAGAGGCATTACTCGTAAGGTGAAAGTCCCTGTCTTGCTGACGACACACAACGCCATCGGGATTTTCGTCGGCGAGTTAACGCTCAAGCGCAGCGCCTTCAAGATCGGCGAGGGTGAATATGCCGATAACGTCGTTTCCGACGACATCAATATCCGGTTCAAGATGGTTGCGCCGCAGCAATAACGTGCCAGCTGCACTTTGAGCGTGTGATTCGATTGTTTGCCGGGGTGGCTGGGTGCCACAATCGGTTTTTGTCGCAGCATCATGATCAGGCGGATCAAATGGGTGGCCCAGGATTCAGGCACGACCAGGAGCTTTTTATCGCGGCGCAAGTGCGCAGCGATCGTTTGCGACAGCTATTCCACCAATCCGTGTCTGCGGTGTTCGGCAGTTTCCTGGCCGCGATCATGCTGTGCGGACTGTGCTGGGATCGTGTTGATCACCGCATCATGTTCGGGTGGATTGGCCTGCTGAGTATCTCGTCGCTGCTGCGCATCCTGATGTTTGCCACCTATTTTCGCAGCCCGGACAATGAGCGCACGCCGCAACGCTGGGAGCGGACTTACTGGGTGACGTTGATGTTGTCGGCCGGTATCTGGGGGGCAGGCGCTTTGGCGATCATGCCGGCAAACGACCTGCTGGCCCAGGCGTTGGTCATGCTTTTTGCCGTCGGCATGTCGGTCAGCGCAGTGTCGTGTTACTCGTCCTACCGTTACATGACGCTGGCGTCGATTGGCCTGGTGCTGCTGCCGTGTACCACGTGGCTATTGTTTCAACCGTCGGCACTGCAAGTCGGGATGGCGTTCGCCGTCCTGGTGTTCGCCTCATTTGTCGCCAGCGCGACCCGCAAGCTGTCCGAAGCCCTGGAAACAGCGTTTCGTCTAACCCGTGAAATGGAGCAGGCGCACCACATTTCCACGCATGCCGCACAAACCGATGAATTGACCGGGCTGAAAAATCGCCGGGCATTTTTTGAGCGGGCGCAGCTATTGTTAAATGACTGCCAGAAAAAACGGTTGCCGCTGTGCGCCGTGATGCTGGATATGGATCACTTCAAGCACATCAATGACACCTATGGCCATCAGGTTGGCGATCAGGTGTTGCGACAGATGGGCGTCGTGATCAGCACCTGTTTTCGCGATACAGATGTCTGCGGCAGGATGGGTGGCGAGGAGTTCGCGATCCTGCTGCCGGACACGTCCATTGAGGTTGCCCTTGAAATCGCCGAACAGCTCATTCGGTCGATCAGCGGGGTAATGTCCGGGCCCGTTCACCGCATATCGGCCAGCGTCGGTGTCGCGGCAATGGAAATGCACGACAACGATCTGCAAAGCTTGATGAACAACGCGGACAAAGCGCTGTATCGGGCCAAGGCGCGTGGACGTAATCAGGTGGTGGTTTCGGAGTAGAGACGGGGATGACTAGTAAAACCGGTCTTCCTCTTTCATCCGGGCAATGCGCCCCAGCGTCCTGAACGATATCCCCAAAAACAACAGCGTCAGCAATACCCCGCCCATCATGATGTAAAATCCCGGACGGTTGCCGTTCAGTTCACGGGCAATGCTGCTTTGCCCCGGCAACCAGCGGGAATAGATCAGGGGGATGCTGCCGCCGGTTTCAAAAGCGGTTTTCTGTGCGTAGCGCTCGTCGACATACTGATCGTCGTGCACCTGGCCGTCTTGATCGGTGTAGCGGTAGTGGATCACTTTGCCGTCGCGGTTCATGCGGATGTCGTCGAGTTGCGTCACCGTGCCGGTGGTCTCGATGGGGCCCAACTGAATGGCGGCATAGAGCATGCCCTCTTGCCGGGCCATGCCGGCGAGGAGCAGCACCACTAAACAGGCAACGGTCAGCAGGATCACCCGGTTGTACAGGTGATCTTTTTCAGCTTCGCGGGGGTAAAACATCTCACGGTCCTTCGTCGGTAGGTTCACCAGCAGAAGTCGGCGGACCGCGAAGCAACTTTAGGCGCGAGAGGATTATTTTCCGGTTATCGGTGTCCGTCCCTGGTTGAACCCGTAATCGACTGGCGCCCGGTCCGCAATGAACGGACCGGGTGCCAAGCGATACCGCTTTAGCGCACGGATATCGGCGCCGTTATCGTCTTGCCAAGTGCTGACTTGACGGTGATGGTC
>Ga0157370_10008124_pt1 | contig 11357 bp, 9 predicted proteins | sample C35metaG_FD_113463 | JGI IMG/M metagenome (GOLD analysis project Ga0157370, IMG submission 113463) | Corn rhizosphere microbial communities from Kellogg Biological Station, Michigan, USA - C3-5 metaG | ecosystem: Host-associated > Plants > Roots > Rhizosphere > Soil | place: USA: Michigan... | reverse complement strand
TGGCACGCGGCGACTACGAGCGCTGGCTGCACGGTTCTATCGCCGACGTGATCGAGTTTCAGTTCCGGCCGCCCATGTCGCCGGATCGTCTCGAGGTGATCCACGCCTAAGATCGTTGGCGGAGCGTGGAGGTGCCGGACTTCCCAGCTCGCTCGCAGAAGGCGTTGCTTTAGGTCGAGCGACCCGCAGAAAGCGGGCGTTCTGCAATGTGCCCCAGCAGCGGTCGTTCGGAGCTACCGCAGGCTCACCCAAAAGATCCCATGGCGAGGGTGGATAGCGGCTGACGCTCTGTCAGAGTGCGGTTGCTGATCCGAAACGGCTGTTGGCTAATCGCCGCCTAAAAGACTGGTCTCGCTATCCTGCGCCCGACCCGCCGTACGCGGGATGATGGTCTGCCGCCCGATGGCAACCGTATGTGAGCTGGATAAGGATCGAGCCCTCGATCCGCGTCACCGAAACGGGCCCACCTGGATCCGATAAAATGGAGAACGAAGATGCCTCCCTAATCGCTCTTGACCCAACCCCTCATCATGTGAGCCGCCTCGGTGATCTGCTTCGTCCAGCGCTGGAGGCGGTGCCGGACTCAGTGCCGGCAGCTGGCCGCGGCTCGCTCCGAGTAGATCGTCTGCAAACTTTACGGCTCACTCCCGGGGAGGGGCGCTCCACGATCGAGCGGTCCTATCATTTCCCTGCGATGGAACTTTGATCATATTCGAGTCGGCACGGGTTATGGCGGCCATTGCCCATGGGGAATGCAGTTGGCTGCGCGCCGCTGCTATCAATGTTCGACATTGTAATTTTCGTCGCAACAGCGTATAGGCCCCGCACGAAATTGGGGCTCGCCCCCTGCCGAGCTAGACGGGCTGAGCATTCGGTGCTGCCCAACCTAGCCCTTCGATCCAACACAATCTCAGCTCTAGGTCAGCCGAACTGGATCATGCGGCCCAACCTAACCGGGCGAGAGCGTTGCTTTGACCCCCGCCTCGATTGCAGAGTTTGTGGCAAACTCGGTCCAGCCCTTCACCCAGGTGCCAATACGTTGCAACCTGCCCGGCGCTTCCGCGCTTTTCGCCAGGGTTTCCAGCCGTTCAACGATTTCGTCGACCCGGCCTTCATTCTGCTGCGCGAAAGCCTTCAGCGCTCCCGCAAATTTCCAGTCGTCTTCGACCTTGGGGCCCGTCGGCCTGAACGCGCCGAAGCGATCGATGGTGCGCGAGACGAGGTCCCTCAGCTCCACGCGGTATTCAGTCATCGCCTTTCGATCCATATGCTCGGCAAGAAAGTCATTGGCGTAAAGCATGGAATTGAGATGCGCGAACAGGACGCGGCGTGCGCGTTCCTGTGCGCTTTCGGCACCGTGTGCCGGCGATAGCTGCACCGTCACGGTGTTGCGGCGCTGCGCGTTTGCGACCGAAGTCACGAAAAAATGGTCGTCGCCTTCAACCATTATATCCTGCCGATCCTGTGGCACGATGATCGGCGTTTCACCTCCGATCCGCATATGGATCGATGGTCTTCCGACCACGAGCGTCTTGCCGCTCAGCTCATTGGCCGGATAGGTGCTCGCCTTTGCCAACAAAGTCGTGGCGACGAGATAAGCGAGGCCGAGCGGCTCAGCGCTTCGCTCCAGTTTCGCCGTCGTCCGTGACCCATCGCCAGATCTTATCTCGACCTCAATGTCACTGAGCGATCGCGCCAGCGCCCCGACATCGCATGGCGCTACACCTTTTTTGAACAGGTCCTCCTCGACGTTAGGGTCAGTCCGGAACCCAATCTCAAACCGACCACTAATGTCGCCGTCGAAATACATACGGCGATACCATAGCCTCAAGGGTATTCCCGAGGGCCAGTCTGGCTGGAGATGAACGCCCGGCTTCGGAAAAGCCAATGCATGCTCGAATTCGAGATAGGCGCGTTCCCCGATCAGGCCATAGCCCTTGGCGTTGCGGTTTACGACTCCGCCGAAATGCCTGACAAAACCTTTTGGCTCGTCGGTACGCCAGTCCGGCCGCGGCGACCGCCCGAACTGATCCTCGCAGATGCGGCGCAGATCGACAAACGGAAAGTAGATCGAAACGAACATGATGCCCCCGCGAAGCCAGGTCCCGTTCGTGCGCATATAGCGGGCACTGCCTAGTCGCGTCGCGTGATTTCATAGCCACTGTGGACAGAAGATCGAGGTTGCGCAGCAGTGCAGCCCTACAATGTGGTCACCAGACTATCCCCGACCAACAGTCCCCTTGAGAAGCGATGGGTCGTGGCTTTGCTGTAAGCCACACATACAGGAAACGTGCTCAATCCGCAGGATAGGCAACCCTAGTTATGGAAGCGACCGGGGGTTCGGCCAGACGGGCCGCTCGGGATTCCTTCTTCTTTGTCCTCGATAATCGACGGCTTCCAACGCCAAAGGGTAAAATCTGTGGCAAATTCGCGTGGCTACCCGGCTTAGTCATCCGAACCGACCCACAATTCGATTCCGCTCGTTGCCTTCGGCGCAGCGCATCGGGCTATACACTTCACCGGAACGGCATAGCCCAGCCGGGCGCGCAGCGTCTCCGCTAGCAATATCGCACGCGCGCGAGTTGCTCTCGTCTGAACGCGCAGTTCAGTCCGCCGAGGATAGTCAGCGATCCGAAATCCGGGGTGCCGAGACATGTTGTCAGCGGTCGGATCAGTTGACAGGTCGGACGATGCGCGGTCCATGATGGTCATCAACTCGCTAGCAATGACGCTGCTCTTTACATTGAGGATTTGCACATAGATCCGCGGCGCTCTCACACCCTTGTAGGCGAGCCGGCAGAATGACACCTCGATATAATCTTTTGTAGGCCAGTCTGTTGTCCTCACCGGCATAGCGGCCACGAGCGGCCGGATATATTTGACGGCAAGCTGATTTTCATCGCGCTCGGCGTGCACATTATCGACATACAAAGTGTCCGCGCGTCGCTGGAAGCGAGCCATATTATTTTGCGCGGCGGTGATCTCCCGCAGCCTGATGCCGTAGACTCGCGACTGACCGGTTTGCCGGTGCTCACCGTCGAGTCGTTCGCCAAGCCGACTGGCGAACGCATTGGCATCCGCAAAACGAGCCGGTCCAAGCTCGTCACCCGAGCACCACAGCACATCGACGAGTACGCGACGCGGCGCGGCAACAGCATAGTCGCGCACGACAGTAACTTTGCCCGGTTGAACGGCCGGCGACGAGGGGCGCGTCGCTGCGGCGGCAGCTGGGATGAGCCACATTGCCCAAGACGCTGGCTTTGGGCTCCCATTCAGTCGAGCTGATGCTGCTGGCATCGCCTTGCCGGGATACGTACAGCCAAATAAGCACCAATCACCACCGGCATAGAGTTCGCCCTCGTGATCGAGGTTCTGCCATTCCGCCAAGGGCAAGCTGCTGTTCGTTTGCTTGAACCGATCTTCCAGAGTGAAGATCAACTTGCGGATTTCTACATCGGTTGCCGCGTTGGCGACAAACTCCTGAGTAAGTCGACTATAACCTTTGCCAGCATCGTCCTTGATCTTCGCATTGGCTTTTGTTGCATACAAAAACTCCAATCCGCGCGGCAGGGCCGTCGTCTTCTGCAAGCTCGACATCCGATCCTTTATCAACGACCATCGCGCTTCGGTTGCCAGTTTGTCCGACTGCGGCAGCCCATCGATATCGCTGGCATTGGCATCGATATACGGGATGAATGGATTGTCGCGACACGCGTCGACGATGATCAACAAGGGGGAGCGCAACTCGTCGTTCCGAGCAATTACACCGCTGAACTGGTAGTAGAGATCGACTCCCTCATAGGGCTCGAATAGCCGATAATTTGGACCAGTCTTCATGCCTTTCAAGATAGTGTTGATCTTGTCGCTCCAATTGATCCGCGTATCCACGCCAAAAAAGTAATTGCGACTGTCTACCAGCATGCCATGCCCTGCGAGATACAGTATCATGAGACGTTGTGGCTTTGAGGGATCAAGGGGTGCAGCAGCGAGCAGCGCGGAAATTGCGGACGAAATCTGCTCGTTGGACTGCTCGCACAGCACATAGATCTCGTTGGCACCCCATCCCATGGCGCGCAGTTTTGTCGCGACCGCCTCAACATCTGAGCAAGGTTTGGTCAGGGGCGGCAATCTGTCTGCGTCGGTATCACCGTCACGCGAACGAGGTGCTTGGTCGTAGGTCGTATTGCCGATCAGAACGGCGAGCCGGGGAGTATTTGTAGGCAATGACAAAGCCTTGCCGTCCTTTGCCCGGGTGTAGGCTGCCCCGCTAGGTCGCGGCGGGGTTGCAGTCGCCTGAACAACACCATCCACGGTGGGTTGCTTGCCTCCCGATGCCTTCTGACCGCAAGCAGCGCACAGACTAGCCAGGACGAGGAGCAGCGCCAGCCTCACCATCACTCTTCGCCAGTCGTCAAATAGACCGTTGGTCCAAGCTCTTCGTTCATGATCTCGAGCGCTGCTGCGTCGCGGGTCGCTCCGCTGCCTGCCATGCGCGATCGCACGAGCGCATTGATGTCGTCGCGCGCTTTACCCGGGTTCCAACGCTCGGGCGACCACAGCCGGCCGGTATTCAGCAAGAGCTGGGAAGACGAGCGTATGATCCGACCAGGATCTTGGATATTCCCGGCGTCACCACGCGGCGCCTTGTCGAAATAAGCGTCCCTAAAGGCAAAACCGCCGCCCTGCTTCGGCCATTTAGGTCCTTGCGCGGCGAAATACTCAAAGCCGACTACGTCGGCCGACCAGGTCGGTGCGTGCACAAACCTGCCCCCGCTCTGACGGATATAGCTCCAGAACACCGTCGCATGACCAGGCCCCTTGACCCGATTGAGGTTTAGGAAGTCGCCGCGTTTCAAAGCCGAAAAGGGCAGTTCCTCCCCCATGTTGAAGATGTGGAAGGCATGGGCCGAGCCACGCGATACCGCGTCATATTTCTTTACCGTACCATCAGCGCGCTTGACCGGAATGACGGGAACCTGGCCCACTGGGCGTCGCCAGATGTTGTGGACATCCGCTTGCATGAAGAGATAGCCGCGGAGCTTGTCGATCGTTCCGCTCTTCCACATGTCGACCGGCACGGTCTTGTAGAGATCGAGTTCTTTCGGACAGCGATCCTTGTCCGACATGAAGCAGTTGATCGCTTCGATGAGTATCTCGGTCACGCCCGCGACGCACATTGTGGCGTGCTCGAAATGCTCAGCTCGCTTTGCCATTGCCGGATACTGCGGGACCGCATCGGGGGCGCCGTATGCCAGGTTCCGGGTAAAGGCGTATGAGGTGTCCTTTTCCTTCGGACCTCCGTAACCACCACCTGTACGATCCTTCAGGATGCCTTGGACAGCCATTTTGATATAACGATTGAAATCCTGGTCCGCGCACGATGCGCTATGGGCTGCAGTTGCGAAGGGCGGGCCCAGTGCAGCAGCGGCTGACGATGCGACGAATTCACGACGGTTCATAGTCAATCCCCCCAAAAGTGACGTCGGCATAAAGCCGGTGCGTCTCATCGATGACGATCGCGTGCGTTCTAATCTGTTCCTTTTCGCTGCGTAACGTTCAGCTGATGCAGTCGAGCATATCGGGGCTGACTGCTCGTATTTGGATCGCGGTGATCTTCTTGTCGTGCACTTCGACGAGCATATTAAAGGCGTGCTGGCCGTTATCGATCAGGATTAGGCCGGGCAAAAAGCACTTGAAGGCGGTCGCTTTGCCCTTGAGCAGATTCAAAACCGTGTCCGGGCTTGCTGTGTTGCGGTCGGGCAGTGACACGAGATCCAATCCAGGCAGATCGAGCGCTCCCAGAGCGATGTTGGGCGCCATCGCCGCTAGCAGCGTTTCGCGAGGTGTCGGTGCGGCCCGGGCGCAGTATGTTCCGGTTTGCTGTGTCATCCAGCACCCCATCGCGTTCTTGAGAAGCGCCGCACTCTTGGGATCTTCATCCCATTTCGTCGCATCAATCGGCAATTCCACGATCGTTGGAGTGCCGCTGATCCCGGTAGCGGCGCTCAAGAATTTCTGGTCTGCAAGCGTCGGGAAGCAACGAAAGAACCAGGCATTGTTGTTAGGCTGGAAGCCCGCCTGACGCATCGCTTCGTAGATGAGTAATGTGCGATCGAAGCGGGTGAGCTTGTAGCTGGAATCGAGCTTGCGCACGGCATCAGCGCAGTAGGTGGTAATTGCGGCGTCTGTGCGACCCGACAAGGACTGAAACGCGCTCGTGCTCGTCAACTCACCCAGTACGTTCGTCGACGTGCCTGGCGCTGTCATCAACGTCAGGCCGGCGATGCTTTCACTGTCCCTGTCAAATTTAAGGTCGTTCAGACCTACATTTTCGATCGCTTTGGCTGTCCTCAGCAGTGTCGGCGTTGCCAGTAGCCTGATATTGACCGTGCCGAGTTTCTGGCGCCCGGGAATACGCAGGTTGAATGTCGCCCGGCGATAGGCGGCCGAATCGCCATAGGGCGATAACGGCACCGTCGTCTTGCTGCCGATCGCTTGGCGGTCAGCCGCGCTCAGCAAGCCACTGGCAAAATTGGTCACCGCACTAAAAAACGAGCTTGTGACGGTCGATACGACCGCACTCGATGGAATCACCGTCGACACGGCGGTTGCTGCCTTGCCGATGTCGTAGGCCGACCCTTCCGAATAGCGATAGTTCAACGTTGCCGTAATGGTTTCATTGGCGCTCAGACGCCATAGCGGCGATGCGATTACCGGGGTCACATCGACGGAAACATTGCGCTTGTCGTCAAACGTATAGGTCAAAAGCGGTTGCTCGGGGAGCGTAGTGACAAGCTCACCACCAGCCGACGCGAACGTTATCGCGACCGTGATCGATTTCGTCGTCTTTTTGAGACCGAGGGCGTTAAGCAACGCCTTACCGAGCTCCTTCCGATTGCCGTCAGCGGGAATTTGATAGTCGCTCAGGTTGACGGCGACGGCCGTATAATATTCGTCCGCTTTTACGTTGGTATTGCCGGCCGTCCCACTGAACTCCGCCAATCCCGAACCGCTATCCTGTGCGGACGCCTGCGTCACTGTCATTGCGCAAAGACAAGCCGATGCGATCATTACGCGTCCGATCATCATTCACCCCCCCCATTTTTTCGGTTCAGCCGCCCCCCCCCTGAGCGCGCGCATGATGAATACCTACCATAAAACAGCAGTCCCCCCGTGACCAAAAGCATCCAAATTGAACGCTTTTGATCCTGCTGTGATGCGACGGAATACTATATCGCCTGTGACAATGGATCGACGCCGCTGATCGACGTTGATGGTCTTCCGACGGAGGGGTGACAGAGGAGTTAGACGCGGCGATGATACCGCTCAAGATTGCCAAGAAGGCTGCACAATACTTGCGTGACTTTGTTCGGGCGAACAGCGGCGAGTGGGGTGAGATGATGCGGGGCGTGAACCCGAAGCAGGGTTATGGCCAAGGGGAGGACGTGGCGGACGCATTTGAGGCGGCGATGTTTCTGCATCACGAGACCGCCGATCAATTTCTCCAGTTCGAGATTCCGGGCGAGTTCGCGTCGGGCGAACACCTATTCCGGGCCCTCGAAAGATTCGACGCGAGCGCGGCGCACTACGAGCAGCTCCTCCGCGAGCATCAGATCGCTGCCGCCGCCGGTGGGGCCCAACCCCCGCAGACTCTCGGCATAGTCGCCCGCGAGCTCGAGAAGGCCCGATTTGGGGTGGCGCACGCGATGTCCATGTTGTCGCGCGGCCGGCAAGCGGCGACGGCGGACGAGGCGATTGACGTGCTGCGCCGCGTGGCCGCGCGCTTTCCCGACGTCGTCGCCCAGCTCGCAAAGCGGCGAGCCGACAAGCGGAAGATGCATACCGACCCGCTCACGATGACGAACGAATACGATGTCCAATATCTGTTCCAAGCCCTGCTGCGGGTCGAGTTCGCTGACGTGCGACCGGAGGAGGCGGTGCCCAGCACGGCGGGCGGGTCGGCGCGCGCCGACACGCTTCTCAAGGACGCGGGCACCATCGTCGAGTTCAAGATGACCCGCGCCGGTTATGACGGGGTGGCGCTGCGCAAGGAGGTCGCCGACGATTTCGTGCTCTATGGCAAGCACCCGGACTGCAAGCGGCTGTTCGTCTTCGTCTACGATCCTGGGAAGAACATCGCCAACCCGCGTGGCGTCCAGGCTGACTTATCCGTGCCGCGCCCACCAATCGGCGAGGTCATCACTTTCATCCAGCAAGGTTAGGCAGACGATTGCGACCGATGGATGCACCGTATTTCCTAAGGGTCCACCGGATTCGGCGACAACCACGCATGGTTCTGGCCGGCGTGCCGGAATGCCGACGCACCCTTATGCAGGCTCAGACAGCCGTTCGCTTCCTCGCTGGGATACTACATGAGAGAAACAGCGGCACTGCGACCGGGCACATGCGCTAACGTTCGAGGGGGTGGATGATGCCGAGCAAGACAATCAAGGAAAGCGATATTCGGGATTATCTGGCAACGCACCTGCAGATGATCGAACCGGGTCTGACGCTCGTGAAAGCCGAATTCTATCTGCCCAACCCTCAAGGTGCACGGGGGTTTCTAGACATTTTTGCGCGCGATGCCGAGGGCAAGCTCGTCATCATCGAGATCAAACTGACCGATGCAGTGGCTCGTGAGGCGCTTCAGGAACTCTACAAATATTCGGCTCTTTTGCGGGACAGATTTCTCGTCAGGGACACGGAGTTCCGGCTCATCCTGCTATCGGTTGCCTGGCACGAACTGGCCACGCCCTATGCAGAATTTGCGGCGTCGGCTCCCTTCGACATATCAGCCGGCACCATCATTCTTGCGGATGACGGCATCCCGGTCAGGATCGAGCCTGTTAAGCCGATCGCCCTTACCACTGAGCGTCGCATTGCGACACGCCACTTCCTGTGGGGCTTCCCCGATGCGGATACTGCAACAGCCGCCGTTCCAATTATTGCAGCCCGGGTCGAACGCTTCGGGATCAAAGACTTCGTGCTGGTCCAGAGCAGTGCGACTAATCCAGACCTTGGTGGTCGATCGTTTCTCTATTTCGCGCAGCGCGAACTGCGTTTTGAGGAATATCTAGCGCTGATCGAGGCAAATTTTACTAAGGAACAATTCGAAGAATTTCATGAAAACATCGCAGACCTGACAGAGCTAGAGGACCGCGTCGCGGAAGCATCGGATGCGGTCTGGAGCTATCCGGGTGCACCATATGCCGAAATCGGCGCCGACAGCGCAGAGATCGCCGGCCCCGAAAAGGCGGGGCGCTGGTTCAACGAGGGACCAGGGGAGGATAGAGTCGTCCATCGCTTCGGGCGGTTTAACGATCCGTGGTTGAGTGATGAAAAGATCGTCGAGGAATTACGTGGCGAAGGCGGCGAGTCAGACTATCGGTTGCGCTTCTCGGCAATGACCAATTCGCCACCGCAGATGGCAGCTTTGCGCAAGCGCGTCGAGAATATCTTCTTCTTTAACGATGCCTGGCAGGGCGCGGTCCAGCAGTTGATCCGTTATGCCGAGCGGAAAGGAGAGTCCGCCAAGGTAGAGCTGATCGCGTACAGCAATGAGGATATCCTGCGTGCAATCGCAGCCTCGGCGTTCGGCTTTCCCGGCTATGTGCCGATGTTCCGGCTAGAAATCGAGCGCAAGGGTGATGTTGAACGCTTCATCGGCTTGCCCGAATGGGACGGCACGCCGTTCGATTATACCAAGGTCATGGCCGAGCATTTCGGCAGCGACGGCGGGACTTATCTGCTGGCGTGCCATTTCGGCGAGAACCGAACGATGAACCGCGACATTATGACCGATCTCGGCATGCGCTATTCGGTATTTCGCGAAACGGAAGGAGGTCCCGAACGTGTGCGAGTGCAAGGAACATCGATTGTTCCCGTGAAGGGCGACATCCGCTCGATCAATCACATGATCGATGCCCACACAAACGAGGTTCACAAGCTGGTCGAGATGTTTATGACGATGGACGGTGGCTTCGCCCAGACGATCGAGGCTTTCGTCAACAATGACGTAATGGTAGCCGAACGACGGCTGGCCGAAACGCTCGCGAATGAACCGCCGCCAGGCAAAGAACTTTACTGGTGGGGTGTCATCGATAATTGTGATCTATGCAAGACGAGCTTTGGCCCGCTTCGCTTTATGATCGATGCCAGTCTCACGATCGGCGGGGCGGGGAATGTCTGCGCCCGCTGCTTCTTTGATGCGGGGCGGGGCATTGGTGAAGGACGTGGTCAGGTCTACTATCGGAGTGCCAAAGGTTGGCGCAAGATTGCCGGATAAATTGTGCTTGGTGAGGCGCTAGATGCGTTCGCGGCCAAGCGCACAGTCGGCGGCATCCTCAGTAGTTACCTCCAACGTAATCTAGATCGCGCCATCTTACAGCGCCAACATGTGTGCGCTTTTCCCGCCTACGGAAACAGCTGCACGTCACCATTGCGTTTTAGCTAGTTCCGCCAAGTCTGCTGGAGTTCTTGGTCGAACCATCGCTCTGCGTCATCGAGTGGCCCCATCGTGGATCGGAACGAGAAGTAGTCCGAATAGCCTTGTTCGCTTGTCCAGCGTCTGAAGTCGGAGAATGACGGCTGTTTCGAGGCACCTACGCGAACGCCAACCACCTTTGCCCACTGGTGCACCAAGTGGCGAATAGCCGATTCAGCTTCCGTGCGCTTCATCCAACTCGGTCCGATCGACGACGCATTAGTGCACAACATGTTGATACGAGATGGATTGGTTTTTCAATCCGTATTGGAGCAAATAACCCGTTGCGCAAATTCTCATGTCGTTGGAATCTAGATTCGGGGACCGCAATATGGCTATCGCCATACGTAATACCGGAAGGCAGCAATCCTGATTACGATCATGGCGATTCAGCTAAAGAAGGCTCAGTTGCACATCGTTCAAGCGCGTGAAGGCAACTAGAAACTGTCTGGATAGAAATCCTCGCAAAGATTGAGGAAATCACAGACTCTATAGGGGCTGAGCTATGAAAGTTTTGTTCGCAGCCTTAGCTCTGGTTGCGCTGGCAATACCGGCAACGTCGGACGCGCGCCAGCATTACCGCTACAGCTACCGTTATGGCGGTTCATCGGAATACTACACCGCGCGAAGCGGCCATCGGGTGCATCGCCCGACGCAAGCTGCCCGAGCGCCCGCAGGCGCTAGCGCCCAATGCCGTGACGGCTCCTGGAGTTTCAGCGAAAGCCATCGAGGCACGTGCTCGTGGCACGGCGGCGTCGCGCGCTGGCTTTAGCTCTCTGCCGGCGCGTTGCGGAAAGGCCTGAACAAGGTCAATATGACCGTCTAGTTTGAGGGGACGAACCATGACGCGTATCTTGTTTGCGGTTTTTGGGCT